>Ga0255338_1002091_pt1 | contig 32061 bp, 26 predicted proteins | sample MeOH1_35cm_T4_19_FD_203715 | JGI IMG/M metagenome (GOLD analysis project Ga0255338, IMG submission 203715) | Sandy soil microbial communities from University of British Columbia, Vancouver, Canada - MeOH1_35cm_T4_195 | ecosystem: Engineered > Artificial ecosystem > Sand microcosm > Unclassified ... | reverse complement strand
CGCTGGGCGACGCGGAGTGGCGACCCCTGCGCATTCTGCTGGTCGAAGACTCCGAGGACAACCGGCGACTGATCCAGTCGTATCTGAAGCATCATCCGTTCCGCATCGATACCGCGGAGGACGGGCAAGAGGCGCTCCAGCGTTACCAGGAGGCAAAGTACGACGTGGTGCTGATGGACGTGCAGATGCCGGTGATGGACGGCTATACCGCGACCCGGGCCATCCGCGCCTGGGAGCGGGTAAGCGGGCGCGCGGAAACGCCTATTCTCGCCCTCACCGCCAACGCGCTGCAGGAAGACTCCGCAAAGAGCGAGGCCGCGGGCTGCACCGCCCACCTGACCAAGCCAATCCGCAAGTCCGGCCTGTTGGAAGCGCTCTCCAACTATGGACGGCGACCGGTGGAGGAAGCCGCCGACCTTCGCTCCTGATAGCGCCTCATCAGCTTCGAGACGCTTGCGGCGCATCGCTTTCACTACCCATCGATCCGGTCGTCGGGAGCTGTGCTTTATCTGACCTGAGCGGGTTTAGCTTCTAGGCGAGGAGTTCTTGAACTTTCTGTGCGAGGGCGCTAGGGCTAAACGGCTTCTGAATGAAGGCTATTGCCGCCAGGCGCACGCCCTGTCGGAAAACCGCGTCGTCGGTATGTCCGGACATGTAGAGCACCTTGAGGTGCGGATACTCGCTGCGGAGTAATTCCGAGACCTCTGGTCCGCTGCGCCCGGGCATCACCACGTCCGTCAGCAACAGGTCGATCGCGCCGTGGTGGTGCTCCCGGAGGTAGTCCAACTCCTCGGGCGTGCCCGCCTCCAGAACGTGGTAACCATCGCCTTCCAGTACCATCCGCACAAATCCGCGGACCATCTCCTCGTCGTCCACCAGCAGGATGGTCCCGCGGCATGTCCGTCCGCCACGCGCGGCGGAGGTGACGGAGCCGGTCTTCCCGTGCCGCTGGGCGGAGCTTCCAGGCAATGGGAAGCCTCCCCCCTTCGGTGCGACCGTTCGATGATCGGTATTGCTAGATTCCGAGTTTTCGGGTGTGCCATACCACGGCATCCTGGCCTCCCCCACTGCACCTTTCCGCCACGCGAGTGCTTTCACATCAAAATATCCCATTGGAATTAAGATCTGATTAAGCCGCAAATTGCAGTTGCCACGGCTTGCGACAGCAGTCTTTTCATCGCTTCTCAAACTTTCGGAGATCTTTGATCACCTTCACCGACCCTTAATGGCGCACGCGTCAATACCCACTGACGCTGGCCGGAAAATGCCTCGCACCGTTTCGGTGGATACCCGCTCGAAAACCAATTCTGGCCTGGAACCGTCACGGTCTGGCGGCGACGCGCCAGTGTCACCCGTTCCGTAAACGCATCGTCCCGCAGCCGGGATCAGCGGCGGATGTAAATTAGGGGGATGATGATGGTTAGAGCCTGGGTGAGAACATGGCTGGGAACGCTGGCAGGCGCGCTATTGCTGCTTCCTACGGGTCATGCGGTTGCGGCGGAGGAAGCGCTGGAGCCCTCCTTACGGGCTCGCATCATCGATACGGTCGCAACCCGGATTTCGAAAGCCTACGTACTTCCCGGCGCCGCGCAGCAGATGGAGACTGCCCTCCGCGAACGCGCTGCGGCCCACGATTACGATACCATCCGGAGCACCCGGGAGCTTTGCCGCAAGCTAACTGAGGATCTGCGGAGCGTCAGTGGCGACCTCCATCTGGAAGTGATCTATCAGGAGAAGCCCGGCCCGCAGTCAGCGGGAGCGATCAACGGGGTGGGCCGCACCGCCACGGAACAGGCGCAGGCAGGCAGGCTCTCCAACTTCGGTTTCGAATCGGTCAGCCGGTTGGCCGGAAACGTGGGCTATCTGGACCTGCGCGAGTTCTATGCGGGAGAGAAAGGCGTTGAGACGGCCGCCGCCGCGATGACGTTCTTGAGCCATACGGACGCGCTAATCATCGACCTCCGCGAGAACCCGGGCGGCGCGCTCAGCATGAACGCGCTGCTTTGTACTTACCTCCTGGGCCGCAAGATGATCCACCTCAACGGCGTGCGGGGCCGCGAGGCGGGTCAGGTCGGGGAGTTGTGGACGATGCCGCTGGCGCCGCGGATCGTCTATCAGGGGCCGGTGTACCTGCTTACGAATCGCCAGACCTTTTCACAGGCGGAAGCATTCGCGTATCAGCTTCAACAACTCAAGCGCGCCACCCTGGTGGGCGAGCGCACGGGAGGAGGCGCGCATCTGGTGGAATTCGAGCCGATTGCGGAGCACGTGGTGCTGCGGCTGCCGAAAGGGCGATTCGTCCACCCGGTTACCCAGACCAACTGGCAAGGAGTTGGGGTGAGCCCGGACGTCGAGACCAATTCCGAGGACGCGCTCTCGAAGGCCTATGTGCTGGCCCTCACGGCACTGCAGCGCCAGAACACGAACCCGGAGCTCAGCCCGGTCTACGGCCTGCTCGTGAAACGGGCGCAGCGAGATACGGAAACAACCCAAAAGGCCGTGGGGCCGACGAGCAGCAGATAGTCCCCCGCCCCACCGCGTTGCAGCGCCTGACAATCGCCACCGCTTCCGATGGCAGGCTCCCATAGGCCCTCCGCCAGCAACCAGGTCCTACAGGGGGCAGACCACGACAAATGCGGTTTGAAATCCATCCAGCAGCATGGTGGGGTAGCTACCGGCCGCAGTAGTGAAACGTTTCGAGCCGGCGGTTCCATCCTCGTGTCCTTCGATGTAGAGCTCGCCGTGGTGAGCTTCCACGGTCCGCTGGGCGGAAAGAAGCCCGAGCCCGGTCCCTTCGATCTGTGCGTGCGTCTCCAGCCGGCCGAAGGGCACGAACAACTGACCGGCTTGTTCGCGGGTAATCCCTTTGGCAGCGGTGCCCCGGTCCAATACCGCCGCGAGAAGGCGTCCCTCATGGGACCGCCAGGTAATCCGAACCTCTCCGTCGCTGTACTTCAACGCGTTGCCAATCAGGTTCATAAACACAGTTGTCAGACGCATCGCGTCTGCCGCCAATTCCACGTCTTCGCCGACGAGATTCACCTCTCGACCGCTGGCGAAGCGGACCTTCTGATAGCGCTCGCCGGCTTCGATAATGGGGCGTAGAGAAGTGCGCTGCAGGTCTACGGGGATGGGCCGGCCTTCCAATACGCGCACTTCTTCCATCAAGGAGAGCCGCAGGAAGTTCAGCATCTCCGTTCCATCCTGCGCGATGTCGATCAATTCACCGAGCATTACCGGATCGGTGCATCCGTCGTCCAGGAAGGTTTTGAGTGTGCCTACACCGGTCTGCACGGAGGTGAGCGGGTTCCCCAGGTCATGAACGATGCCGCCGGTCGCCTGGCTCAAGACCTTGAGCATTGCCTCGGTGCGCTCCCGCTTGCGGCGCTCCTCCTGACGCTCCTGATCCAATAGGAAGTTGGCCAAAAACTCGCCTCGGGCGGAGCGCTCCTGCACAAAGCTGTTGAACATCAGCGCCGCCAGGGGCAAGCCGACGGTGATCACAGCGGAGGGGAGAATGTCCTGAAGAGGAAGTCTCGTCACCAGGATGGCTGCCCGGAGCGTGAGACCTAATACAATGAACGAGCCCGGTAGGAACCAGCGAAATTGGAGCCGGGTGAGTACAAAGCCAAATACCAGGATCGGGATTGCGGTGCCGACCAACTGATTGACCGCCCCATTTGGCGGCGCCCCGAATGGTGCCTCGCCTCCGGGGGGCGGTACTTCCGTGGGGAGAGGTACATCTATGGCTTGCGGGACCCCCTGCAGCATCAAATATGCGAGCCCGCAAAAGGACAGTACTACCAGTGGCTGCCAGGCCCGCTCAAAAGCCGGGAAGATGGTACAGCACAGGATCAGTGTGCACACGGCTACGAACCCGAAGAACGGGTTGGTCAATAGTCCACCCGGCCACCCTTGAGTCAGCATCAACAGCACGTGCAACACGACTGCCAGAGACAATCCCGTCCGCAGAACGGGCAGTAGCTTCCGATACTGGTCTCGCTGGAAGGCCCGCTCCAGGTCGGACGGAAAGTGCATCCAGCGTAAGCTGTTCGTATTCTCGGAATCTTTCACGGTGTTGGATCCTTGCCTCGCGAATCGTCGCAGTTAGCCGGTACGGGGTCTCCTCCTGCCCTTTGCACGCACTGGGTAATCGTCGAGCTACCGGAGGTCGCAAGTCCCGCCGAGAGTTGTCCCGTTCTCCTGGGGATCATTCCGACGACGCTGCACCATTCCTTAAGTCGGGTGCTGTTGCTCGCACACCTAGCTACCATCAAATTCCTCTCGAAAAGCTTTCTCCCCCTTCACGGTGGCTTAATCGGCCGCTCGTCAATACTCACTGACGCGGGGCGGGGATATCCCTGGCCGGTCTCGCTGCGGTCCGGGTGAACCCGGCCCAGCCTCGCAACACCGGGGTTGGCGGCGAAACTTTGACGGAAGCGAAGCTGGGAGGCTGAGTGATGTGTAGAGCACCCAAAAGAACTCGTGTAGGTTCACATCTACCTCTGCTGATGGCGATCTGCCTGATCGCCGCCTGGAGACCTGCGGTGACCCCGGTGCGAGCCCAGGCCCCGGATGCCGATCGGAAGGTGACCATTAACTTGCGGGATATCCCGCTTCGGTCGGCAGTAGACACGATCTTCGCGGGAACGGGTCTTCAGTACACGATTGACCCCAACGTGCAGAACGTGCCGGTTAACCTCAACATTCGGGACGTGGGTCTGCAGGCGGCGCTTCGGCTACTGGTACGCCAAGCCGCTATCCTCCAGCCCGGATTGACCTTCAGCAAGGATGGTGACATCTACCAGATCCGAATACGCAAAGAGAATCTCGCGCCGGCGACGGTCGCGGAAGATCTGCCGCCCGAATACACGGACGAAAAGACGGAGTTCCTGTGGGAGAAGATCCCGATCCAGTTCAACAACGCCGCGGTCTTCGCGATCGCCTTCGGTGGGCAGATGCTTCCGTCCGAGGCGGACGTTCTGAATAGTGGCCAAGGCGGGATGAACGGCATGGGCGGCCAGAACGGCATGAATGGCATGAATGGGATGAACGGCCAGAACGGCATGTCGGGTGGTAGCGGCTTCGGTGGCGGCAGCAGCTTTGGCAGCGGCAGCAGCCTCGGTGGTGGCAGCAGCTTTGGCAGCAGCTACGGCAGTAGCCTTGGCAGCAGCTATGGTAGCGGCAGTAGTTATGGTAGCGGCAGCAACTATAACAGCGGCACCAGCCGGCGCTTCTGAGTCCTGTCCCGGAGCGGGTAATCGGGTAAGGGGCCGCGCCGCCCACGGCAGCGCGGCCCCTTACGTTCGGAGCAGCCGCAACTACTGGAGGCCGGCATTCGTCGCTCGCGTCCACTGAAGCGACTTCTCACGCTGTCTCTTAATCAATCCTTGATAACTTCCCGTCATAGTAGCGCTGTCGGGCCAACCAACTGGCCGCGTCGTGAATGCCGGTCCGGGTGTGCCGTACCCGGCGGGAGGAGTTGTATGGGTCGATTAGCTGTCTGGACAGGCGGGATCGCCGCGGTGGCTGCGTTTGGCATGGTAGGTGGCGCCCTGGCCCAAGCCCAACGCCCGAGCACGCCGCGGGCCAGTAGCGACGCACAGCCGCGACCGGGTTTCCCCGACGGCTTTCCCGGCGGCCCCGGCGGCTTTCCGGGTGGTTTTCCGGGCGGTCCCGGCGGTTTCGCTCCTCCTGGATTCGGCGGCCCGGAGCGTAAGCTGCTCGCGCAATTCGACAAGAACGGCGACGGCTGGCTCAACACCACCGAGCGCCAGGCTGCGCGCAAATCGCTGAAAGCGTCTGGCAACGCGGACAGCGGTGGACCACCCTTCGGACCCGGTGGGCCGGGCGGCTTTGGCGGCCCCGGCGGCTTTCCGGGTGGACCGGGAGGTCCCGGCGGCTTCCGCATCTTTGTTGGCCCCGGCGGCCCGGGAGGTCCCGGCGGCTTCGGCCCGGAGCGTTTCGCAAAGGCGCCGAAGCCGGGGCCAAAGGTGGCGGTCGCCGACGCCAAGAGCGGCGGCGATGCGTCGCTCTACGATCCAGCCGTGCTGCGGACGATCTTTTTGGAGTTTGAAGACAAGGACTGGGAAGCGGAGTTGGAGGAGTTCCACAACACGGACGTGGAGGTGCCTGCCACGGTGACGGTGGACGGGAAGCGCTACGCCAACGTGGGGGTGCACTTCCGCGGGATGTCTTCGTACGGGATGATCCCACGGGGTTACAAGCGCTCGCTGAATCTCTCCGTAGACCTGGCGGATTCCAAACAGCGACTCCTGGGCTACAAGACGCTGAACCTGCTCAACTCGAACGGCGACCCCACCTTCCTGCGTGGCGCTCTCTACTCCCACGTGGTGCGCCAATACATGCCCGCGCCCAAGGTGAACCTGGTGCGGGTGGTGATCAATGGGGAGAGCTGGGGCGTCTACGCCAACGCGGAACAGTTCAACGGCGACTTCGTGAAGGAGCATTACGGAGACGCCAAAGGCGTCCGCTGGAAGGCGCCCGGTAACCCCATGGGTGGCGGTGGGCTAGCTTACTTTGGTGAAGCGCTGGAGCCGTACCAGCGGCTTTACGAGATCAAAACCGAGAACGCGGAACACGCCGCGAAGGGGTGGAAGGCCCTGATCGCTGTCTCTCGTACGCTGGAGCAGACGCCTCCCGCCGCGCTGAAGGCCGCGCTGGAGCCGATATTCGACGTGAACGAAGCCCTCAAGTTCCTCGCGCTGGACAATACCTTCGTCAACGAAGACGGCTACTGGACGCGGGCCAGCGACTTCAGCCTCTATCTGGATAGCAAAGGGAAGCTGCACATCCTGCCGCACGACATGAACGAGACGTTTCACAGCGGTGGCGGTCCGGGACCGGGCGGTCCCGGTGGTCCGGGACCCCGCAGGGAGGGAGCACCGGGTGGTGCGCAGTCCGGGCGCGGAGGGCGTCCCGCACCTGGGGGCTTCCCAGGGGGGCCGGATGTCTTTCGCGGCCCTGGTGCACCTGGCGGCCCGGGCGGCCCGGAGGGTTTCCCCGGCTTTCCGGGTGGACCGGGTGGTGGGCCGAGGTTCTTCGGGGGTGGGCCGGGCGGTATGGTCCAGGGCGGAGTGGATCTGGACCCGCTTGTGAGCGCCAAAGACGCACGCAAGCCGCTGTTGAGCAAGCTGTTGGCGGTGCCGGAATACCGAACGCGCTACCTTCAGAACGTGCGTGACGTGGCAGAGCAGTGGCTGGACTGGAAGCAGTTGGAGCCGCTGGTATCCCAGTACGCCGGCCTCATCGACCGGGAGGTTGCGACCGACACGCGCAAGCTCTCCACCTACGAGGAGTACCAGGCCGGTCTCGGTCTCAGGTCCACCGCCAAGAAGCCCGCAGCCGCGGAGCGCGGCTTGCTCGATCTGAAGAGCTTCGTCACGCAGCGGAGGGAGTACCTGCTCGGACATGCGGAGATCAAAAAGCTGTCGCGCTGAGGCCCTTCGGAAGGGTCTCCACGTAAAGGGCCAACGGACGCATTTTCACTACAACCCATTAGCAGAGCGCCAGGTTCTTCGGATAACCTTCGCCTTCCCGCACGCGGGTCATTACTCAACTCCTCTGAGCCAGCCATGGAAGAAGCCATCCACTACGCTCCCGCCAACTTCCCGCTTCCTCTTCCGCGCGCGCGAGAGGGGGAGCAAGGTTTGTCGCCCACGCCCAGCCGGCCCAGCCCCTCCCGGCTGGAGACGCGGGACGGCGCGTATGAGCTGAAGTTCCTGCTCGACGAGGCGCAGGTGGAGGGCGTGCTCGGCTGGGCGCGTGAGTACCTTCAGGCGGATCCCTACGCGGCTCGAAGTGCGGATGAGACCTACGGCGTCCACAGCGTCTATCTGGATACGGACGACCTGGCTGTCTACCGCCGCCGCCCCGGCTTCCAGCGCAGCAAGTTCCGCCTCCGCCGGTACGGCTGCGAAGAGACGATCTACCTGGAAGAGAAGCGCAAGAGCCGGGGCTGGGTCTCCAAAGTCCGGACGCAAATCACCGAAGTAGAACTGGTGCTGCTTCAGGAAGCCGTCGTTCCCGCGGAGTGGGGCGGCGTCTGGTTCCGCCAGGCGTTGGACGAGCACCGCCTCACGCCTTGCTGCCAGGTATCTTACCGACGGCTCGCGCGCGAGGGCCTGGCAGACGGGGAGCCCGTCCGGCTGACGGTCGACCGAGACATCTACTGTGCGAGCGCTACCGACCTGCGTCCCGGCCGCACGTTCGAGCCTCGGGTGCGCCTCCCCGTGACCCTCCTGGAGCTCAAGTTCCGGAACGGTCTGCCCCGCCTGTTCAAGGGGCTGATCCGCACCTTCGGTCTGGCGCCGGCTGCCGCTTCTAAGTACCGACATGCCGCGGAAGCATGCCGCATCGGTCTGCCGGAGTAGCCGATGCCGGACTGGGTGTCATCACTGCCGTCGGAGCCGGAGGCGCTCCATCCGCTGTACCTAGCCTACCGGCTGATCGCCGCCTTCGGGTTGGGAGTGCTGGTGACCGCCATCTACCGCGGGACAACCGGGGGCGGAACGGGGGCGGCGTTCCGGGTCACGCTGGTCCTCCTTACGATCCTGATCACCGCCGTTACGCAGGTGATCGGTGACAACGTCGCGCGCGCCTTCAGCCTCGTCGGCGCGCTCTCCATCGTGCGTTTCCGGACTGTCGTCCGTGACACCCGAGACACGGCCTTCGTGATCTTCGCTGTCACCGTGGGAATGGCGGTGGGCGCGGGGGACTTCTGGGTCGCCGGACTGGTGCTGGTGGTCGTGGGCGTCGCGGCGGTCGTGGCCGGAGGGCGCCCTCCGGTGCCGTCGAGCGGCGACTTCGAGCTGATTGTCGCCACTACGCTCGGTGGTCCCGGCGAGGCAGCGCTGGCGCAGGCACTTTCCGGCAGCATCGTCACCTCCCGGGTGGTAGGAGCCGCCACCGCAAACCGCGGCAGCGCGCTGGAGACCACTTATCCGGTGAGTCTTTGTGACGAGTGCACGCCGGCCGCGCTTGTGGAAGCCCTCAACGACCTAGAGGGCGTGCTGTCCGTGCAGATCCGATTGCTGGACCGATGACCGGCTCCAGCCGCTGGTCGCTCCGACCGTTCCGGGGGAAAGCAAGCGTCTCTCTGAAAGTACATCATTCAGTTTAACTAATAATCAGTTATACTGAATATATGTGTTATCACTCAAGTGGCGAAGGCTGTATCGGAACATGCGTGTCCTGGTAATCATGAGTGTCGGCGAGATCGCTCACACCATTCGGGTGGCGCTAGAGGCGGCGCACCTGGAAGTGGAGGCGAGCGACAACGGCGTAGACGGTCTACGTCTAGCCCGTTACCGCGACATTGATCTGGTGGTACTGGATCGCGAGGTTCCGGAGCGAGACGCGCTGGAGTTGTGCGAGGCGCTCCGGAGATACAAACGCGCGCTGCCGATCCTCCTGCTCACGCCGTTCGACACTGTCGACGAGCGAATCCGGCTCCTGGAGGCTGGCGCTGACGACCTTCTGACGAAACCCTTCGACCCGCGGGAACTGGTAGCGCGGGTGCGTGCCCTACTCCGGCGCGAGCACGTCCACCGCAGCCGCGTCATCTCGGTGGGAGACCTGGAAGTGGATACCGCGGCGGGCGTGGTCCGGCGGGCGGGTGAGTTGATCCACCTCACACCGCGCGAGTACAGCCTGCTGGAGGCCCTGGCCGTAAACGAGGGGCGCATCCTGACCCGGGATGAGATCCTGGAGCGGGTCTGGATGGACCACGAGAGCTACTCCAACACGGTGAGCGTGCACGTACTGGCTCTCCGGCGCAAGATCGACGCGGGCCGGGAGGTCAAGCTGATCCATACCGTGCTCCACCGCGGCTACGTGCTCCGCCGTCCGGAGCAACCTCCCCGCGAGGCCACTCCAGCGAGCGACTCTGGCTGACTGGCGCCGTAATCCACCCGGATACGCATCTTCACCCCACCTTCATCAGGGTCTCGTCTAGATCCCGGCAGGCCGAGCGGCAGTCTTCAGGGCTTCTTACCCCGTCGAGATCGGTCAGCCGGCTATGGACGTGACGCATGGTGATTTGGGTCAGCCGGAAACGCCCGTTCCGGGAAGGTTGCGCGGGTGGAATTACCTTGCCCAGCGCGCCGACGGGGACGGCGGACGGCGCGCTGGGCAAGACCGAGGAAGGCCACCCGGCGGAGAGCCTACCTCGCGGTGAGCTGTTAATCCTCGCGAAGGTATTCCTCTTCTTTCTCGTGGTTGCGGGGATAGCGCTGCTGATGGGTTACGCCGCGTTGACTACGCCGCTCCTGGCCCGTCACTGATTACGCCTCGCCCACCTGCCGCTCTTGCTGGTCTACGAGGTCGCCTCATGAGAAAGGTGAATGAATGTCCCGGTGGATCCTCCCCAGATTGCAGATAGCGATTGCCCTGCTCAGTGTCCTCATCCCTTTCGCGGTACAGGCCGCGACCTCCAAATCCGTTCGACTGGTCATCTCCCCATCCGGGGCCACCTTGCGGCCGGCCGAGACCGCGCAGTTTACCGTCCGTGCGTTCGATCGGGCTGGGAGTGAGTTGCCCGTTTCCGAGCCGCGGTGGAGCAGCAGCCGATCATCCGTCCTTACCGTATCCGGCAGTGGAGCTGTGACCGCACAGCGCGGTACCGGGCCGGCTACACTCTCCGTGAAAGCCGCCGGGGCTACGGCCAAGATCACGGTGTCCGTAGTGAGCGCGTCGAGCGGGGCGGAGACTCCTGTTGCCGCCGACCTCAAGCAAGTCAATCATCTGGCCAGCGACGGAAGCTGGATCTACTGGACGGAGGTGGACGCCAAGACGGCGCGGCTGCGGAAATCAGCGATCGGCGGTGGGCCGATCTATGACCTCGCGAGCGAGGACGCTAAGACGAAGACGGGGCTCGCCGTCTCATACGTGCACCTTCGCCTGACCTCGGATCACGTGCTGTGGACTCGCGAGACCACCGGCTTCAACGATCACTGGAGTATCCGGCAGGTTCCCAAGGAGGGCGGCTCCGTGGAGGAGCTACTGCCCGAGGACATCAGCATCGAGCCGCTCGAGGCGAGCGGCTGGCAGGTAGCGGGGTCGCATCTCACGGTCCTCACGCAGCATCCGGACGATCTGGACCTGCCCGATAACACGCGGGTCGCAGCGCTGGACTTGCGCTCCGGGGAGTGGAAGCCCCTCGTGCAGGGCCGCTATGCGGTGGACTCCGTCAAGATCCTCGCCGCGACCGAGGGTGCGGTGTACCTCCGCGGCCAGACGGATGCGCCACGGACGGACTTCTTGCGCCTGGATCCCGCCGGCGTGGTAAACGATTACCAGACGCTCTGGACCGTGGACGAGTGGCAAGGGCGCTTCACCGAGACCGGCGCGGCCACGGCCACGGAGCTCTACTATTGGATCGGCGCCTCCGGCACCTCGCGGCTGATGGTGCTCCCTGCGGCGGGCGGCGGCTCCAGCCGGGTCTACAGCGGCACGTTTGGCCCGGGGCTGGCAACGGACGGCACCCGTCTCTATTGGGCGTCCGGAGAGAAACAGATCGTCGGTCTGACCCCCGGCGGAGCGGTGAGCACTCTGGCTGCTAGCGTCTGGGGCACCGCGACCCTCGGTGGCCTCGCACTGGATCCGGACGCGCTCAACTTCGTGCGCAAGCGGAGCGGGCGGTACACCATTTACCAGGTTAACCGGTAACTCTGCGGATCAGGGGAGGCTGAAGTCGCGTCCCGCGGACTTCAGCCTCCCGCTTGTTGGGTCCGCGCGGCTCGATGACCTCGATCCACTGCGGAAACCATCTCCCCGGGTCCCGTCCCGAAGGCCTCGACTATTCTCTCCGGAGTGCCTCGATCGGGTGAAGAGCCGACGCCCTGCGCGCGGGCCAGAAGCCGAAGAAGATGCCGATCGCGGCCGACACTCCCACTGCCACCCCCATACTGAGGAAGTTGGGAGTGATGGGCCAGCCCGTGATCTTCCCGGCCGCGAACGCCACGCTCGCCCCGAAGGCTACTCCCATGAGCCCTCCGATGACGGAGAGCAGCGCGGACTCGACCAGGAACTGAAGTCGGATGTCCGCCTCCGTCGCCCCGAGCGCCTTCCGGATGCCGATCTCCCGCGTCCGCTCCGTAACCGAGACGAGCATGATGTTCATGATTCCCACGCCGCCCACAGTCAACGAAATGGCGGCGATACCGGCCAGGAGCACGGTGAGGATCCCGCCGATCATCTTGACCGTGGAGAGGAACTGGGCCTGGTTGAGCACCTGGAAGTCGTCATTGTCCGGAAACGGCGGGGACAGCCGGTGGCGCCTCCGGAGGAGCTGCACGACCTGCTCCTGGGCCAGATCCATGGTCTTGGGGGAACGGCATTGGACGTTGATGCTGCTCAGGTAGTTCTGGTTCAGAATACGGTGCATAGCGGTGGAAAGGGGCGTCCAGACCAGGTCGTCCTGATCCTGTCCGAAACTGCTCGCCCCTTTCTCCCGGAGAATGCCCACCACCCGGAAGCGGACCCGGTTGATGTTGATCTCCTGCCCCAGGCAGTTGTAGGTGCGGCTGCCATACAGGTTCTGCACCACCGTCTTGCCCAGGCAGATCACGCGCGCCCGCGTGTCTTCGTCCTCTTCCGTGAGACCGCGGCCTCGTTCCAGCACGTAGTTGTTCACGGAGAGGAAGGTCGGATTCGACCCGGTGACGCTGGTCCGCCAGGTTTTGGAGCCGGCTTTGAGCACCAGCGTACTGCGCACCTGGGGACTCACCTCTAGTACGGTTCGGGCGCACCGCTTCTTGATGGCCTCGCCATCCTCGGGCTTCAGAGTCTCCGGAGTGGCCCCTCCTACCTGCCCGGGCCCGATCCGGCCGGCCCCGGGGATGATGGTGAGCTGGTTGCTGCCGAGCTGTCCCACGGAGTTGGTGACCCCGGCGGCGGCGCCCTGTCCTACTGCCACGGCAACCACTACCGCGGAGACGCCGATGACCACTCCGAGCATCGTAAGCCCGGAGCGAAGCTTATTGTCGCGCAGTGCGCGTAGCGCGAAACCGATTGCTTCCATGGAAAGCATGGGACCCCCTAGAGTTCGAGCGGGCCGGAAGTGACCGCGTTCTCCGGCTGGGCCAGCCACTCGCTGGCGAGGAGGCGATGCATAATGGGCCGGTCATACAGCACCCGACCGTCTTGAACCTGGATCAGGCGCCGCGCGTGCCGCGCGATGTGCGCCTCGTGGGTCACCAGAATGACCGTGATCCCGTGTTCATTGAGCTCCTGGAAGATCTGCATGATCTCCTCGCCCTGCCGCATCGCCACGTTGCCGGTGGGCTCGTCTCCCATGAGCACGCGCGGCTCTCCCGCGATGGCCCGCGCGATCGCCACTCGCTGTTGCTGCCCGCCGGACAACTCCGAGGGCTTGTGGTGGACCCGGTCTGCGAGCCCCACCCGCTCCAGCGCCGCCAGCGCCTTCCGGCGGCGGTCTTTGGCCCGGCCGTAGATCATGGGCAGCTCCACATTTTCCAACGCGGTGAATGACGGAAGCAGGTTGAAGCTCTGGAACACGAAGCCGATGGTCCGGTTCCGGACCCGCGCCAGCTCCGCATCCGGAAGCTGCGAGACTTCCTCGCCATTCAACTGGTAGGAGCCGCTGGTCGGTGCGTCCAGGCAGCCGAGGACGTGCATGAGCGTCGATTTACCGGAGCCGGACGGCCCCATGATCGCCACCAGCTCGCCTTCCGCAATACTGAGGCTCACGCCGTCCAGGGCGCGGACTTCTTGATCGCCCATGCGGTAGACCTTCCGGATATCCCGCAGCCCGATCAGCGGCGGGGCAGCCGGGGGTGGATGCTGCTGTGTGTCCATTGGTTACCTCCCGGGTCCGCCGCTAACGGCATCCGGCGCGTGGACGCCCAGCCGCGCCAGTCCCGCGAGGACCAGCTCTTCGCCCGCCTTCAAGCCGGAACGGATTTCCGTGCGCTCGCCGTCGTCTGATCCCGTTTGCACGACGCGCTTCTCCACGTTGTTCGGCTGCGGGCGATCGCGGTGCAGGACATAGACGAGGGTGGTGTTTCCATCTCGATGCACGGCTTCGGAGGGGACCAGCAGGACCCCGGTGCGCTCACCCAGTACGATGCCCACGTCCGCGGTCATGTCCGGTCGCAGGAGCCCTCCGGTGTCCTGGACCGCGATGGTGGTCTCGTAGGTCACGACGTTGTCTTTGACCGTAGAGGCGCTGGCGATCTTGGAGACGCGCCCGTGGAAGACGCGGTCCGGGTAGGACTCCACCCGGATCTCAGCGGGGAGCCCCAGCCGCACCTGGCCGATGTCCGTCTCGTCCACGTACGCGCGCACTTCTAGGCGCTGCAGGTCCGCGACGGTGATCAGAGTCGGCGCGGCCAGACCCGCGGCGATCGTCTCCCCCTGCTGCGCCGTAATGGAGAGCACCGTGCCCTGGATCGGGGAGCGGATTACAGCCTTGTCTAATTGGGCTTGTTGGTATTGAAGCAGCGCCTGAGCCTGTTGGAGGCTGGCCTGGGCCTGGGCAATCGCGCCCTTTGCCTCATCCACCTCCATATTCCGGATGCGTTCCTCCGCATGGCTGGCCTTACGGAGGTCTAGCGTCGCCTGAGACTGCTCCAGGGTCTGGCGGGCGGCGCGGAGGTCCGCTTCCCGGACCGTGTCTTGTAGGGTATTCGCTTTGGCCGCCTCCAGGGACGCCTGCGCCTGATGCACCTGCTCCCGGGTGGTGTCTACGTCGGTCCGGGTCTTTTCCCGGACCACGTCCAGGTTTGCACGGGCGCTATCGAGGCGCGCCGCGGCTTGCTGATAGGTCGACTTGTAGTTGTCCACGTCCTGCGCCGCGGCAAAGCCGTCTTGCAGCAGTGATTCGTAGCGGCTTAACGTCTTCTTCGCGTTCTCGGTGGATGCCTGAGCCTCATCAATGCTCGACTGGGCCTGCTGGATTTGCTGGCGCGCGGTCTGCTCTGCCTGACGGAGGGTCGCCTGCGCCGAAGAGAGGGTCGCCTCCGCCCGGTTGATCTCGGAGCGGGTCTGCTGGGGCTGAAGGCGCGCGGTGGCGCTCGACGCGTCCACTTTGCTCTGCGACGCGTCGAGCGCCGCCGAGGCCTCGCGGATCTGGGCTTCGGTCTGGTCACGGGTGAAGCCGGCATTGGCGAGCCGCTGTCTCAGTCGTGCTTCCGCTTGCGACAAACTGGCGCGGGCTACGCCAACGTTGTGCTGCTGCTGCCGTACCTGCGCTTCCAGGTCCGGCGAATCCAGCACGGCTACTACCTGTCCCGCCCGAACGCGGCTTCCCACGTCCGCCGGAAGGCTCCGGATTCGGCCGGTGATCTGCGAGCCGATTTTCACCATCGCGCCCGTCTGGGCGGCCACCACGCCCGTTGCGCTGATGCGTCGTTTCAGGCGTCCCTGCTCCACCACGGCCGCCTGCACTTCCTCGGGTACGGCCGCTCCGGAGGGTGCCGGTGGCCGGAACCGCTTGAACGCCGCGAATCCGGCCGCGAGGAGCAGCGCGACGATCAGTAGCCGGCGTGCACTTCGTTTCAGTTGCTGCATGGAGGTCTCCACCAGCGTACACGAGGCTGGTTCCCCGCGAACGCTTTCTCAATACCTGGGTTGTCAGTAAAACATATCGTCAGTATAACTGATTATATGTTATGCGAAGCGAATCTTTTTGCCGGACGGATCTGGACCCCGCCGGTCTCCGAGGGTGCAGCGATGAAGAACACAGCTAGTTGGACCGCACTCCTGATCCTGGTGGGTGCTCCCATGGGGGCTGCGGCACAGGCTACCGGAGCCCCCCCGGCTCGAACTCTTCCCGAATTGCCGGCTTCCCCCCGGGTTACTGCTCCGAGCGTGATCGGCACGCCGGCGCCCACGGACCGGCCACTTCATCTGGATGAAGCCGTCCGGATTGCTCTGGCGCATCAACCGGCCATCGAGACCGCGCAGGCCAGCGTCCGGTCCGCGCGAGGGGCAGTGCGGGTAGAGCGGAGTGGGCAGCGGCCGCAGGTGTCCGTCTCGCTCTCCCAGCAGGCCATGCGGCCGTTCGCCATCACCGGCGGAAGTGGACAGCAGGGCGGCGGTATTGGAGGCGGCGGCTCGACCGGCGGCGGCATCACCAGCGGGGCGACCAGCACGAATTCGCTGGGGCTCACGGGGAGCAGTACGGTCCAGGGCAGCCAACTGCTGTATGACTTTGGCCGCACCTCCGCCAACGTGGCTGCGGCGCGGTCGGACCTGACGGCGACGGAGCATAGCCTGGTCGAGACACGGGCTCAGGTGGTGCTCAATGTGAAGACCGCCTTCTACACCTTTCTGCAGAACCGGCGGCTCCGGCTGGTGGCAGAGCGAGAGCTTTCGGAGCAGCAGGCGCATCTGGCCGAGGCTCGGTCCCGCTTCAGAGCCGGCGTCGTGGCCGTGGGAGACGTTGCCCGCGCGCTGGCATCAGTCGCGGCAGCCCAGTCTTCGCTGGCCGACGCACAGCGCAACGAAGAAGACGCGCGGCTCGTGTTGAACACCCGGATGGGAATCGACCCCGCCGCCGCCGTGACGCCCGTGGAAGAAGAGGACGCGACACCGGAGCTTCAGCCGGATGCCCTGGTGCGGCAGGCTCTCTCCGCCCGCGCGGAGGTGCGGCGCGCGGAAGCCACGGTGACCGCCGCCGAACAACGCCTGCGTGCGGAAAAGAAGGGCAACCTCCCCAGCGTGAGTGGCGTCGTGGGGATCACCACCAGTAACAGCACTTACTCGCAGAGCTCCCAGGGACAACCGTTCATCGGGCTCTCCCTCAGCGCGACGCCGCTGGATGGGGGTCTGACGCGCGGCCGGGTCGAGCAGGCGCAGGCGAGCATTGCGAGCGCTCGCGCAAGCCTTCGCGCGGTGGAACTGGACGTGTCTCGTCAGGTCCTGGGCGCCTATCTGGATTTGCAGGGCGCCCAGCAGCAGGTGCTCTCCACGGGCGTGGAGATCGCGAGCGCGGAGGAAAGCGTGCGAGTAGCGGTGGGCCGGTACCGAGCAGGGTTGGGCACCCTGCTGGATGTTACGGACGCCCAGTCGACTCTCAACGATGCGCGGGTGCGGCAGGTGAATGCCCGGGCGCAGGTGGCGGCGGCGGTGGCGAATCTGCTATACCAGTTAGGTCAGCCCGCCGAGACCGCAGCCAATACGTCCGCACAACCGAGCCCTCCCTTCACACTGCCGGCCCCTTCTCCCTGAACCGAGGTCCCAAAGACCCGCGGACAGTGACGCTGCATCCGATCGATCTTATGCGACATCCCTTCAAGGGCTTCCGGCCGTTTCCGGGGCCTCCATCCCTCGAGGACGGTCCATTCCAGGGAAATCCTCCGCCGCCGATCACGGGGTCGATGGGGTTCACGCTGATCAATGCCGCGTTTCGGGCGATGGCGCACGTGCACCGCGCACTCCAGGGGCTGGATCTGGAGCCGCCGCATCACGCTGTGCTCATGGCGTTGGATGTGGGTGGTCCGCAATCACAGAAGGCGATCGCGGAAACCCTGGTTATCGACCGGACCACGATGGTCCACCTCCTTGACGCGCTGGAGGGCCGTGGTCTGGTGCGGCGAGATCGGGACCCCAAGGACCGCCGCGCTCACGCAGTCTACCTGACCGAGGAAGGGGCCACGCTGCTGAAGGAGGCAAACGAGCGACTTCAGAAAGCCGATGCCGAGTACCTGCTCCCGCTATCTCCAATGGAGCAGAGACAGCTCCGCAGCTTCCTGGTGCGTTTGACCGCCGACCCACCACCCGTCCCGGCGGGGAAGCTAGACCCACCGTTCCAACCTCCTGCGGATGCTGAAGAGTAGTCTACTGGCCCAGATCGGTTACAAGCTGTTTGAGTCCTTCGGGCAAGCGTGATTCTGGCTCCGGATTGCTTGCACCAAACCTGCCGAGTTGTCGATCTAGCGGTGACCACGTCGGCAATGCAGATCGGGCGTTGCAGTCCTGCGTCAAGTCACGGTTGCGCTTTAAGGCAGGGCCTACCTTGCCGGTGCGCGTGGCTTATTGCGGCCGGACCGCTTGGGAACAGCGCGCCCGGATAGACGCACAAGCGTATTGAAAGACCCTGCTGGATGTCCTGGGCCAAGCTTCACCAGAAGAATCCTGGAGGCGCAAGCGGCTCCCGCATCCACGCTGATATCTTGTCGTCAGAGTAGCGGCAACGCATTGTTCAGGCAACCATCTTCTGCGCCGAAGTTGGTGTGGGCCTTCTGTGTTGTTCCGGAAAGAGGTGTGCCTCCCGCCTGGTAGAAGAACTGATGTCGTGCCCAATGGCGGAGTGCCGAGAGCCGGGATCGAACCGGCGACACACGGATTTTCAGTCCGTGCGAGATGCTGATAATGAGTGACGGCACCTGACATTCCGTGGCTAAAACCCGCCGTCAGCTGTGCATTGCTGACGAGCGCTGACGCTGTCTGCTAACAGATTCGTTAGCAACGTGTTAGCATCGCCCATCGGCACCGCGCTCGTCGTCGGCCCGGCAGTGGCGACCACCACCGCGCGGGTGCTGAAGCTGCGCACGAGCCAGCGCTCCCGCGTCGCGGTGCCGATCACGGACTAAGCCAGCAACCGCGCCCTCGTGAACCCGGTGCTGGAAGACCTGCAGGTGGAGAAGCGGCAGTTAGCGCGGGTGTACCGCCACCCATCCGGGGCCGAGCACCCGCTAAAGCTGGAGAATGGTACGCCAGGGCTGGCGAGCCTAAGGGTGTGGTCATCGGCAAGCCAACCCACAGGGGAGTTCTCTCCGCCAGCGAGCAGCTGCGGCTGGACCTGGCGCGGTGGCTGCGTCGCGGTGAGTGGCGATAGTCCCCGAAGCTACCCGGAAGAGCGCAAGACACATCCCGTCCTCTGCGCGACAGTCTGCCGGCGCCCTGTCCCAAGGCTAGATCGTGGGCAGAAGCATCATGGTTGCCGGCCATACCCTGGGTGCGCCCGCCGACACTCATTCCAAACACTGAAGAATGTTCCTCTGCGCTCCGCGAGAGTGCAGCCCCGTTGCACACTACCTTCAGTAAACTCCTCTTGAATTGGAGCCAGGAAGGTAATCGTCTAGTCACGCTCCCAATTGGTAGCACTCCTTTCCCATATGGCCTCTATTGATACCTACCGGCTTCCCGCACACCCATGCATCGCCAAGATACTGCTGCCGACTGGTCCCGACTCCTGTGGTTGGACCGCGAGATCCGCGAGGGCCGTTTTCCGAGTGCGGCCTCCATCGCCGAGGAGTTTTGCTGCTCTCGCCGTACGGCCTTTCACACGGTAACGTTCTTGCGCGACTCGCTGAACGCGCCGGTGCGGCACGACCGGCGGAGGAAGGGGTACGTCTATACCGATCCTACATACGCGCTGCCCACAGTCTTTCTCCAGGAAGGCGAGTTGCTAGGGCTGCTGCTTGCGGAGCAGATAAGCCGTCAGTACTTGGGCACGCCGCTGGAGGCGCCGCTGAGGCAAGCGGTGCGCAAGCTCAGCCGTTACTTGCCGGACGAGTTGGCAGTGGAGACGGAAGAACTGGCCAGCGCGTTTCACTTCGCGGGGGGCACCAGCATGGAGCTGCCCTTGGTCCGATTTACGGAGTTGGAGCGGGCGGTGCGGGAGCGGCGGAGGGTGCATCTCCGCTACTTCAGCGCGCATCGAGGAGAGCGAACGGAGCGTGAGGTGGAGCCACATTTCCTCCACAACGTCCGAGGTGACTGGAGCCTTGTGGCGTGGGACCACCTCCGCGGGGAGCCGCGGGAGTTCATGGTCGCACGGATTGAGGAACACCACCTGCTAGACCAACGGTTCACCCGCCGTCCGGAATTGGAGAAGAGTGCCTACGTGGGGCCGATGTTCCTCACCGAGCGCGGTCGGGAGCCCTACGAGGTAGTATTGCGGTTCGACGCCTACCAGGCACGCTGGATCAGGGAGCGGCAGTGGCACTCCAGCCAGGAAGTGGAGGAGCATTTGGACGGCCGTATTACGCTGCGTCTGCGGGTAGGCGGGGCGGGAGACGTGCTGCGCTGGGTGCTGGGCTACGGGAGCCACGTGGAGGTAATCTCCCCGCCCTCGCTGCGGACGAGGGTGGCGGAAGAGCTGCGGAAAGCGCTCGGGAGTTACGAGGCGCCGGAGTAGGGGTGCGCCACAAGGATACAGAGCACTCCGAGGCGAGTTTCCACCATCTAAGCAGCCGTGAGGTGAGGTAACCGGCAATGACGCAGTGGATTGACTACTTATGGGGCAAGACGGATCGGGAGCCGCAGCCGGAGCGGCCTGATTGGCACCATTTGCTGTGTCACCTGATCGACGTGGGGGTGGCGGCGGAGGTGCTCCTCGCGGACCCACGGGCGGCGCATTGGACGGGGCGGCTGGCAGCGGCATTCGGCTCCGATGTGGAGGCGCTCAAACGGGTACTACCGTTCCTGATCGGGCTGCATGACCTCGGCAAGGCGAGCCCGGGTTTTCAGGTGAAGTCGGAGGTGCACCTCTCGCGGCTGCGGGCGGCAGGTGCGCCGTGGCCGCAGCGGACGCCGCAACCGCTGCGGCACGACCTGGAGCTAGGGCGCACGTTTGCGGACACCCTGGAAGAGTTGGAGGTGCTCGTTCCGGAGGTCGGTCTGGCGGGGCCGTTCTACCAGGCTGTGAGCCACGGTATCTGCGCGCATCACGGCAGCTTTTTCAAGCCCGGGGAGTTGAACGCCGCACCAGAAGTCCCACTCGCCGGCGACGAGGAGTGTCCCTGGGAAGCGGAGTGGCTCCGGGCTCGCGGGTGGCTGGCGGCGGAGCTGCGGCGGCTGCTGGACTCGCCCGCGGAGCCGCTGCGATGCCGGCCGCGTAACCTGTCGGCGGTGATGCTGCTGCTCAACGGCTTCACCATCCTCTGCGACTGGATCGGTTCGGACACGCATTACTTTCCTCCGGCCGGGCTGCCGGACTTTGAGACTTATGTAGAGCGGGCGCGGGGCCGAGCGGCAGACGCCATCCAGGAGCGAAGCCTGCTCTCTTACTTGCGCTGGGAAGAGGAGCCGACTTTCGCCGGTCTCTTTCCGGGACGCGCCCCGCGCTCCGTGCAGAAGGCGCTGGACGTGGAGGCACTACCGGTGCTGCCGGGGCAGTTCCTCGCCATCATCGAGGCGCCGATGGGGGAAGGGAAGACGGAGGCGGCGCTGTTGCTGGCCTGCCGGGCGGCGCGGCAGTGTGGGTGCGCCGGGTTCTACTTCGCGCTGCCGACCGTGGCGACCAGCAACCAGATGTATGACCGGGTGCAGCGGCTGCTGCAGGGGATTGCGGGGCACGGCAGCGTCCTCGTGCCGGTGAACGGGCTGATGGAATTCCATCCGGACGTGGAGGCGGCGCTGCGCATCCGAAACACGCCTCCCGCTTACCCGGAAGAGCAGGGCGTGCACTTCGATAGCTGGTACCTGCCGCGCAAGCGGAGCCTGCTGGCCGCGTACGGGGTAGGCACCGTAGACCAGGCGCTGCTCTGCGCCCTGAACACGCGACACGTGGGCCTGCGGTTGCTGGGACTGGCCGGCAAGGTGGTGATCGTGGACGAGGTCCACGCTTACGATCTCTACATGTCCACGATCCTGGACACGCTGGTCCGCTGGCTGCGGGAGTTGGGCGCCAGCGTGATCCTACTTTCCGCCACCCTCCCCTCTTCCCGGCGCGAAGCCCTCCTCGCGGCATTCGCGGGGGACGAAGCGCCGGGGTCTCGTCCCACTCCGGCAGCCGCGGCCCCGTATCCGCTGATCTCGCTGGCGGCGCCGGGCGGCGGCTCGTGGGCGCTGCCGTCCGGGGACGCAGCGCGGCGCATGGAAGTGGTGCTGGAAGTTCGTTCGGACGGGGAGCGCTGCCGGGTCGAGAACGCCCGGTGGCTGCTGGAGCAAGTGCGCGGAAACGGCCGGGCGGTGTGGATCTGCAACACCGTGGGCGAGGCGCAGGCGGTCTTCCGAGAACTGGAGCGGCAAACCGCGGGAAGCCCGGACGCGCCGGAGTTGCTGCTGTTCCACGCGCGGTTCCTCCAGGGGGACCGGCGGGCGCGGGAGGCAGAGGTGCTGACCCGCTTCGGGCCGCCGCTGTTAGATGAAAGCGGCAGCCCCCAGCGGAGTTGGAACGCGCCGGCCCGAGCGACGATCCTGGTGGCGACCCAGGTGGTGGAGCAGAGCCTCGACCTCGACTTCGACCTGATGGTGAGCCAGCTGGCGCCGGTCGATCTCTTACTCCAGCGGTTGGGGCGCCTCTGGCGGCATTCCGAACGGACGGAGCGCGGCGGGGTGGAGCGCCCGCGGTTTGTGCTGCTGGAGCCTGCCGTGAGAGAAAGCGGTCCGGAGTTCGGAAACACCGGCTACGTGTACAGCAACCTGATCCTGCTGCGCACCCTGCTGTGCCTGCGCAACCGGATCTCCCATACTCCGCTGGCACTGCCGGAGGAGATCCGGGAACTGGTGGAGGCGGTTTACCCGGCGGAAGCAGACACCCTGCCAGAGGCGGAGCGTGCGACGGCAGTCGGGTTGCAGCCGGAGTGGTTCCGGCGCGCGTTGGTGCGTCACCAAAAGGAGGCACAGAAGCAGCTCGACGAGGCGCGCCTCCGGGTGCTGCGCGATCCGCTGCCTAGCGGCGCCTTCTACGTGGCGCAGAACGAGCCGGTAGAGGATGTGGACGCGGAAGGGTACTTGGCGATGCAAACCCGCCTCGGCCGTCCCTCGATCCGCGTCTGCCTGCTGCCTGCCGGTGGAGAGCTGGAGCGGCAGGCGCGAGGCCGAGCCGAACTGGGACGAGACCGCGTGAAGCGGCTGCTCGACCACACGGTCTCGCTGGCGTCACCGGCGCTGGTGGGTTGGGTGGAAGAACGCCGGGCGGCTGCAGACCGGCGGCACTTCCCGCCGGCGTTCTCCGCCGTCAACGCGCTGCGAGACGTGGCTCTATTGCCCTTAACGGAAGGCCGCTTCCGGTGGCCCAGCGGAAAGCGAGAGCGCGGGCTCCGCCTGGATGAGCGGCTAGGAATTGTTTATGACCGGGATGAGGAGGACGAAGATGCCTGAGGCGAGTGAGGAGTTCGACCTGCTGACGGACCCCTGGATCAGGGTCCGCAGCATCACTGGGACTACGCAGCCGGTTTCCCTATGGGACCTCCTGCATCGGGCGCCGGAGTTGGAGACCATCGCGGAGCCCTCGCCATTAGTCGCGTTCGGCATCTACCGGCTGTTGGCCGCCGTGCTGCACCAATACCTGGAGCTGCCGGATGAGGAAGCGTGGCAGGCCGTGTGGAGCGAACGCCGTCTCCCGGAGGCATTCTTCGCCCGGGTAGAGGCGGGGTGCACGGGCCGACTCCGGCTGTTCGACTCGGAGCGACCGTTTTACCAGTCGGGCGACGTTCGACTGGACGGCAAGCCCTCCGAGCCGCTCAAGAGCGTGGGTTACCTGGCGCCGGAGGCGGCCACGGGCACCAATGTGGTGCACTTTGCGCACGCGGGGGAGGCGGAACACGCCTTCTGCCCGGCCTGCTGCGCTCGGGGTCTGGTGCAGCTTCCATTGTTTGCCACGGCGGGCGGCCCGGGGACCAAGCCGGGGATTAATGGGGTGCCGCCCCTTTACGTGCTGCCCCGCGGCGAGACGCTTTTCCACACACTGCTACTCAACTACCTGCCTCCGGAAAATCGCCCCCCACTGGCCGACCCCACCGACCCAGGACCACGATGGGAGGCAGGTAGCAGCGTGGCTGCGCGCACGGAGAAGGATTGTACCGGCTTCGTGGAAAGCCTCACCTGGCCGCCGCGGCGGGTGCGCCTGTTTCCGGCGGGCGGCGGCCCTTGCTCCCGGTGCGGGGAGGTCGCAACGGTGCTAGTGCGGCTAATGGTTTTTGCGCAAGGATGGTCGCGGCGAAAGGAGCTGCCGCTCTGGTGCGACCCGTGGGTAGCTTACGCTCTGCGCAAGGGCGACGGCGACCAGCCGAAGTTACTCCCCGTGCGCCCCACGGAACAGAAGGATGTCTGGCGAGACTTCCCCAGCCTGTTCCTGACCCAAACCGGGGAAGGAGGCTGCCGTCCCCTGATCCTGGAGCAGGTAGCCCTCCTGGAGCTCAACAAAACCCTCCCCCGCCGCTATCCGCTGCAGTACGAGGTATTCGGGCTGCGCACCGACAAGGCGAAAAACTTCGAGTGGCGGCAGGAGACGTTCCAGTTCTCGGCCGCGCTCCTCGCTTCTCGCCACGCCGCCACGGCCATCCGCCGGGCGCTGGAATATGCCGCCCACGCCGATTCCGCCCTCCTGGCGGGTCTCCGGCTCCTATTTGCGGACACCCCGGCGCTACGGGAGATGGCGGCGAAGGTCCGCTCCGGTGAACGGTTGAAGCCGCCCCTGGTGGAGGTGAACCGGCAGGACCCGGTGCTGTATGGCGCCCGCCGCGGCTACTGGCTGCAACTGGAAAGCGAGTTCCGGCATGTCTTGCTCGATGAGCGCCTGACTATGGGCGAGGCCGAGCGACTGGAGTGGGAGCGCCACTGGCAGGCGGGTGCGGACCGAGCGGCCGACCACGCGCTGAGCCTGGCGCTGCAAGGCTACGACGGCGATCCGGAGGCCGTGTTGAAGCAGGTGTGCGCCCGGAGCGTGTTCCGGATGGTGCTGAAGAGCTGGAAAGGAGGGAGCGTTGACAACGGATGAGTCGAGAACCCAGATCCACCGCTTCGTGCGGGAGTTGGAACGGTTGGCGGAGCGGAAGACGGAGGATCGCGCGGCGCTGGCTCGCCTGAAACGGTGCGCGGGTCGGCCGTTGGCGGAGAGCCTAGAGGCGCTGCCGCTACTCTACGAGTTGGGACGGTCCGGAATTCCGGAGCACGCCGAGGAGCAGTTCTTCCTGGTAGCCACCCTCTTCCCGTTTGCCCCGAGCCGGTTGCGGGCGGAAGAGGCCGCGGAAGGGCGGCAGGATTTCGGCGGGACGCTGCGCTGGCTCGCCACGCGGCCGAAGGTAAACGCGGACGGCGTGGACCGGCGCGTGACGGTACTGCTGGACGCGGATCGGGACGAACTGCCGTTCCGGCTGCGGCAGGCGGTGAGGATGTTGGCCCAACACGACCCGGCGGTCGATTGGCGGCTTCTACTGCGCCACCTGCTGGCCTGGGAGAGCCCAAGCCGGTGGGTGCAAAAGCGGTGGGCGCGCAGCTACTTCGGGCTCGCGCCGGAGCCCTCCACGGAAGAGATTGTAAACGCGCCGGTAGAAGAAACTTTGTTGAACGAGGAGACGAGCAATGTTGGTTGAGTTTCACCTGATCCAGAACCACGCGCCTTCCAACCTGAACCGAGATGACACCGGCAGCCCGAAGGAGGCGGTCTTCGGTGGCTACAAGCGGGCGCGCATCTCCAGCCAGTGCCTGAAGCGCAGCATCCGCCGCTCCGAGATCTTCCAATCCGCCTTGGAAGGTCAGGTCGCCACGCGCAGCCGCCAGATCGCTACCCGGCTGCGGCCGGTGCTGGAGGCGCTGGAGTGTGACGAAGCGGTCATCGAGCTGATTGCGAAGAAAGCCACCGCACTTGGTAGCGGGAAGGAGAGCGACAAGGGCGAGACGCGCCAGACGATGTTCCTCGGCGACGAGGAAGTGAGCCGCCTGGGGCGACAATTGGTGGCGCTGTACGACGCGGACCGGGCCGCCTTTGCGAGCCTGAAGAACGAGGACGTGGAGAAGGCGCTAAAGGACGCCAGCCTCCCGCGCTCGGTAGACATCGCGCTGTTCGGGCGGATGACCACCTCGGCGGCGTTCGAGGACGTGTCGGCGGCGATGCAGGTGGCGCACGCCCTCAGCACCTCCAAGGTGGAGCGGCAGTTCGATTACTACACCGCGGTAGACGACCTCCCCAGCCCAGAAGACGGCATGGGCGCGGACATGATCGGCGACGTGGAGTTCAACTCGGCCACCTACTACAAGTACTTTTCGCTGGACTGGACCCAGCTCCTAAAAAACCTGGGTGGCGACGAGGAGGCGGCCCGCAAGACGCTGGCCGCTTTCATCCAGGCGATGGCGCTGACCACCCCCACCGGAAAGCAGAACTCGTTCGCGGCGCACAACCCGCCGGACGGCATCCTGGTGGAAGTGAAGGAGCAGCGCGTGCCGGTGAGCTACGCCAACGCCTTCGTGGAGCCCGCGCGCCCGAACGGCGAGGGGGACCTGGTGGCGGTGAGCATCGGCAAGCTCGCGCAGTACGCGGGGCAGTTGAAGCGCAGCTACGGGCTGGCGGGGCAGTCGTTCTGGCTCAGCACCCGGGACGTGCCGGTAGTGGGCGCCCTCTCCGTGGAGAGCCTCGCCGGGCTGTCCGAGGCCGTGCTGCAGGCGATTCCGTCCGGGAGGCCCTAGATGAGTGATCAGCCACCCGTATCGGTGCTGTTCCTGCGTTTGGAGGGACCGCTGCAGAGCTGGGGGGACGACTCACGGTGGAGCGTGCGCCGGACCCGGAGCGAGCCGACGAAGTCCGGGGTGCTCGGCATGTTGGCCGCCGCGTTGGGCTACGGTATGGACGCCGCGGGACAGGCGGGAGTCCGGCGCCTGGGCGAGGCGCTGCGCCTGGCCGTCCGGGAAGATCGCGCCGGGACGCCGCTGCGCGACTACCACACGGTGGTGGGCGGCGTGCTCTCGGCCGAGGGCAGGATCAAAATCAACGCGTCCACCCGGGAGCCGGAGACGGTGGTCTCGGAGCGCTACTACCTCAGCGACGCCTGCTTTCTGGCGGCGGTGACCGGTGCGGCGGACCTCCTGGCGGAGCTCCGGGAGGCGGTACAGCGGCCGGTGTGGACGCCGTTCTTAGGGCGCAAGAGTTGTCCACCTGCGGCACCGCTCTGGCCAGCGCTGCCCCAAGCGCCGCCCGACGCGGAGTTCTCCGGTCTGCAGGCTGCCCTGGAGAGCGTGCCGTGGCTGGGAGACCGCACCCCGAACGGGCAGGACGCCCGCCCGCAGTGGGTGCGCGCAGTGGAAGAGCTGCCGCCCGGCGGCGGCGGCGGCGGTACGGGCCTGTTGTCGCCACGTCGCGACGTGCCGGTCTCCTTCCGGCAGCGACAGTTCGGCCTGCGTTACGTGCGAGAGTATCGCGTCCGGATCCCGGACGCATCCGAGGAAACGGGAGGAGGGGGGAGATGATCTATCTTTCTTGCCTGGAGCTGGACCCGGGCGACCGCGACGTGCGGCAACTTCTGGCGAATCCCTACCGGGTGCACCAGAAGCTGCTCAATGCCTGGCCGGGCGGGGAGTCGGGACGCCTGCTGTATCGCCTGGAGTGGGAGCGCCGCCCGCTGCGGGTGCTGGTGCAAGCGCCCCAACCGGCGGATTGGTCGCGCTGCTTCCCCCGCGGCGCGGGCCTGAGCGAGCCGCCGCGTCAGAAGCCGGTGGAGCTCCGTCCGGCGGTGGGTCAAACTCTGCGGTTCCTGCTGCGCGCGAACCCGACGGTCCGCCGCCTGCGTGCGCAGGGACCCGGCCCCGAGGCGCGCGACCCGCTGATCGGGAAGCGGGTGGCGTTATACGGGGAGGCCGAGCAGGTGGCGTGGCTGGCGCGCAAGGGTGAGCAGTACGGGTTCCAGGTGCTGCTCCTCGGCCACGATGAAGCCGGAGAGCCGGTGTACGACGTGGAGGTCCGCGACCGGGGCGACGTGGTGGGCTTCAAGTCCGGCGGCGGGCGCCTGGTGCACCACTGCGTCGACTTTGAAGGTCGCCTCCAGGTGACCGACGCGGAGGTCTTTGCCGCCGCCCTGGAAGCGGGCATCGGCCCGGCGAAGGGGTTCGGCTTCGGGTTGCTGTCGGTAGCCCCGGGCGGTTAGCGAGACGCAGGAGTGTTGGCAGGTCTCGTGGCAACTGTTTGGTGTTGTCCCCACATGCGTGGGGGTGGACCGCGGATAGCTCGACGCTCGGACCCGATCAAACGGTTGTCCCCACATGCGTGGGGGTGGACCGCGGAGGCGGGTGATTGCTTCGCTCCGGCTGACGTTGTCCCCACATGCGTGGGGGTGGACCGGGAGCCTTCACCCGCACCCTGCCTAGCTTCCTGTTGTCCCCACATGCGTGGGGGTGGACCGGCGCTGTCTGCCAGCCTCTCTCCTTCGACGCTGTTGTCCCCACATGCGTGGGGGTGGACCGTGGTCGACGGCCGTGACCTCCAGGCCCGTTACGTTGTCCCCACATGCGTGGGGGTGGACCGACGTGGCGATACTCAACGAGGTGGCGCGTACCGTTGTCCCCACATGCGTGGGGGTGGACCAGAGGGGGGAACAGGGGGAACAGGGGGAACACGTTGTCCCCACATGCGTGGGGGTGGACCGGCGTGCGCGGCGGAGGCCCGAGCCTACCACTCGTTGTCCCCACATGCGTGGGGGTGGACCGGCGTCCGGTAGTAGTGTAACAGGGTTTTCATGGTTGTCCCCACATGCGTGGGGGTGGACCGGCGCCCTTGGCGATGATGTCCCCGTAGGTGTCGTTGTCCCCACATGCGTGGGGGTGGACCGCCTCGCGCAATCAGCACGGAAGCAGCGGCCCCGTTGTCCCCACATGCGTGGGGGTGGACCGAACATCCGCACGCGCTGCGGTGCTCCAGAAATGTTGTCCCCACATGCGTGGGGGTGGACCGGTCCGGCGCGGCGGCGATCAGGGCGGCGTTGGGTTGTCCCCACATGCGTGGGGGTGGACCGTAAGGGCCGCCGCGCTTTGTTCACCGAGTTCTGTTGTCCCCACATGCGTGGGGGTGGACCGCGAAGCGACTTGCTCGGGAGTGAAGACTTCAGGTTGTCCCCACATGCGTGGGGGTGGACCGCAGCCCCGGGTAAACCGCACCGGGGCCTAACAGTTGTCCCCACATGCGTGGGGGTGGACCGGTCGGTGACGGAGCTGGGGGTGATGGCTCTTACGTTGTCCCCACATGCGTGGGGGTGGACCGAACCCGCTCTGGGTTCCCGTGGAACTCAAGAAGTTGTCCCCACATGCGTGGGGGTGGACCGAACAAGCCGCAGCCAAGCACATCCGCGACACGGTTGTCCCCACATGCGTGGGGGTGGACCGTAGTACGGCCCGTACGTCTCGTCGGTCCCATCGTTGTCCCCACATGCGTGGGGGTGGACCGCAAGGGCGGATATCGAGACCCTGACCGCGGCGGTTGTCCCCACATGCGTGGGGGTGGACCGGTCTTTCGCGCAGTCCGCAATCCACTGCTCGCGTTGTCCCCACATGCGTGGGGGTGGACCGGTTTGGCCTGGTAGGAGGAAAAGCTAAAGCCGGTTGTCCCCACATGCGTGGGGGTGGACCTAGGGCTCCGGAAGTGTGCTTCCGGAGCCCTAGGTTGTCCCCACATGCGTGGGGGTGGACCGCGGCTACCACCACCCCGAACAGCCACGCCAGCGTTGTCCCCACATGCGTGGGGGTGGACCGACAGGGGAGTGAATGACAACGGAGCAGCGATGGTTGTCCCCACATGCGTGGGGGTGGACCGTCGAGCCCGATGGCCGTCGAGCCGCCGGACACGTTGTCCCCACATGCGTGGGGGTGGACCGTGGAAGGGTGCCCCGCAGAGGTGGCGTATTGGGTTGTCCCCACATGCGTGGGGGTGGACCGGCCCGGTGCATACCCAGGTAATCGGGTTGCCTGTTGTCCCCACATGCGTGGGGGTGGACCGTGCGTGGCAGCGTGACCCCTCCGCGCTTTGGCGTTGTCCCCACATGCGTGGGGGTGGACCGGAAGTCAGTGGCGGGATGGGCGGCGCGCACCTGTTGTCCCCACATGCGTGGGGGTGGACCGAAGCCATTACTTACTCCGCCGAGGGCTTCATCGTTGTCCCCACATGCGTGGGGGTGGACCGGCCACGTCATCGATCACGATGCCGGAGCGCTTGTTGTCCCCACATGCGTGGGGGTGGACCACCGCCTACAGGTATGACCGGGTTCTCGGCGTCCTCACATGCGTGGGGGTCAACTCTCCCGGCCGCTTCCCCGGCCCCTGACCCCCAACCCCCATGAAGGACTTACGACAGCTTCCCAAACTCCGGGACAGCCTCAGCTACCTTTACGTGGAACATTGCCGCGTAGAGCGCGAGGAGCAGTCCATCGCCCTGTTCGATGCGGAGGGGCGCACACCGGTCCCTTGCGCTAATCTTGCCCTGCTCCTCTTGGGGCCGGGCACGCGGATCACCCACGCCGCCGTCTCCACTCTGGCGGACAACAACTGCCTCCTCGCGTGGTGCGGGGAGGAGGGCGTGCGGCTGTACGCGTTCGGCTGCGGCGGGACCCGCGGCGCGGCGACCCTCCTCCAACAGGCGCGGCTGGTGAGCGATCCGGAGAGCCGCCTGGCGGTAGCCAAGCGGATGTACCAGATGCGCTTCCGGGAAGAGCCGGACCCGCACCTCAACCTGGAGCAATTGCGCGGCTGGGAAGGCCGCCGCGTGCGAGACGCGTACGCCCGCGCCAGCCGCGAAACCGGCGTCCCCTGGCAGGGACGGAGCTACGACCGCACCACCTGGGCGGGCTCCGACCCGGTGAACCGCGCCCTCTCGGCGGCCAACAGCTGCCTCTATGGGGTCTGCCATGCCGCCATCCTCTCCCTCGGTCTCAGCCCCGCCCTGGGCTTCATCCACACCGGCAAAGCGCTCTCCTTCGTCTACGACGTTGCAGACCTGTACAAAACCGAGGTTACCATCCCGGTAGCATTCGAGGTCGCCGCCGGAGGCGTGCTGCACGTGGAGCGACGGTCGCGGCTGGGATGCCGGGACCGCTTCCGGGAGTTGAACCTGCTGGAGCGGCTCTCCCGTGACCTGCCCCGGATGCTGGAGTTGCCCGACGAGGATGTGGACGCCTTCTTCGCGGCGGACGAGGACATGGCGCTCCCCGGGAGCCTCTGGGACCCGGAGCGTGCCGAGGGAGCAGTGGGAGGAGTAAACCATGGTGATCCTGATTCTTGAACGCGTGCCGGCCGGACTCCGCGGGGAGTTGAGCCGCTGGATGCTGGAGCCGCGCGCCGGCGTGTTCGTGGGCAACGTGAGCGCGCTGGTGCGGGACAAGCTGTGGGAGAAGGTGGAGAAACAGGCGAAGGGAGGCGCGGCGTTGTTGGTCCACACCGCGCGCACCGAGCAGGGGTTCCGCGTGCGCTCCCACGGCGACCCCTCGCGGACGCCGGTCGAGTGGGAAGGGCTGACGCTGGTGCGGATCCCACCGAGCACACCCCGGAAGAAGTCCAGTGCCGCGGAGAAAAACGAGGACGAGGAGGAAATCCCGATCGTCGAAACATAGTTTGGTCATGTCCCCACGCACGTGGGGGTGAACCGTGGAAGGTCGGCGAGGAGATCGAAGCGTCGGACATGTCCCCACGCACGTGGGGGTGAACCGCGCTTGGGCAAGAACCAGAAGACGGGGAAGGCCATGTCCCCACGCACGTGGGGGTGAACCAGGAGCGCACGCGCACCATACTGGCGCTGCTCCTCATGTCCCCACGCACGTGGGGGTGAACCGCGGTGGGGCGGCACTCACGGGCTACGGAAGTCCATGTCCCCACGCACGTGGGGGTGAACCGACATGATGCGGATTGCGGGCAACTTTGAAGAACATGTCCCCACGCACGTGGGGGTGAACCGGACATCACCCGACGCCTCCTCCCCAGCTACCTGCCATGTCCCCACGCACGTGGGGGTGAACCGCACGGGCCGCGCTCCAGCTTCAGCCGCTACTCCATGTCCCCACGCACGTGGGGGTGAACCGTGATCAAGGTCCGCGCCGGTCTCATCCGGGGCCATGTCCCCACGCACGTGGGGGTGAACCGAAGTAGCCCAAACGCAGCAAAGCCCCGGAGTCCATGTCCCCACGCACGTGGGGGTGAACCGATTGCGCCGCCGCTCTTTTCGTAGCCGGACAGCATGTCCCCACGCACGTGGGGGTGAACCGAGATCCCGGGCACGCCGGACGCCGGCATTGTTCATGTCCCCACGCACGTGATACTGCTGGCGAACCATTAGCCCTCGCTTGGAAGGCGTCCGCTTTACGCCGCGGCGGCCATGAAGCGGGCGAACGCGCTCTGTCGAGTCTTGGCGAATGGAACCGCGGCAAACCACTGCGCCAC
>Ga0255338_1002090_pt1 | contig 32068 bp, 32 predicted proteins | sample MeOH1_35cm_T4_19_FD_203715 | JGI IMG/M metagenome (GOLD analysis project Ga0255338, IMG submission 203715) | Sandy soil microbial communities from University of British Columbia, Vancouver, Canada - MeOH1_35cm_T4_195 | ecosystem: Engineered > Artificial ecosystem > Sand microcosm > Unclassified ... | reverse complement strand
TCAACGCATCTACGGCAACCTGAGGGCTACCCAAGCTGAACGCATCGCACACCTCGCGATCCAACATCCAAGCCGGAACTACGATGACTTCGCCGGGGCTCACCACAATGTGGGCGACTCTGCCGTTCGCCCGCTCCTCGGTATACTCGCACCGAACCGTGCGCTCGAAATAGGGATGCCACCGATACCAGACGACAACGTCGTGCCCGACATGGGCAGAATGTCTGCGAGATGGTGAAGAGCCTGATTGACCGCTCGACGGCGTTGGTGTTGCACTCGATCCACCCGTCCTCAACTAATCGGACAAGGCCTGCCCAGTGGTTGAGGGTGTATCTTGATGGCCTCGGCCGTACTGGAGCTTCTGGGCTGGGGCAGCATCTCCTCAGGCCAAGGGCGTATACCGGCGATGATCGGACAAGATTCAGCCTGTGACCGATCGCCAGCCTGTGTTTCGGGACTGGAACCTCGGATGCGAGCTTCGATCTTATAGAGGCTGGCGATCCGCCTTAGCGCCTCATCAGCGGCGGGGCGTTGCCGCCATGCGCGCCATCATCACAAGCTATCACTCAGAGATATGCCGTCTTCACCTTACCGGCGCCGGGGGCCAGGACCTTGACTGTGGTTTCATCGACGAACAGCCTGACGCCCGTCAGGAGTTCAAAAACAGCGCCTACCGAAATGCGGGGAGGTTTTCGCGCTTCCAATAAAGGGAGCAGCTTCAGACAAGAAGGGCCACTCGAATGCATTCGAGTGGCCCTTCTTGTCCGTATCGGCTCGCTGTCAGAACGTTACGATGGGATTGACCGCGCACCCGGTGCCACCCTTGACGGGAAGGGGCGCCACCGTCAGCAGGAACTCGTTGGTGTCGTGCTTCTTGCAGACCTCAGCCAGTCTTTCGACTTCGGGCCAGTCGAGCAGGCACAGGCCCATCGAAACCAACGCGATCTGGTGGAATGGCGTGGCAAACCGCTTGGAGGAATAGGGAAACTTCTCGATGCAATCGCCGCCATAAAGCGAGATATCATGATCTCCCATCCATTCATATGCAGAGGCAATTAGGCCGCCGCGCGTGCCGAATGGTACGTCGTGGCCGAGAGCCTCGGCGTGCTTGTAAAGGCCCATGCGTACGAACAGTGCATCGCCTGGCTCTACCTTGACACCCGAATGTTCCATTGCCAGATCGAGGTCGTCTCCGGTGATGCCGTAATGGTTATCGAGATAATCGACGCCCTTCGCTGCAGCGACGTCGAGGAACACCCCGCGGGTGAATACGCCTTCTTGATAAGTCTCGAGACCGCAAACATAACAGCCGTCATGACTCACGCCACCTGGGGCGGCAGAATCGCCGAACTGCTCACCTGGTTCAATCGCACCAACCTTCAGTGGGAAACCGTTCCAAGTCTTTCCCTCCCATATGCCGTGGGCAAGAGCGTCCATATGAGTCAGGTAATAGCCGTGGGAGGCGATGCCGATGTAGTCATAGGTGCCCGGCGCACCCGGGAAATACATCATGTGATGATCGACCCGCGGCTGATTGCCCGGGCCCGGCCCCTTGGGCATATCGCGCGAAATCGAATAGGATGCGCCGTCGCGAACCAGAGCGGCGGCGCGCTTGCGGACGTCCGGGGTGATAAGGTTCAGTGTGCCCTTTTGATCTTCCTCCCCCCAGCGGCCCCAATTCTTGACCTTTTCGAAGATGCGGACGAGTTCTTCATCGTTGGCGTCGGCAGTCGGCGGTGGTGGCGTAGCTGAAGTGCAGGTGCACATTCCATATCTCCCAAATTTATTCGGCGCGTTATCAATATCAATAATTCAGGGACCGATCGCGAATATCGCTGTCAAGCTAGTCACGATGACCAATTCCGTTAATCAGGTAAGCGGAATTTGTCATGACATGACACGACTTCCCGACCCTAGTCCAGTCTGGCGAACACCGACTTGATCTCGGTAAACGCCTCGATCATCTGATTACCCAGTTCCCGGCCGAGCCCCGACTGCTTATAGCCACCAAAGGGTGATGCGAGCGATAGATCAAGATATGTATTGATCCAGACGGTCCCGGCCTTGAGCTGACGAGCCATGCGGTGCGCTCGTCCAAGGTCTTTCGTCCAGACCGCGGCGGCCAGTCCGTAATCGCTCTGATTGGCGATGCGCAGCGCCTCCGCCTCGTCGCTAAACTTGATAAGCGCGGTGACCGGGCCAAAAATTTCTTCGCGAGCGACGCGCATGTCGTTGGTGACATTGCCAAGAATCGTAGGCTGCACGTAGTAGCCGACTTGGTCGATCACCTGTCCGCCGGCGACCACGCTGGCACCCTCGTCGCGCGCAATCTGGATGTAGGACCGGACGCGATTTTGCTGACCGCCGGAAACGACCGGTCCCAGTGCCGTGGCGCTATCGAAAGGATCGCCGACGACAAAATTCTTCAGCTGCTCGGCTAGCTTTGCGGCGAATGCATCGTGGATCGATTCGTGCACCAAGATCCGCGATGACGCAATGCAGATTTGGCCGGTATTGAAGCAGAAACCGCGCGCGCTCGTCTCCGCCGCCGCATCCAGATCGGCGTCGGGGAAAATGATATTGGGCGATTTGCCGCCCAGTTCGAGCGAAAGACGCTTCACGCCGTCCGCTGCGCTGATCATGATCTTCTTGCCCACCTCGGTCGATCCGGTGAACGATATCTTGTTGACGTCGGGATGGGCGGCAAGCGCGGCACCGGCAGTCTCTCCAGATCCGGTGACGATATTGATGACGCCGGGCGGCAGATCCGCCTCCATCAATATTTCACCCAGACGGATCGCGCTTAGCGGAGTCAGCTCGGCAGGCTTGAGCACCACGGCATTCCCACAGGCCAGCGCCGGAGCCAGCTTTTGCACAGCACTCGGCACCGGACCGTTCCAGGGAACGATAAGGCCACACACGCCAACGGGTTCGCGCAATGTGTAGTTCAGCATGTCGTGAGTCGAGGGGTTGGTCTCACCGTAAATGCGCATTGGCCAGCCCGAGCTGTACCGGAGCACCTCAGACGAAAAAATCATCAATCGCCGAGTGACGCTGAGGGGCGCACCGTTGTTAAGGCTTTCAAGATGGGCCAGTTCTTCTGCATTGGCATCGATGAGGTCCGCCAGCCTGACCAGCAGTTTCGATCGTTCGCTCGGCGACATGTTCGACCAGGCGGGATTTTCCATCGCGGCACGCGCGGCTTTGACTGCGGCATCGATATCGGCCGCACCACCCGATGCAACCGACCCGATGCGCTCTCCCGTGGCCGGATTGTAAGCGTCGAAAGTCTCGCCAGAGGCCGCAGCAACCCATTTGTTGTTGATCAACAGCTTCTTGGGCCCCGCATCGAGAAAGGACCGGGCCTTCATATCCAGTTCAGCGACAGAGGAAGGTTGGGTGAGAGTATCGGTCATGTCGTTCCTCTTCAATGATGAGCTTCGATAAGGTCTGCGGCGCGCCATGCCATGGCCATCGCTGGTCCATTAGTGTTAGTCGAAACGAGCGACGGCATCACCGAAATATCTACGACGCGCAGCCCCTCCATACCGCGCACGCGCAGGTTGGTGTCCACAACCGATCTGTCGTCGGCACCCATCCTGCATGTGCTTGATGCGTGGTAGCTCGAATTGCCCAGGCGATGGAATACGTCGATGATCTCATCGTCGGTCTGCACATCGGCACCGGGCCTCACCTCCTTTTCGACTATTGCGGCCAGCGCCGGTTGTTCGAAAAAGTGGCGGACAAATTGGAATAAGCCGATCGAAACGCGCCGGTCGTAATCGGTGGCGAGATAGTTCGGATTGATTTCAGGGTGTACATTGGGATCGGCCGACTGGACGCGCAGCCACCCCTTGCTTTCGGGGCGCATCGCATAGCCCATGCAGGTCGCCCCTGGCTCACGCTCCAGATTGATGCCTTCGCGCTGATGATCGTAGGAATAGGGCGACATGCTTAACTGCGCGTCGGGGCGCCCCTCACCCGGCTCGGTGCGCACGAAGGCGCTGAGCTCAAACGCCGCCGAAGCCAGCGGACCCTTGCGGAACAGCAGGTAGTTCAGGATCTGGGCGCCGAGGCGGACGCCGTGGAAGTCGCGGTTATCGCTGAACTTCTTCACGCGATAGTGCGGGATGAAAGTGCGATGTTCGCGCAGGTTCTCACCCACGTCGGGCGAATCGTGCACCGGGGTTATGCCGACGGAGCGCAACCTATCTGCCGGGCCGATCCCGGCGAGCTGCAATATCCGCGGCGTCGCGATTGCACCCGCGCTCAAAATCACCTCGTTGGCGCGAATGACCTGTTCGCCATCCCCCTTGCGGATTTGAACGCCGACCGCTCGCTTCCCTTCCAGAACCAGCCCAACCACATCCGTACGCGTCATCACCGTCAGATTGGGCCGCTTCATCGCTGGCTTAAGGAATGCAACGGCCGCGCTCTGTCGTCTGCCTTTCGAAATCGTACGGGGCTGATACCCGATGCCGACCTCGCCTGTTGCGTTCAAATCTTCGAGCTGGGGGAGGCCTGCTTGCCCTGCGGCCTCGATCATGATCCGGCACATCGGATGCCCGTCGGGATGAACGGTGACCTTAAGAGGACCACCGACCCCTCGATCGCCGCCCGACCCCAGTTCATGGTCCTCAATCGCCTTGAATGCCGCGCTGATATCGGCCCAGCCCCAACCCTTGCACCCTTGCGCTTCCCAATCGTCATAGTCTGACGGAAGGCCGCGCATGTAGACCATTCCATTGAGTGAACTGGACCCGCCCAGAACCTTGCCGCGCAGCCAGTATTCCGGTTCGTTGTAGCCCCCGGTTTTTACTGCCGGATAAGTCCAGGTGATTTTTTGATCGAGCATCGTGCGCCCAAAACCACGCGGCACCGAAATCAGCGGATTCCAGTCAATCGGACCGCTTTCGATCAAAAGAACCTTTTTCCTGCCACTGCGCGTCAGGCGATCGGCCAGCACACAGCCGCTCGATCCAGCGCCGACGATGATGAAGTCAAACTCACCGGACCCCATTACGATCTATCCCTTCCCATAATGCCTCGAACCGTCTTGCTCCCGCGGTCCGTTTGAAATGTGTTACCGGGTCTCCGCTCGCGTCTGGCGCAATTCCTATCCCTACCGAGGGCCGCGATCGAGGTCTTGCCGCCCCCGACGCATGGCTCCGCGCTCGCCTACATTTCCACGACGTCGAAATCGTATTTCCCAGCACCACATTCGGGGCACTTCCAATCTTCCGGGATATCCTCCCAAGGCGTCCCGGGGGGTATGCCCCCATCCGGGTCTCCCAACTCCTGCCGGTAGATATACCCGCACTGCATGCACATCGGCGCTTCCATGACCTTACGCCCGATCAAACTTTACATAAAGATGTTCAGGTGAGCGCAAGATGTGTCCTGTGATGTTTGGTCCCGGCTTGTCCGGATCCAGCCGCAGGTTCTTCATTTTGTCCAACACCGCGTTAATTGCGCGGGTCATCTCGACTCGCGCAAGATGCTGGCCAACACAAACATGCGGGCCGACCGCGAACCCATAATGACGCACCTTACGGCTCCGGAAGATGTCAAACTTGTCGGGATTCTCGAATTTCGCCGGATCGCGATTTGCCGAAGCTAGCACAACGTTCATCAACGCGCCCTTCGGAATCTTCACTCCGTCGATCTCGGTGTCCTCGACCGCCGTGCGATAGACCACGCTTGCCGGCGGTTCCCAGCGGAGCGCCTCGTCGATGGCCTGAGGGATCAGCGAACGGTCCTTCTCGATCGCCGCATACTGATCGGGATTGGTCAACAAGCCCGTCAGCAGGCAGCTCGTCGCACGATAGGTCGTATCCCCGCCAGCGTTCATAAGTTGCCTGAGAAAATCGATCAGTACGTCGGTAGGCAGCAGCTCACCGTCGAGTTCGATATTCGCAAGGTGGCTCACCAGATCAGGGCCAGGATTGCGCCGCCTCTCCTCTACAAGCGCTGAAAAGAATTTACCTAGCTTTTCCGTCGCCTCAAGGCCTTCCGGCCGCCCAACCGCCGACAACAGCTGCGCTACCGCAATTTTATGGAAGACCGGCGCCTGATCCATACCGATATTGATCTGACGATAAATTATTTGGAACGGAAAATGGTGGGTAAAATCCTCAATAAGATCCGCCTCGCCCCGATCAAGGAACTTTTCCATCAAGCCATCGAGCACCGGCTGAACAATGGTATCGCCCCATTTGCCGACGACATTGGGAAGAAAGGCCTTTTGGAAAATCTTGCGGAACTTAGTATGGTCCGGCGCATCTAGAACGGTCAGCACCTTTTCACCGAAAAACTGACCCAACGTCTTTATCTGCGCCTCGTAATTCCTGAAGATTTCAGGCCGCATCAGCACTTTGGTAACGGCGTCATAGCCGAGTACGAGATACTGCTCTTCATCAACATAGAAAGGATCGGGAACCTTAGAGAATTCGTCACGATACTTGCCCTTGATGATCGAACCCTGCTCCATCCATTTGTGGATTTTCGGATAGGGATCGTCAACATCGCCGCTGAAAAGCTTCTCGAACGAAAATGCGTCGAATGAAAGGTCATCGAGATCTTCCAGCCTCAAATCTTTAGCGTCCAACGTCATTTCAACTCTCCTAACCATCTCTCAATCCCGGTCCGGTCACGTTACAGCCGGGAGTTGGCGACACCGAGTCGCTCCATTAAATCAATCATTATCACTCGGAATCACGCAACATGCCTCAGTACCTGCACCGATCCTATAACCAGGCATATGAGCACGGGAACCAATGATACAATATGTGTGTACTATTAATATAAATTTCGCGTCAAGAGGATGATTCGTGTTTGCCGAGCGGGCCGATCGGTTTGTTGGTGGATTAAGCCCATCACCGCCATATCCGGACGCCCGGCATCTTATGATGCGGACTGGCGCCATGGTAGCGCGCGACGGAGGAGCATATGGCGGATGCACACATGCTGTCGATCGATCAAAACCAAGCACTCTTCTACTCCCGCCGACGCCGTGCTGGTAGCCAACAGCCGGTCCGATTGGTTCTTGGCGCTGATCGAGCGACTCCCGACACCAGGCAGCACCAATTCGATCGGGCGGGAGGCGTTCACCGAACAGGCTTGGCCGCTGATCGGCCGCAAGGTCTACTAGGCCCGTGTGGTCAACAATATTTATGAGACCGCCTGCGGATCGATGGCGCTGCTGGGGAAGCCATCTGGATCAAAAAGCCTTCAGCGCCACTCATGCTCGGCACAAAGAGACCTGCTGGCCTAATTCCCACGCTGCCTCTCAACATAGGCGTTGTCGGTCAGCACGGTATGGATTTTGTAAGGCATAGTTCGGAGATATCGATGTGGAAATGTAATTGCTCACCGGGTTGGCCGTTGGAGGGCTGCTCAGGCGACGGCGAATGTTCCGTCGACGAGTTCGCGGATTGCAGCGAGTGCTGATTTCCCGTTGAGGCGAGCGGTGCCGGTGATGGATCGATATCCGGCATGGATCTGAGCGCCCCAGTCTGATCGGAAGCCGTTGGTGACCTTGCGGAACACGACGGAGGAACGGATTTCACGCTCGGATATGTTGTTGGTTGCCGGGACGCTGCGGTTGGTGAGGAAGACGAAGAACTTCGCCCGCCATGCCTTGATCTGCTTGAGAAGGGTCTTGCCGGCAGGGTGCGCGACAGGCGCCCGCATGAGCTGGGTCAGCTTGTGATCGGCCTTGGCGGCGTAGGTCGCCAGGGTCGTGTCCTTCAGTTCGTGTCGTCGTTTTCCGACCCGGATCGCCCATCGCAGGTGATCGCGGATCTTCGGTGCAAAGATCGTATCGCCGCAGTCGATGGCGTATTGAACGTCGCGCAGGACATGGGCGAGGCAGACCTGATGCTCCTTGCCCAGTTCCTGCTGGCCGGCATAGCGATCCGACACCCACACCTTGGGCTGGTGGTCTCCCAGCACCTCTTCGGCAACGCTGCGGGCCCGGCGCGGGGCGATCTTGTGAAGCACTGCCTGGTCCGAGATGAACACCCATTGCCACTGAGTGACGCCATTGGTGCGGGTGGTGGTCTCGTCCGATGCGATGACCGTGCCCGAGAGCAGCTTGTCCCGGATCGCCCCGGTAGCCGCGGCCATGCTCTGGCCCATGCGCCTGAAGATATTGGCGATAGCGCCTTCAGAGATGGTCAGGCCGAACAACTCCGCAGAGATACGCGACAGGCGCTCGAAACCGACATGATGGCTATGATGCAGATAGGTCAGCAAGGAACGAATGCCGGGGCCGAATGGCGTCCCCGGCTCCATGCCTGCCGGGGCTGCGGCTCGATAGCGCTTGCCACATCCCCCGCAACGGCCGCCGAACAATTCTACGCGCGTCACGATCGGGCGGATCGGCGGCAGATCGATATGATCGTAGCGATGGTGGCATCGCTGCGCCTGACCAGATACGTCCGTTCCGCAATGGCCGCAAGCAGCGGCAACGACGCGTTCGGTCTTGTCAGGCGCCTCGGCAAGCGGCCGCGCTTTGCCTTCCCGTGACGGACGCTTGCCCCTGCTGCGCTTGCGCGACTTCTTCTTGCCGAAGCCATCCTTCGAAGGCGGAATATGCGAGTTGGACGATGTCTTGCGCGGCTTGCCTACCAGCGCCTCGCGCTCGGATATCCGCGAAACCAGACGCTCGATCATCTCCTGCTGCTGCTCCAGCAGGGCATCCTTCTCGGCCTCACTCAGCCCTATGCGCGGTGGCGTCGCCATGCACAGGATGAAACAGAGCGTGCGGTTGTACGCAACCTCTTTTTGCCAACCCCGTGAGCAATTACGTGGAAATAGCCGAACTCGTAGTTCTTGAACTTCTTCGGCTTTTCAGGGTCCGCTTTGGCAAGCGGCTGACCTCGTGGCATTGCAGGCAACGGTGCAGCGACGACCGCGTCAGATGTGGGATGACTTCCTTCAGCGCGATGTAGACGCCGTCCAGCGGAAGCCGCGCCTGCACGCGCAGCGCCACGATGGCAGCTTCCTGCATTGGCGATAGGACAGTGCTGCGACGCTCCTTCGGACTCATTGGCAGGTCTTCGATCGACTGCCGCTTGCGCCATTTCATGCCGGTCTTCTCGTTGATCCCGTATCGCTTCGCGAGGTTCGCGACCGAAGCTTCCGATCGCTGTAGCTCGCCTCAAATGGCGTGCGTGGTCTTGGCGCTGCCGTGAAGAATCTGGCCCTCCGCTGTGGTGATGATAAATTTGCACCATCACATCCTGGGACGAAACACCTAGCGCGGGCCGAGCATAGGCTGGCAGGACGTTCCTGTCGGCAAGGCCTGCTCGTCATCCGCCACGCGCGGACTGTTGCTTGATCGTAGCCTTGCCTTTGCTAAGTCGATCACCCGTGCGAGACGCATGATCCCGGAAATACTTGCGCGGGCCGATTCCGGCCTGTCGGCTATAACGCGTGAAACCCTAGCCGAGCTCTGGGATTTCTTCTGTGATCTCGATCGTCGCATCGCCCATTTCGACAAGAAAATCGAAGCCGTCTTCAAAGCGAGCTAGCCCTGTCAGCACATCGCCAGAATCAAAGGCGTTGGATCAAAAATGGCGACTGCAATCGTCGCGGCGGTTGGCGATGGCTCGGACTTCAAGAATGGGCATCACATGGCGGCCTGGCTTGGATTGGTACCCCGCCAGGTTTCGAGCAGTGAGAAGGCCGTGCTCATGGGCATTTCCAAACTAGGACGCCAGCATCTGCGCAGCCTATTGGTTCACGGCGCCCGTGCCGTCGTGAGAACGGCTGCCAACAAAAACGATTCCATGAGCCAATGGGCCAACCAGCTTCGGGAGCGACGCGGCTTCAACCGCGCAACGGTTGCAATCGCCAATAAGAACGCACGGAAAATCTGGGCCGTGCTTGAAATGGGCGGCAACTACCGCGCCGCCGCCTGAAGACCCGAACCAGCTTGCGAATTTACGGAGAAATGGACTGCACTGATCGCGCCGACGCGCGACTAACCTGACTATTATCGAGGCCTACCAGCTGTAGCGGTGCGTGTGCAGATTCCCCATCTAGGCGCTCTGCCTGCCAGCTGACGCCGGATAGATGTTTGCAACTGATCCACACAGAACGTTTCAATACCGCTTGCAAAGAGAAATCCGACCATAGAAATAAAGGTCCGCTCGCTGACCGCGATCTGCCGGCATGCCGCTGCTGTCAAGGCTCCTTGCGCCAGCACGATCTCCACTGCACGCAGCTTGCCGATAATCTTTTCCGGTTCTGTGCTTTTTGCTCGGCATTCATCTTCCCTTTTCGTGGTCCAGACCTATCATAGTCTCTGGGCCACTCAGCGGGAGGGGGGGCAGATCACCGTGCCCTTCTCACCAGGGAATAGCTTTTACGGACGGCCGAACATCGTTAATACCCATGCCCATTAACCCTTAACGACTGCCGCTGAAAATCATCGTGAGATATCAGACTTAGCAGTCCTATCCGCTCAACAAAAGTGGACGCGGTCGTGTCCCACGGGGTGGTGTAGGAAGGTTTTCCTGAGAAGGGTGGCCACCGTCGATCTTCTGGTAGAGTTTGGATGCGAACTCGAACCTGGAGAAGAAGACGATGACCAACGACAGAATGGCCCTTGTTGAGCTGATTGAGCAAGGGGCTGACAGCGATTTGGTGCGCGAGATGCTGGCTTTTGCCGCTGAGCGCATGATGGATATAGAGATCGAGGCGAAGACTGGGGTTCCTGCCGGTGCTCGTAGTGCAGCCCGGCTCAACCACCGTAACGGCTATCGCGAGCGTGGTTGGGACACCCGCGCTGGCCGGATTGATCTGGCAATCCCGAAGCTGCGCAAGGGCAGTTACTTCCCGAGTTTCCTGGAGCCGCGCCGGACCGCCGAGAAAGCCTTGGCAGCGGTAATTCAGGAGGACTATGTGCACGGGCTCTCGACTCGTTCGGTCAACGATATGGTCAAGGCGATGGGTGCCAGCGGCGTATCGAAGAGCCAGGTCAGTCGTCTGGTTGCCGAGATCGACGAGCGGGTGAATGCCTTTCTGGCGCGGCCGATTGAGGGCGAGTGGCCCTACCTGTGGATCGACGCCACCTACCTCAAAGTCCGGGAAGGCGGGCGGATCGTCTCGACGGCGGCGATAATCGCCGTGGGCGTCAATACCGATGGCCGCCGCGAAGTGCTCGGCGTCGCCACTGGTCCCTCGGAGGCGGAGCCCTTCTGGAAAGCCTTCCTGCGTTCGCTGGCAGATCGGGGCCTTCGCGGGGTGAAGCTGGTCATAGCCGACGATCACAAGGGACTGCGCGCCGCCGCCAGCAAGGTGTTCGCCGCGAGCCTGCAACGCTGCCGGGTGCACTGGATGCGCAACGCGCTGGCCCATGCCGCGCCCAAGCAGCGGCCGGCCGTCATCGCCATGATCAAGACGATCTTCGCGCGGGAGACGGCCGAAGCGGCACACCAGCAATGGGAGCAGTCGCCGAAGCCCTGCGCGAGAAGTTTCCCAAGCTAGCCAATATGATGGATGCATCGCGCGAGGACGTGCTCGCCTACATGGCCTTTCCCAAGGAGCACTGGGCGCAGATCGCCTCTACCAACCCACTGGAAAGAGTGAACAAGCAGATCAAGCGGAGGGCCGACGTCATCGGCATCTTCCCCAACGACGCCGCCGAGATCCGCCTCGTTGGTGCGCTGATGCTGGAGCAGAATGACGAGTGGGCGGTATCGCGCCGCTACATGACACTGGAAACACTCGGCTCGGTGAGCCATAATCCGATCGTCAGTCTGCCGGCCCTGGCGGCCTGACCCGAACCTGATCCTGCCGTGGATCGACGGTTCCTACACCACCTCGTGGGACACGACCGTGGACGCGACTACCCACTGCACCAAAGAGCCGATTCACGTTCAATTTGTGATATTTCACTTGCCTTCGAAAGACAGGGAATTCTATGATAATAAATCAGTGAAAATCTGAGGTCTCATACAGAGATTGACGACCGGGAGTCGTCTGTAACAGCTAGAAAATGAGGGGAAACATGGCCCGTATACCGTATCCGGACCCATCCATTCTTTCCGCCAAAGCGCGCGCGAAATACGATCTTGCGACGACGCGGGAAAGAATGGGCGCGCGCCTCATGATGGCCTACGTCGAACCGACACGCGAAAAGTTCGAGGCGCTCGGGCTCCATTTTCTGCGTTCTGATGGTGTGTTCACTGCTCAGGAACGCGAGGTCGTGGTTCTTACCGTTGGCCGCTTGTGCAAGTGCGATTACGAGATCTTTCAACATATCGAGATCGCCCGGATCGTGGGCCTAGACGACTACAAGATCCAGAACCTTGTCGATAGCAAGAAAGACAGCTTGTCTCAGAAGGAACTGATGCTCGTCGCGTTTTCCGAGGAAATCCACGCTGAAGGCAAGGTCTCTGACGCAACGTTTAATGCCGCACGCACGATATTTAGTAATGCGCAACTTGTCGAGTTGCCTCTTCTCATCGGCTATTACATCATGTTCTCGGCAATGGTGCGGACACTCGAAGTCGAAACCGATGAGCGCCCTGTCGGTCAGGACACGCTCGACGCGGAATAATTTCAACGATTTTTTTCGAGCGCGCGGATGATCAGTCACGGCATCGGCATCTGCCGAGGGCCGGGCAACTAGGGCTTGGTCGTCATTATGCAGATCCTTGCGCGCTCAATTGTCGGCTGAGAACCCTTGCGGATATGTTTGGACTTGTAACGAGGATCGATCCTGTATTGCCGACGCCCCTCCAGGACAGGATGCTCGGCAATGACCTGGCCAAGGTCGATGATCCGGATCTTGCCGGGTAACTGCTGGATTTCGACGACGCGTCGGGAAGCGGTCGGGGACGCTGTAATAGTTGCCTCCGACAGACCTCATTCCGTCGTGGCTGACCCGGCGTTCCAGTTTCAGAACCGCACGCCAGGCGGCGTCTCAAACCGAACCTCGAAGGACTTGGGGCCGTTTTCCGGCCAGATAGCTGCGAGGAACCTCTTCACAGCGGTATAGGCGTCCATATAACCCAGCCCACGGATTTCACGCGTCAGGCAGGCCGCCGTCAGATCGTGAAAGGACGTCACCCGCTCGCGCAGAAATTCCAGACGCGCAGCCGAAAATTCGCGCCTTTGGTCTGCGCGATCCAGATCCCTGAATGTCCTTTGTGCCATCGAGAGGCTGCTGAGTTCCACGTAAACCGCCTTTGTTGCGGACGACTCCTTCGTCGCGGATCTTCACCCGGATCGCGTCGAAAAACACCTGCGGATAGCAGGCTTCGATTGATTGCGCGTGCCATTCCGCGACAGTTTCAAGCACCGCGTCGGTGAACGTCGCCTTCGACGCACCCGTCTGCATCGTCTTGCGCGATGTGCTGTTGCGCCGGTTCGTCCGCCCTCGGCGCCATCGCGCTCCAGGTGCTCATCCAGTTCCGCTGAAAGGGCCCGTTCCCACATCGCCCTCTTCAACTCATTAAGCAGCCCGTCCGTTCACGAACAAATCCTGCGGTCCACGATCAGCCAGCGACTGTTCCAACATGTCCTTGCCGATCGCCAAATCGATGGTCCTTCTTATCCATCACTATGGCCTCACGCACAAAATACCTGACAGTCCCGGGCTGTTTTTCATTCAGATCACGGCAGCCAATATCGTTCTTACGACTAACAGCATAAGGTATAGGACTATTATGATCCCGGCTAACCAAGAGCGGCAAGGCCAATGCTATGACAATGCCTCGAACGAAACATTCTTCAAGTCATTGCAAGCTGCACTTATCCGGCGACAGACCTGGAAACGCTGCCTCAGGGAGAGGCAGCTATCTTCCATTATATCCAGGGCTCTACAATACCCGTCGCAGTGGTTCATATCCGGGTGGCATCAACTCGCTCGCGTTTGAAGTCAAGATGGCTTCACGAGATGGGCGACCGTTACAAGTCCGGGTTGCAATTCCCTACTATCGCAGACGAATCTGGTGAATCGTCAGTCAAGCTGAAGCCGGGCAATCACGCCTCTAACTTCAACGATGTCCCCTTCCGCGGCGAGCAGTTCGAGAACGGTCCCGCTTGCGGGAGAGGGAACCTCTACCGTGGTCTTGGCAGCCTCGATCTCGACCAGCGTTTCCCCCTCGTTCACATGATCGCCGACGGCCTTTTTCCAACTGACAATCTCGCCTTCGCTCATTCCCATGCCGTACTGAGGCAAAAGGATCTTGAGTGCGGCCATTATACATTCTCCCTGGCTGATTGCGGTTTAGCTTTGGCGTGATCTAGAACCCGTCTGACCGCGTCGACGATACGATCCTTATTCGGGTAAAGCGGCTTTTCGATTTGCGGGCTGAAGGGAAGATGCGTGTCGGGCGTGGTGACACGCACGATCGGTGCGCGTAGTGCACCGAAGGCCTCCTCCACGATACGCGCCGAAATCTCGCTCGCGGCGCTGCAAGTCTGATGAGCAGGGTCCACGACAACGACGCGACCCGTTTTGCGGACGGACTTGAGGATCGTTTCGTTATCAAGCGGAACAAGCGTCCGCGGATCGACAACTTCGACCGATATTCCATCTTCAGCCAGCAATTTGGCCGAAGCCAAGGCGATCGGCACGCTGCCGCCGATGGCCACGACGGTTACATCGCTGCCCTCCAATTTGACGTCAGCCTTGCCGATCTCCACTACGAAGTCCGGATCATCTGGAACCTCTTCCTTCCTACCCCACAACGTCGAATCCTCGAAAATGAAGACCGGATTGTCATCGCGGATCGCGGCCCGCAATAAGCCGTTGGCATCGCGAGGCCCGGACGGAACGAGAATAGTAAGACCGGGCATACCCATTAGCATGGGATAGGGCCGATCGGAATGCTGCGCCGCATTGGAATTACCGTAAAACAGACAACATCTCACCACGAGTGGCAGGGTGGCCTGACCGCCGTAAATATAGCGCGACTTTGCGATAATGCTGCAAATCTGGTCCATCGCAGGATAGAGGAACGAGGATATGTTGGCATCGACGATCGGCCGCGCACCGACCATGCTCGCGCCAGCTGCGGCCCCGATAAAGCCGTTCTCCGAAATCGGCGTATCGCGCACGCGTTCCGGTCCAAATTCCTCCAGGAAGCCTGTCGTCGTCCCGAATACGTTGCAGACAAGGTCGGTGCCCATGATGAACACCCGCTCATCGCGCTTCATCTCGCTGAATTGCGCCCGCCGGATGGCTTCCAGAAACGATAATCTAGCCACAATATTATCCTCGCGAAAATTCTACGTCGATATCTTTGCGTTCAGTTTCCGAACAACGACACCGCATTTTCATCCGCCTCGACCTGATAGCCCTCAGGCAGATTGGCGAAATAGGCGGGCACCGGAACCCTGCGAGTCAGGACATCGTCAAAGGAATTCAGCAGACTAGGATAGCGGCTTTCGCGCGCGAACTTGACGGCCTCGTCGACTTCTTCGCTGATTTCCGAATCGATCTCGGTCAGAAGCTCCTCCGTATGCCCTGCTTTCAGAAGCTTTGCGCGGAACATCACGATCGGATCCCGTTTGGTCCATTCGTCGACCTCTGAACCACGATCGAGCAGGAGGCGGCCCATGTTCGCGGCGTGATCACCATAGCGGTAGGTTTTGGCTTCGATGAGCGTAGGCCCCCCCCCGGTTCGTGCGCGTGTAACGGCCCGGCTCACACATTCGTAAACGGCCTCTACGTCCTGACCATCGACAACCTCGCCAGGCATCCCATACCCTGCCGCACGGACACTGACATTTTCGATCGCCATTGCCGCCGAAACCGGCGTGGACACTGCGTAACCATTGTTCTCGCAAAGAAATACGACGGGCAACTTCCAGACGCCGGCCAGGTTACATCCTTCATGAAACGCACCTTCGTTGGCCGCCCCGTCTCCGAAAAACGCCAGCGATACCTGATCTTTTCCTAGTATCCGCGAGCCCAATGCCGCACCTGCGGCCACTGGCACTCCGGAACCGACGATGCTGGTCTCGCCAAGACTGCCGACCGAAAAGTCTGACAGGTGCATGGACCCTCCCTTGCCGTGGCATACCCCGGTTTCCTTACCCAGGAGCTCCGCCATCAGCGTCCTCAACTTTGCGCCCTTGGCGATGGGATGTCCGTGGGATCGATGGTTTCCTACCATGAAATCATCGTTGCGTAGCGCCATGCAGGCACCAACACCGGTCGCCTCCTGACCCGAATAAGTATGCAGTGCGCCGGGTATTTCGCCTTGGGCATGCATTGCTTCGGCGCGCTCTTCGAAACGCCGTATCTTTACCATCCGGCGGAAAAACTCCAGCGCCTGGTCGTTCGCCAGCTGCGTCATGCAATCTCCTTTGCGGGTTCCACAACCCGAACCACACTTCCGTTTCGTCCAGTCGATAAGCTGAGGGCCAACACGTCATCGCAATCGCATGGGAACCGATTTCCGATCCCAACGCTTAGGCCGCCGTACGGGCTGCCGCGTACGGCAATCCCCACCTCAGAACTTGATAAAGACCTTTGCCTCTTGATCGGGCAAAAGAGCATACATCTTTTCGAAGTCTTCCTTCGAATTCAGATCGCTCCAATCGACCGTCTTGGTGCAGGTCCCATCCGCATCCAATATTCCGTCTGCCATGGCCTGGATCGTCAGAGCGTAGTCGCCACGGGGCCTGCCCCCGCGCCAAGGCTCATCGGCGTAGAAGAGGCCGAAATGCCTGATCGTCACTTCCTTTAGCCAAGCATCCTTGCCGATAAAGTTCGGCGTGCCTTCTTCGCCATAATATGCCCGCACGATGGCAATCATACCGCCCACGCGAACGATCTTCAGCGCTTCGGCCAGATAGTCGAGGCTGCGAGGGAGATAGCGCTCGATCGTCAGGAAAACGATATCCGCGCCGAACGGCATTGCTTCCCTGATTTCCGGATAAGGATGTGAATCGATCTTAGCTTGATGACGATCCTCCTGCTTATTGGTCATCGTCGTGCCAACATTTTGCTTGGGCACCCCCGTGTCCAACACTATGTCAGCACCGAATTTCTGGGCCAGATCGCGTCGCGCCTTGACCGGATCCACCACGGCGACCTTACCGGCGCCCCCCGCCTTAACCCACTGCAGAACTGAGATATTGTAATCGTCAGCCCCTAAAATTACGACGTTGTCGCCCACGTTCATGCCGGAATGGCGAACTGCGCGGGTGCCCACGCCGATCGGCTCGACAGCGGCACCGGCAAGCAGGCTTACGTTATCAGGCAGCTTGTACAATTGCTTTTCGGGCGCAATGAAATAATCGGCGCCCATTTGGGGAAACCAGATGTGAGAGCCTTGGCAATCATGCGGGAAGCCACCACGGCACATGACACATTCGCCACAACCGGCATGCGGATGAACAGCGACACGATCGCCTATTTTCCAGTCTCCCGTCACGCCGGGGCCAATCGCATCAATTACCCCGCTTCCCTCATGGCCCAGGATCGTACCAGGAGAGAAATAAGACCATTCGTTGGCCATGTAGGCGTGAACATCGCTGAAACACACGCCCACATAAGCCGTCTTTAGAAGAACCTCGCCGGGCCCCGGTTCGGGCTTGGCAATCTCGGCAATTTCGATATTGCGCTCACCTTGGTAAACCATCGCCTTCATAACCGTCTCCAGACACCTGCGCGCTCTATCGCGCCATTTTATAACATTTATCTATACGAATAAAACGTGTCAACCGACATGCCGGAGACAAGCCATTTGACTCAAACGGTCGGATGACAGGGATGGGGAAGCCGGGATAACATCATCCCCGCTAACACAACCCTGCCACGCGATTCCGACCGAAATCCCGGGCATTACGTTACAACCGAACGCCATCGCTGACAGGAAGCGTCAGCGGGCCCACTCATCTCTTGACGGGTGGCAGGTTGTAGATCTCAGCCGCAGTGCCGCCCAAAATGGCCTTGGCCTCTGATGGCGAGACCGCGTCCATTACCGATCGGATCGAACTCCGCCCAGCTCCGTAAACGCTTTCGGAATGAGGATAATCAGATGCCCACATCACACGATCCGAGCCGATATAGTCGATCAGGTTGAGGCCGAGCTGGTCGAGCTGGAACGTGGCGTAGCAATTGTTTGCCCAGTAATAGGACGGACGGTGCTTCAGCTTGATGTCCAGGATTTCGAGGTGCGTATCGTAATAATACTCTGCGTCCTGCAGCCAATGCGGCACCCAGCTGATTCCGGCCTCTGTAAAAACAACCTTGAGATTGGGATGCCGGTCGAAAACGCCACCGAATACCAACTGCGCCAATGGTTTGCGGAACGGAGCCGTGTTATTCATGTAATTGGCCGCAAACCCACCACGTCCTTCGAGCGAGTTGTTTTCGCCGATATGAAAGTTGACCGGCAAGCCGAGTTCTTCCGCTGCGCTCCAGAATCGGTCCATCGATTCGTCAGCGAGACCCATCGGCTTGTTTTGGAGGTCGCGCAGTGCAATCGGCAGCATGAAAGTCTTGAGCCCGAGATCGCCGATCTGCTGAACGGCCTTTTCCACCTTGGTCTCGTCCCACCAATTGCTAAGTACGCCTACTCCAAAGAGGTAATCGCTCTGCTTCTCCAGATCGACTACGTATTCGTTGTAGATGCGGAACACCAGCTCTCTCGCCTCCCGGTCTTGCATGTGCAACAAACCGAGCAAGCTGTTCGGAAATGCGATCTCCTGATCGACACCTTCCTCTCGCATGTAGACATCGCGCTTCTGTTTTTCGAACTTTACATCGACAAACAACTTGTTCCAAAGCTCGGCAATATCGCCATCAGCCTTGTCGAAAGCGCCTTGCCCGCCAGGAAGGGCGAACTTCCACATGCGATCGAACGTGACGCGCGGCGCGCGATCCTTCATCGACTGCGGAAAATTCTCATAGAAAATGTCGTCAGTCACCTCGATATGATTATCCGAGGATACGATCGCCCAGTCCGAAGGCGGCTGGACCGCGCATTCCGTTTCGGGCTTCCTTAGCCCACCCGCACCCAGTCCTTCAATGATTGGGTTGACCAGAGTCTTCATCTTGTCTCTCCTGTCATGCAAACTCCGGCTCCAGACATTCTGGGAGCCAGGTCGCGGCCTCGATCACGTTTGATTTATTATATGTATAAATACGCTTGTCAAGCTGCGGTGTCCAGCTCAACATCGGTGCTCGTAGCGAATTTTGCGTCGTGAGCGGCACAGGCAATCGCCGTGAAAGACGATGCTTGGCAGACCTTAGTGGGAAGAAGTACTTTATGAACGAAACCAATGTTCTTGTAGTCGGTGCGGGCGCCATGGGTCTGGTGACCGGCTATCATCTGCGGTTGGGGGGTGCGAAAATCACTTTTCTCGTGCGCCCCGGTACCCGCGATCGAACCGCAGGCCCTGCCCTGCTTTATTCGTACGACGACGGGAATATAAAGCGATTCGAGGGTTACGAGGTAGAAGACGACATCGCGAAGTTGCGGACAATCCCATTCGACTTCGCGATCGTGACCATCGATTACGCGCAAAGCCTCGCTGCTACAGGGACCCGACTGCTTCGCGATCTTGGCGAGGCACTGGCCGATGGCGACACCACGCTGATCATCGGCGGCGTCGGCATCGGTTTGCGGGAGCATTACATACGCGCCACAGGCCTCCCTCCTCACCGCATTTTCAACGGGGTGCTAGGCGCATTGAGCCATCAGACTTCAGCCAATTTGCCCGTGCATTCGCCAACAAACAGCGACCTTCTCCGACAAGCGAGCGTCGCCTATCGCCATCCGCAAGAGTGCGGCTTTGTACTTGACGCAATGTATCCGGAACCAGCCGCCGCCTTCGCCGAAATCTATGGCAGGAACGGGACGTCATGCTGCCTGGTGATCGACGAGGCACAATTTGCGGTCATGACCAATGCACCGTTCTGCGCACTCGCCGCCAAAGAAATCATGGGTTGGCCACCAGCTTGCGATCTCGTTTCGGATGAAGAGCTATGGCCGCTCAGCTGCAGTGCCCAGCGCGAGATAGCATCGCTGCCGCAGTTCGGGATGGACCCAGCAACCGTTGCGCAGACGATGACGAATGAAATGCTGGCCAAAATCCAAATTGAGACCGAAATAGCTTGTCACCCCCTCGACTATCCAGCTTTCAATCGCTTTCACCACGGCCGCAAAGTCAGCGCGCAAGACCTTCTCGTCCTGCAGAACTGTCTGAAAGCAGGGGTTTCTTCAAGCATTCCAATGCCGGCGTTGACGGAATTGGTTGCACAATTGGAGGAGCGTCGCAAGCCGCAGCGGGATGTTAGCAACCGGCCCTGAAACCGACAGCTCCGACGATCAGCGGCATAGGATTTTATGGGATTAATGTGTGCAAATATCTTGACGCCGCATGTCATTCTCAATAGCCTTATACTTTCGGAAAGAGGCGCAATGAGCTCCCGGAATGAGCGTCGATGGAGGGCATCTCTCTTCTTCTGGTTGACCTAATTCATCGGCCCGACGAGGTTAGTAGCACGCTGCCAGGAGTGGCGCGGAAAAGAATTCGAATTGAAAGCGGCGCCTCTGGCGGGGAAAAACACAATAGTCATAATATGGAGGATGCGGTGGGCGTTCTGGATGGTAAAGTGGCGATCGTTACCGGGGCCGGCAAAGGCATTGGTCAGGCCGAGGCGGTGGCGCTTGCGAAGGAAGGCGCCTCTGTTATGATCTGCGACTACGCGGACTATAGTGAAACGCTTGGCAAACTGGAAGAAATTAGTGGTGCCGACAAGGCTGCCGGGATGAACTGCGACGTGCGCAAGACGGCAGAGGTGAAGGCGGTCGTGACCGAGGCGGTGAAGCGCTTCGGGACCGTTGATATCCTCGTTAACAACGCGCAGAAGCTCTCAATGCCGCATGATTTCGAGGATTGGACCGAGGAAGAGATGCGTGAACAGTGGGAGAGCGGTCCTCTGGGCACTTGGCTATTCATGCAGAACTGCCTTCCTTACATGAAAGAATCGGGTGGAAGGATCATCAACACATCCTCCAGCGCGGGTTACGCAGGCTATCCGGGCTATTCCTGCTATGGCGCCGCGAAGGAAGCGATCCGCTCCATCACTCGTTCAGCTGCGAAGGAGTGGGGCAAGTACAATATCACCGTTAATTCGATCTCGCCCGCCGCCCTGACTTCCGGTGCCGCAGGTGCGATGGATGAGGAAGCCAAGACCCAGCTTGTCGCTGCCTTCGCACTGGGACGCTGGGGCGATCCCGACAATGACATCGCCCGCGTTGTCGTGTTTCTCGCTGGACCGGACTCTTCCTTCATGACCGGTAACACTGTTTGCGTCGACGGCGGTTTGGCGATGCTGGTGTGACCACGTTCGTCAGCAGGCGGTAGGTCGTTGATGGGAGGATATGATGGGCATAGATTTCGATAGACAGGTGGCGATCGTGACCGGCAGCGGCCGAGCTCTCGGTCGCGCTTATGCGATGGAAATTGCCCGGCGCGGCGGCTCTGTGGTGGTCTCCGATATCGGCGATCTAGACCATCCGGAGGGTTCCCGCGCGGACAGGGTCGTTGCCGAGATCAAAGCTGCCGGCGGCAAGGCTGTCGCTTGCACCGAAAACGTCGCGGCCTCCGAAGGCGCGCAAAAGACAATCAATTGCGCGATCGACAATTTCGGGCGGCTCGACGTGATGATCCATAATGCCGGGATCTTGCGCCCCAACGCCATTGAGAACCTGACAGATCAGGAGATTATGGAGGTGATCGCGATTCACCTCCTGGGCGCGTTCTACTTGGCGCGCCCGGCCTGGCGAATCATGAAGCAGCAGGGCTACGGCCGCATCGTATTCATCTGTTCGTCGGCGACGTTCGGCAACACAGCGAATTCAAACTATGCAGCCGCCAAATCGGGAATCATCGGACTCACCACCAGTCTCGGGCTCGAAGCAGATGGGACCGGGATCAAGGTTAATGCCGTACTACCGATGGCCGAATCCGATATTGATCGCGACAACCCGATTCCCAATCCTGAGCACGCGGCTTGCCGGGCCGTGGTCGACGATATGGTCGGGCGGCGCGATCCGGCATGGGTTTCTGCCCTGATCAACTATCTTGCCAGCAAGCAGTGCGTAGTGAACGGCAAAATCCTTTCCGCCTTTTCGGGACGTTACGCACGTGTATTCCCGGGCATCGGGGGAGGGTGGGTTTCCGCCGAAATGCCCACCGCCGAACAAGTCGGCCATCATATCGATGAGATCATGAGAACCGGCGATGCCTTCGCGCCGGAATCGATGCTGGAAGAGTTTCAGCAACTCCATGGCGTCTTGACCGAAGCCGGTCTAATTTGAACCTTCAGCTTTCCTCTTTTAGAGAGCCAACAACAAGGAACTATCATGCCCGAACCCGTCCGATATCACCAACGACTCGTCGGTCGCTCGGCCATCGTCACCGGCGCCGGCAGCGAAGGTAACGGAGTCGGGACGGGGCGAGCGATCGCCCTTGTCCTGGCCGGTGAAGGCGCCACCGTTTGCCTGGTAGATCGCGACGAAGCCCGCGCCGAAGATACGCGCCAGCGCATTGAGGATAGAGGTGGAAAGGCATTCGTCTCAGTCGGCGACATTACGACCAATCAGGACTGCCGGCGCTTTGTTGAAGAGACGGTCGCCCAAACAGGCAGGCTCGATATCTTGGTCAACAATGTCGGCAATTCGATGACCGTCCCGCTGGACGACGAGAACGAGGACAAGTGGAACAGCGTCATAGATGTCAATCTCAAGGCGGCCATGTTGATGATGCGGCATTCGGTTCCGGCGATGAAAGCTACTGGCGGCGGCTCGATCGTTAATATCTCATCGATCGGGGGAATGCGCGCGCCGGGCGGCATCGCCTATGGCCCGTCGAAAGCGGGCATGTGTGCACTGGCCCGCGAAGTCGCCTTCCTACACGGTCGTGACGGAATCCGAGCCAACACCGTCGCGCCAGGCCACATCATGACGCCCTTCGTCGAACAACTCATCAGTCCCGAAATGCGCGCCATGCGCCGGGACGTAGGCCCTCTGGGCCTCGAGGGCGACGCGTGGGACGTAGCACTGGCGACGTGCTTTCTGGCCAGTGACGAGGCGCGTTTCATCACTGGCGTACTCCTGCCGGTCGATGGCGGCGTGACGGAAATCATGCCGATCGCGGGTCATGGCCTGATCGAACGGAGTCGAACTGACAAAGTGTTTAGTCCCAGGGTGTGATGGTGGGTTTGAGTATAAAGACGTCTGGCTTTAATTTCCAGATCTGTCCGACCGCCTCTTAGGGGGTTTTGAACCTATGCGCCTTGAGCTGCTGGCGAAGTTATAGGCGATCAGCCAATCGCTGACGTTCGTACCATTCGCTAGGCCTGGCCATTGGTCCAAGGGTTACAGGGCTTGATCAGCCGATGCTCGATGCCATTATCCTGGGTAACACGTCCGAAAATGTGCGGGAAGTTCGAGCCGTGCCGCAGTCAAACTGGGCGAGCTGCACGCCGTTGTCGGTCAGCCCGGTATGAATTTTGTAGGGCATTGTTCGGATCAGAGACTTGAGGAAGCCAGCGGCCACCATCTTGGCAGCCCTGCGATAGATGCGGGCGAAGACCAGCGTTGATGGGCGGTCCACAGCGACATAGAGGAAAGCCTTGCCTCCCTCGTGGCGCAGTTCGACAATATCGATGTGGAAACATCCCAACTCGTAGTTCTTGAACTTCTTCGGCTTTCACGGTCCGCTTTGGCAAGCGGCTGACCCCGTGGCGTTGCAGGCAACGGTGCAGCGACGACCGCGTCAGATGTGGGATGACTTTCTTCAGCGCGATGTAGACGCCGTCCAGCGGAAGCCGCGCCTGCGCGCGCAGCGCCAAGATGGCAGCTTCCTCCATTGGCGATAGGACAATGCTGCGACGCTCCTTCAGACCCATTGGCAGGTCTTCGATCGACTGCCGCTTGCGCCATTTCATACCAATCTTCTCGTTCATCCCGTAGCGCTTCGCGAGGCTTCGCGAGGTTCGCGACCGAAGCTTGCGATCGCTGTAGCTCGCCTCAAATGGCGGTTGATGCCGGCTTGTCCCGGCGAGCATCTGCTGCGCGTTTCGGTGTCGGCGCTGCCAGTGCAATTCGTGGGGTTCACGTATGGCGGGAGCCGGGCGCGACGTGCGCGAAGCCACAAGGCGGGGACCGGCGATCTTGCCGCATCAAGGCTTATCGCGCCGTCATCCTGACGGCGATCGAGGAGCAGACGCACATCACGTTGGTCGAGACGGCCGAAATGCTACAGGCCGAGCATAGCACCAGCTCTGCTGCCAGCACGATCTGACGCTTTCTCGACCGCCACGCTCGATGTCGGCAAGCGCCGCCTTCACCGTCTAACGAAGGTTGCGGTCGCTCGTCGCACGTGTCTCGGCAATTGCGCCGCGTTTAAGATAGCTACTCATGACTATGCCTGCTGGGGCAGGATCTGTCTCACATGTTCAACGATTGGCGCTTCCAAAAAGAATGGCCCGGCGAGCGAGCGCCAACGTTCAAAATCGGCCGAGCCGCGAAAATCGACGGTGTGCGCCTCGACGCTCACCCACCCGATCGTCAGCCGATATCGGCCAGGATGTTCGATCGAGCGGGTAAGTTCGAAGCTGCGGAATCCTTTGGCCGCGCGAAACAGAGGTTCTGCTTCGGCCACCACCGCCTCGAAGGCGGCGCCGCGCTGCTGATCGATTTCAATTTGCGCGATTTCGAAAATCATTGGGCCAAACTCCGCAGCTTCAATTCATCAAACGAGCGGCGCCATACCGCCGTTCACGTTGATTGTATCGCCGGTGACATACGAGGCGTCCGGTCCCGAAAGGAACACGACGACGCGACCGATATCACTCTCCGGGTCTCCCCAGCGCTTGATTGCGAACATAGACAGGCAAGCTTCCTCAGTGGCGTTGCCGCCGTCCATCGCAAAAAGACTGCCGGGCGTGATCGCAGCAGGGGCGATGGCATTTACGGTGATGTTATGCTCACCCCATTCCTTTGCGGCCGATCGGGTCAGCGATCGGATTGCCTCCTTAGCGGAGCCGTAGCCCGCATTGCCAGGAATATAGCCATGTCCCGCCGACGAGCACGTATTGATGATCCGGCCAAAGCGGTTCTTCTTCATGTGCGGGAAGCAGGCTTTCATGAAAAGAAACGTGCCCAGCGCGCCACTTTCCCAGTTCGCGCGCATTTCCGCCTCGGTCCAGTCTTCAAAAGGATGCGCCTGGGGTATAACTTGAGCATTGTTGACGAGGATATCGACGCTGCCGAATGCATCTATCGCCGCCGCTACGGCACGATCGACATCCGCCGCGACGCTGACATCCCCAATGATGCCGATTGCCCGCCCGCCCAGAGATTCCACCTCAGCAACAGCTTCAGACGGATCCTGATTGGATACGATAACAATATTGGCGCCCTCCTTCGCGAGCGCTATCGCTTCGGCCCGGCCCAATCCGCGTGAGGCTCCCGTGACCAGGGCGTTCTTTCCTTTTAGTATCATGTTCGTACTCCTACAGTTAGTTCTGACGACATCGTCGCGATTAATCGTGGCGAGGTAAGGCGTATGCAACAATCGAATCGCTATTGCGACTAAAGGTTGCGCGCCCGGACGCAGCGACCACCACGAATTGCCTGCTGCTCTGTGGCGAAAAATATGTCATCGGCGTGGCATGGCCGCCTCCAGGCAATTCGTCCTGCCAAAGTTCCTTGCCGGTCGTGCTGTCGTACGCGCGAAAGACGCTGTCAACCGTCGCGGCAATGAAGACGAGACCGCCCCGGGTGACTATCGACCCACCGAAATTGGGCATGCCCATCGGAATTGGCAACCCTAACTTCAATCCCAAGGGGCCGGACTCGCGCGCGTCGCCGAAAGGGCGATGCCAGATGACTTTTTGGCTATCGAGATCGATCGCGGTCAGCATACCATAGGGAGGTTGCTGACATGGCACACCGAGCGGGGAAGCGAACATTTCTACCGCAGCGGCAAAGGGAGTTCCGGCCTGCGCCACAGTGCCACCGATGTTGCTATGTACAGAAGCGCTCATCGGATGAACGCCCATCCTGTCGGCTTCCGCACGGGGAATAAGCTTGAGGATATTAGCAGCGCGCAAAGTATTTACCACCAGTATATTGCGATCCCGGTCAATCGCCGCGCTGCTGAAATTCATACCGCCCGCATAGCCGGGATACACGATCCCACCCTGTAGCCCAGGCGGTGTCATCGTACCTTCGTAGCGCAATTTGCGAAAGGCGATCCGGCACCACAACTGATCGAATGGGGTGATGCCCCACATCATGCGCTCGTTCAAATCAGGTCCCGACAGCATCGGCATCCCAACCGAGTACGGCTGCGTGGCGGAAGGCCGTTCCCCGCGCACAACGCCGTTCTGCGGCACAGGCCTTTCCTCTACCCGCGTGACAGGCTTGCCGGTTTCGCGATCAAGCAGGAATATTTGCCCGCGCTTTGTCGGTTGGGCCAAGGCCTTAACGGTGCCCTTGCCAATCCGCAGATCGACCAGACTTGGCTGCGACGGTACATCATAGTCCCACAGATCATGATGCGTGGTCTGAAATGACCATCGCAGCTTTCCGGTTTCGACATCGATGGCCATGACCGACGAGCCGAACTGCTCGTCGAAGCGGCGGCGTTGTCCCCCGTAATAATCCGGGCTCGGATTGCCCGTCGGTACATAGACGAGGCCCAAGTCGTCATCCCCGCTCATCGGCGCCCACGAATTCGGCGTCCCTTTCGTATAGAACTCGCCCGCTTCGGGTTCGGACTGACGATCCGGCCGACCAACATCGAAGGCCCAGGCAAAGTCGCCGGTTTTGGCGTCAAATGCCCGGATAGCACCCGATGGGGCATCGACCTTTTGGCCGTCGGCTACCCAACCGCCCACTACGACCTCGTTGCGCACGACCGTCGGGGCAGACGTCAGAAAGTAGTATCCCTGTTCGAGGTCGCCGAGCCCCCGCAGCAAGGAAACCCTGCCGCCATCGCCAAAATCTTTGCACAGTTCTCCGTTTCGCGCATCCAGCGCGATCAGTTCTCCGGCGAATGTGTTGGTGAGAATGCGTTCGCCGCAGACTTTGTTTGGCTCATCGGTGCGATAAAGCGCTAGGCCACGGCAATGTACGTAGGGCGCAAATTGCTTCCGGTCAATTACGGAACGAAAGCGCCAACGCTCACGCCCCGTTTCGGCATCAAGCGCAATGACGTCATTATATGACGTACAAGCATATAACGTTCGGTCAACCTTGAGCGGCGTAACCTCAATACTTCCTACCTTGCCATCGATGCCCGGACCGACGTGAAAAGTCCACGCGACCTGCAACTTGCCAACGTTTTCTGGCGTCAGCTGGTCGAGCGGACTGAATCGTCCCCCGCCCCGGTCATTGCCGTAGTTGAGCCAATCACCACTTTCGGCACTTGCCCCGGCGATCCTTGGCTTCGCGACGATCATGCCCCTATCGAAAGCCGGATCGGTCGCACGATAGCCAAGCAGATGGAATGCCGCCAGCCCGACAAGACAGCAGAGCGCTATCGCCTGTACGGTCACCAATACACCCCTCGCCCCGACAGGGCCGAGCGACGACGCGCGGCGAACGGGCGGCAATAGGAATACAAGGCCGAGGCCCGCAAACAATGCCAGCCGTGGTGCCAGGGCCCATGCATCTAGGCCCGCCTCGGCAAAGGCCCAGACAACGAGGAACAGGAAAAAAATCAGATAGAGCAATGCCCCACGTGATCTCAGCGTAAACACCATCCACGCGCAGAGCAGCAGCAGAAAAGACGACGGCAGGTAAAGCCAAGACCCGCCGATGGAAGCAAGAATCGCCCCAGGGATCAACAGAGCGATCGCGGCGAATCCGAGCAGCGCTCCAAAGCTGCGCGTCAGAGTTATTGCAAATGCGCCGGCGCGCTTTTGATCGGCTGGCTCAAAGTATCCGTTCATGTCAATCCCACCCGCCTCGCATGCAAGCGATCTGCAAAGTCAGGACATTCGTCGAATACATTGCCTGCAATCTTATCGCGCGTCCGGCGAGCTGTTCTTTCTTTTCAGGCAAGGCTGTTGTAGCTTTCGGGATCGAATACCGCCAAGTCATTGAAGTCCTTGTTCGAAACTTTCCTCGGCCATTCGGGATCGCCTAAAAGCGCGCGCCCGATTGCGACCAGATCAAATTCATTGCGATCCAGTCGTTCCATCAGATTTTCAAGGTTCGCAGGCTCGGCGCATTTGCCGGTCATGGTTTCAAGAAAGTCGGCACCGTTCAATCCGATCGACCCGACCGTAATCGTAGCCGCCCCGGTCACCTTTTTTGCCCAGCCAGCCAGGTTTAAGCCTTCGGCACCGTCTACTTCAGGGAATTCCGGCTCCCAGAACCTACGCTGCGAACAATGTAGCACATCAACACCGGCATCCACCAAAGGGGTCAGCCACGCCTCCAACTCCTGAGGGGTTTTGGCCATTCGCGCAGTGTAGTCTTGAGCCTTCCACTGGCTCAGCCGGAATATGATGGGAAAATCGGATCCCACCGCCTCCCGCATGGCCTGGACCAGTTCGATCGCGAATCGGGAGCGTGCGACGAGCGTATCCCCGCCATATTTGTCAGTGCGACGGTTGGTCACGTCCCAGAAAAACTGGTCGGGCAGATAACCGTGCGCACCGTGCACTTCGACGGTATCGAAGCCCAGCCGCTTCGCATCGGCTGCTCCCTTGCTATAAGCGGCGATAGTGTCAGCGATCATGGCGTCGTTCATCGCTTGCCCACGCGCTTCATCGGCCCCCCAAAACCCGGAAGGACTCTCGATAGGTTCGGACTGTGTCCAAGGCGCATTTTTTTCTTCGTCGGCAAGGGTGAGCGTGCCGACGTTGGGCACGGATCCGACATGCCAGAGTTGAGGTCCCATCTTTCCGTTGGCGGAATGGACGGCGTCGATCACGGTCTTCCATCCGCGTAACGGACCCTCCCCGTGAAACATCGGAATGCGGGGATCATTACGGGCTCCGGGTCGGTCGATGGCGGTCCCCTCGGAAAGAATCAGGCCAGCCCCTCCATTCGCACGCCGCTCATAATAGCCGACGACATCTGCGCCAGGCGCGCCCGTCGGGCAGAAGTAACGTGTCATCGGCGCCATCACCACGCGATTGGCGAGTGTCATCCCACGGACATTGAATGGCCTGAAAAGTGGATCTACGTCACGCGTCATGATAATCCTACGTTTTGCCGTTCGAAAATGGTCCGGCCGACAATCACGGCCGGACCATGCGGAGATATGGCTCTCCGATCAGTTGTAGATGGGCGGAAACTCGCGCACGATACGATCCCGCTCGTCGATATTGTCGGCAGGATCCCAATACATGTTTTCCTTGGAAACAAGGATGCGCCAATCGATATCGAAGGCATCAAAATACCTGTCGGCAATCTGTCGCAATTCATCCGATTTAATGAATGCCGATGCACTATCGACGTTCATAACCGAAACTTCGAGATGCGCTCCGTAGTTGAAACGGCTGTTTTTAGTATACTCGTCCGGTACGACCAAATCTGCGGACAATCGGTAGACAAGTTTGCCTAGCTTTTCATCGGCAAGAATATCTTCGGCGAACGGCACCAATACGTCATCGAGCTTTGCACTCTTGCGATTCAAGCGCACAAACAGTTTGATCGGAGCATCATTGCTCTCCCTCAAGACAGTTTCTTCGGTAATAACCGAGATGTCACCGACATATTCATCGAACACGCCTTTTTCGTCTTCGAGGATCATCCGCACCCCTTCCGGGTCGCTGTACATCCCCAGCACTCCAGAAGCGTTGCCGGGCGTCTGCCAGCTCACCCCTACACCATCGATCTTTTCGCCGGTGTTGAACGGGTCGTCGTGGATAACATCGCACTGGCTGTATTTGACCAGCATCATCCAGAAGGGTCGTGTCATCGCCAATGAACAATGCTGCCGCCAGCGAAAATGCCAGTCTTCAAGCGAGGGCATGGTCCGCGTTGCAAAGTAAACCGTTTTTTTCGCAGTAGCGTACTTACTCATCCCGGCATCCTTTTCATTGCTCTGGCAGTCGTTAACGAGCGCCTCAGAGGCCCGTGAAAACTAGCAACAGCGTGGGCTGAAGCGGCATTCTGGTTTCAATTTCCGCATTCCAATCCGCGTGACGGACGCATTACGCATCCGTCACGCAGCCACTATCCTTACTGGAGTTTGAACGAAATCGTTACGCCATAGGTAGCTGGCATTCCGGCAGCCCATGATGTGGTGTCCGAACCAACGATTGCATTCGTAACGTAATATTTGTTGAAAATATTCTTTCCCCATACATAGGCTTTCCAGCCGTCAAAGGATTCATATCCAAGCCGGCCATCGACGAATACGTAGCCCGGAAGTTGATAAGGTGTGGTCAGGCCATCAGCCAACAAAACCCCCGGCTGCCCGATCGGGAAGGTCGCTTGCGCCGCACCAAGCTCGGCATCGACTTTAGTGCGGCCGAAAACAGTAAACCCGACGAACGGGGCGCCTTTACCGGTATTGTAGCGATAATCGACGTCTAACGTGCCGGACCACTTGGGGCTATAGGGCAGCGGGACACCATTGAAATCGCGCTGTGCACCAACGACGTCGAAGCCGATGAAGTTCTTTATCTTGCTATTTAGATAAGTACCGCTTGCTGAAATGGTCAAGCCATTTGTCGGTCGCAAGGTCGCATCCATTTCAATCCCGAAAATCCGTGATTTTGGCACATTGACGAGCGCGCCGATCGGTCCAAAAATGTTCGGATTATCGAGAATTCTGCTCTTGACCTGCTTGTCCTTATAATCCGAATAGAAAGCCGCGACGTTCAGTCCAAGCAAGCCGTCAGTGGTGCGCGTCTTGGCGCCGATCTCGAAAGCCGTTACCCGCTCCTGCGTGACCGGTTGAAGCGAACCGAAGCTGGCCGGGGCAGTCGTCGGGAAACTGCCCGTCTTGTAACCGCGCGAAACACTACCGTACACGAGAGTTTCGGGGGTGACTTGATAATTAAGCCCGGCCCGCCAAGAAATATTATCTTCCTTTAAGGTCGCCTCAAACGCGTCGCCGGGAACTTGATTTTCATTGAGGGCGACACACTGGCCCGGCCCAGTTCCCACGGGATCAAACGGAACGGATCCAAGCAGTTGACCAAGAAAATTGAACAACACATTGTAGTTATATCCGGGATTGGCATAAGCGCAATTGTAGTTGTCTATCTTGGATATCGTGTAACGGATGCCTGCAATCGCCTTTAACTTCTCCGTCAGATCATATTCGCCGTTTGCAAATACAGCATAGTTGGTAATTTTCTGACGATTTTCATCGACGGCGCCGTTGTTGAAAAATGATGCCGGAGTCCCCGACTGTGGATCGTCTTGGAAGCGATTGTCGAGGACTTCGGCGGTTTTGCTCCGTTCGTAATTGCCGCCCAATATCCAGCGAAAGGCATTTTCAGCTGAGTTCGCGAAGCGCAGTTCCTGAATAAAGCTCGTCGCCTTGCCGTCGTTGCCGTTGTTAAAACTGATCGCCGCCATCCCGTCGGCATCCGTTCTCTGTGTCTGGCGCAGATGGTTATAGGTCGTCAGCGAAGTCAGCGTGATGTCATCGGTGACATTGATGTCGCTTCTCAGAGATGCCTGGTAGAATCGCCTGTTCTGCCTCGGGCTGAAGTCCCGATACTCTCCGTCGGCAAGATCCTGATAGATGCCCGTCCAGTCGGCATCGCGTGCGTTGCCGTACACCAAAGGCCCCGCAAGCCAAGGTCCCCTTGGGGGACTGCTGACGGGATTGGCCGGCCGCTTGCCGACCAGTTGAAGCGCCTGCGGTTCCGATCGGTCGATCCAACCGTTGACGTTCAGCAGGAAGCTGACGCTTTCGGTCGGCTTCCAGTCTGCAAGGAAGCGGCCGGCGTAATATTCCTGCTTGCCGTTGCGGTCGTCGGGCCGGGTGACGCTGCGCTGCCACGGATCCATGCGCAGGCCGGTTGCCGCGACGCGCACGGCGAGCGTATCAGAGAGCGGCCCGCTGACGAACATGTTGGCCGTCACCTGATTGAAAC
>Ga0255338_1002089_pt1 | contig 32072 bp, 33 predicted proteins | sample MeOH1_35cm_T4_19_FD_203715 | JGI IMG/M metagenome (GOLD analysis project Ga0255338, IMG submission 203715) | Sandy soil microbial communities from University of British Columbia, Vancouver, Canada - MeOH1_35cm_T4_195 | ecosystem: Engineered > Artificial ecosystem > Sand microcosm > Unclassified ... | reverse complement strand
GCCGCCGCCGAAGCGATCACCGCCGCCGCCGAACCGATCGCCGCCGCCGTAGCCCCCGCCACCGCCGCCGCCACCATAGCGGTCACCGCCGCCGCCGAAGCCGCCGCGATCCGAGCCGTAACTGCTGCTGCTGTCCTCGCCGAACCCGTCGCGCTTGTCTCTACCGCGCCCGCCGCGCTCGCCGCGGCGTCCTCTATCAAAACCCATGCCGTGTTAAACTTTCAAAGGCCCGAATCCCTGTTAGAACCACCGCGCTGGGCTGAACGCGCAAACGGCCTCGGCACGAAAATGGCGCACCATCGACTCATATAGCGGAAAATTTACGAAGCTGCGAGCAGTTTTGGCGCATCGCTTATTTGCGCTTATTTGCACCGCCAGGCTTGGCATCGGAGGCCGCGCTGAGGCATGGAACCGCACGCGCGCGGCGTCGGAGCCGCCGCCAAGACGGGAAGCCAGATGGACAGCATCATAACCGTTTTCAGCGACCCGGCAGCCTGGGCGTCGCTTGCGACCCTGGTCGTGATGGAAGTCGTGCTCGGCATCGACAACCTCATCTTCATCTCGATCCTGTCCAACAAGCTTCCCGAGCATCAGCGCCAAAAGGCGCGCAAGATCGGCATCACGCTCGCGCTGGTGATGCGGCTCGCCTTGCTTTCGACGATCGCATGGCTCGTCAGCCTGACCAATCCGGTGTTCGACCTCGGGATCCAGGGCGCCGCCGGTCCGCACGGCGAGCCCGGATTCGAGACCAGCTTCTCGTGGCGCGACCTGATCCTGATCGCCGGCGGCCTGTTCCTGCTCTGGAAGGCCACCACCGAAATCCATCACAATATGGACCCCCACCCCAATCAGGACGTGTTCGACACCGCCAGGCCGGTGCTCGGGTTCGGCGCCGCGATCGTCCAGATCCTGATGCTCGACATCGTCTTTTCGATCGATTCGATCCTCACCGCGGTGGGCATGGCCGAGCATCTCGTGATCATGGTGATCGCGGTCGTCGTCGCGGTGCTGGTAATGCTGCTCGCCGCCGAACCCCTGGCCCATTTCATCAACCGCAATCCCACCATCGTCATGCTCGCGCTCGGCTTCCTGCTGATGATCGGGGTCGTGCTGGTTGCCGACGGGTTCGGCGTGCATGTGCCCAAAGGCTATATCTACACGGCGATGGCCTTCTCCGCGGCGGTCGAGGGTCTCAACATGGCGGCCCGGCGGAGGCGCGAACGGGCGGCCAAGGACGTCCAGTAAAGCCACGGCGCGGGCGCCGGCGGATCGCGCCGCTCGCCGGCCGGTGCGCCGCCACGCCGCTTCGGCCGCGCCGGCCGACCCGAGTGGCGTGACGCGCGAGAGATGATGGCGGCGCAGCCCCATTGAGCCATCCCCCGCTTCCGCTTATGCGGGGCGAATGACCGTCTATTTCCATGAAGAAGATTTGCCCGATGGCGTGCTCGCGCCGGGCGCCGTCGCCGTCGACACCGAAGCGATGGGCCTGTTTCCCGGCCGCGACCGGCTGTGTCTCGTCCAGATTTCCGATGGCGGCGGTGACGAGCATCTCGTCCGCTTCGCGCCAACCAGCGATTTCGCCGCGCCGAACCTCAAGGCGGTGCTGACCGATCCGTCGCGGCTCAAGCTCTATCATTTCGCGCGCTTCGACCTTGCGACGATGCAGGCCTACCTCGGCGTGATGGCGGCGCCCGTCTATTGCACCAAGACCGCGTCGCGGCTGGTGCGGACCTACACCGACCGCCATGGCCTCAAGGACCTCGTGCGCGAGCTGCTCGGCCACGAGATCTCCAAGCAGCAGCAGACCTCCGATTGGGGCGCCCCCGAGCTCAGCGACGCGCAAAAGGAATATGCCGCCTCGGACGTGCGCTATCTGCACGGGCTCAAGGAAAGGCTCGACGAACGGCTGCAGCGCGAGAATCGAGTCGCGCTCGCCCAGGCTTGCTTCGACTTCCTGCCGCATCGCGCCCTGCTCGATCTCGCTGGCTGGCCGGAGGTCGACATCTTCGCCCATGTCTGATTCGCCCATGTCCGATTCGCCCGTGTCTGAGCATCGCGGTCCCGGGCCTGGCCGTTTCGGGCGGGCCGATGTCTGAGCATGCCGCCCGGGAACGCTTGAAGAAGCAAGGCTGGGCGGCGCCCGGAAGCCCTCACGACGCGGTGATCGGAACGCTGAAGATCGCATTGCCGGCGATCGTCGGCGTGCTGATCGCCTATCTGGCGATGGCCCCGCTCACCCGCGGCAAGGACATCAGCTTCATCCTCGACAAGAACAAGGTCGAGGTCGCCAAGGAAAGGCTGCGGGTCCAGGCCGCCCAATATCGCGGCCAGGACGACCGCGGCCGGCCGTTCACGATCGCCGCCCGCCAGGCGGTGCAGCCGACCTCCCGCCAGCCGATCGTCGACATTCACGGCATGGCCGCGCAGATCATGCTCGACGACGGGCCGGCCGCGCTCCACGCCGACAAGGGCCGCTTCAATGTCGAGACCCAACAGGTCGCGGTGATCGGGCCGATCCTGTTCACCGCCGCCGGGGGCTATCGGCTCGCCACCCGCGACGTTACCGTCGACCTCGATCAGCAACGGCTGGCCAGCCGCGGCAGGGTCGAAGGCACGATGCCGCTCGGTCGCTTCTCGTCGGACCGCCTGCTGGCGAACCTGCCGAGCCGGACGGTGACCTTGAGCGGCAATGCGCGCTTGCACATTGTCCAGAGCGGCCACAGATGAGCATGATGAAAGCCCGCTCCCCCTCCCGCGCCGTCGCACGCGCCGCCCTCGTTCCCGCCCTCATGTGGGTCGCGATCGCCGGCGCCCCCGCCCCCGTCCCTGCCACCGCGCAGACGTCGGCGCTTCGCGGCCACAACAGCGATGCGCCCGTCGACGTCGCTGCCGATCGCATCGAAGTGCAGGACCGCGCCGATCGCGCCGTCTTCTCCGGCAACGTGGTCGTCCGCCAGGCCGACCTCACGCTCAACACCGAGCGGCTCTCGATCGCATACACCAAGGCCGGAGGGGTGCAGATCGAGCGGCTCGATGCGAGCGGCGGCGTGACGGTGCGCAGCCCGTCGGAGACGGCGCGCGGCCAGTTCGGCATCTACGACCTCAACCGGCGCATCATCACCTTGCTCGGCGGCGTCACGTTGATCCGCGGCTCGTCGCAGGTGCGCGGCGCGCGCCTCGTGCTCGATCTCAACAGCGGACGCGCGGTCATGGACGGCGGCGCGGTCGGCGGTGCTCCGGGCACGACGGGCGTCTCGGGCGGCCGCGTCAGCGGCACCTTCACGGTTCCCAAGCGCACCAACTGAGCTTCGCGGCAAATAGCGTCGCCTGTGTCGTCGAGGCGCCGGTTCGTGCGTTACCAACGCGTTCGATCGCGCATTGCTGGTTGCGAAAAGCCGGCATCCACCTTTTCGCCTTATGCCTCAGGCGCGGCGCGAAGGTCACAGCCGGCGGTGATTCGGCGGCGGGCCGCCGCTCGGTGCTCGACCTCGCCGGCCGACTCATGCAGGAATCTTGCCAGTTGAGGTGATGCGCGGTCGGCCGTAGAGCCGGAGCGACCGCTGGAGCGACGATGAACGAGACCGTCCCGATCGACCAATTTGGGCAGAATGCGGCGCCCGGCGCCGGTCGCCGCCCGGCCGCCACCTCGGCGGCCGGCACGGTCGAACGTGGCCTTTCGGTGGTTTCGATCGCCAAATCCTACGATCGCAAGATCGTGCTCAAGGACGTGTCGCTTGGAGTCGAGCGCGGCGAGGTGGTCGGGCTGCTTGGTCCGAACGGCGCCGGCAAGACGACCTGCTTCTATTCGGTGATGGGCCTGGTCAGGCCCGACAGCGGCCGCATCCTGCTCGACGGGCAGGACATCACCAGCCTGCCGATGTACCGCCGGGCAATCCTCGGTCTCGGCTATCTCCCGCAGGAGACGTCGATCTTCCGCGGGCTTAGCGTCGCACAGAACATCATGGCGGTGCTCGAGGTCGAGGAGCCCAATCGCGCCGCCCGCGCCCAGCGGCTCGAGCAGCTGCTGAGCGAGTTCCACATCGAGCATCTGCGCGATTCGCCCGCGATGTCGTTGTCGGGGGGCGAAAGGCGGCGCTGCGAGATCGCCCGCGCCCTCGCCGCCGATCCGTCGATCATGCTGCTCGACGAGCCGTTCGCCGGCATCGATCCGATCTCGATCGCCGACATCCGCGCGCTGGTGCTGCAGCTCAAGCAACGCGACATCGGCGTGCTGATCACCGACCACAATGTCCGCGAGACGCTCGATATCGTCGACCGCGCCTGCATCATCTACGACGGTCAGGTCCTGTTCGCGGGCACCCCGGAAGCCTTGGTGGCGGACGAAAAGGTCCGCCGGCTCTACCTCGGCGAAAGCTTCGAACTGTAGCAAGGTCTGACCATGGCGCTCGGGCCTCGCCTCGACCTCCGGCAAAGCCAATCCCTGGTGATGACACCGCAGCTCCAGCAGGCGATCCGCCTGCTGGCCCTGTCGAACCTCGAGATCGAGGGTTTCATCGCCGAGGAGGTCGAACGCAACCCGTTGCTCGAGACGGTGAGCGATGAGGGCGCGAATGAGCCGGCCGAGCGCCCCGGCGAACGCGCGGAGCGCGCCGAGCGCACGCAGCCCGAACGGGTCGACGAACTCGTCGCGCATGGCAATGCCGAGCACGATGCGCCGCTCGACGTGGATTATCAGGGCGAGGATTTCCAGGACAGCGCCGCCGATCGCATGTCCGATCACCGGATGGAGTCCGACGCCGCAGGCGATCACAGGAGCGGTCTCGACGGCGGCCTTGGCCTCGAGGGACTAAGCGGCGGCGGCGAGGCACCGGACCTCGACGCCCTCGCCGGCAGCGATATGTCGCTGCACGAGCATCTGCTCGGCCAGGCCGGCGCACTTCTGTCCGGCACCGACCTCCTGATCGCGCAGCAGATCATCGAGCAGATCGACGAGACTGGCTATATCTCGACTCCGATGCTCGCGCTCGCGCAGCGGCTGGGGTCGCCGCTCGGTGAGGTCGAGCGCGTCCTCGCGATCGTCCAGGGCTTCGATCCCCCCGGCGTGGCTGCGCGGTCTTTGTCGGAATGTCTCGCGATCCAGGCGCGCGAGGCCGATCGCTACGATCCGGCAATGGCCCGGCTGATCTCCAATCTCGACTATCTCGCCAGGGGCAATCTGGCGGCCCTGCGGCGGATCTGCGGGGTCGACGAGGAGGATCTGGGCGACATGATCCGCGAGCTGCGCGCTTATGATCCCAAGCCGGGCTGCAAGTTCGGCCAGCCGAGCAGCATCGACGCGATCATCCCGGACGTATTCGTCGCGCGCCGCGGCGCCGGCTGGGCGATCGAGCTCAACCAGGCGACCTTGCCGCGGCTGCTCGTCAACCGTGCTTATTATGTCGAGCTCGCCGGCGGCGCGCAGACCAAGCAGTCCAAGGCCTGGCTGTCGGAATGCCTCGCCAGCGCCAACTGGCTGGTCAAGGCGCTCGACCAGCGCGCCCGCACGATCGTCAAGGTCGCGTCCGAGATCGTCAAGCAGCAGGAGGCCTTCTTCCGCGAGGGCGTGGCCTATCTCAAGCCGCTGACACTGCGCACCGTCGCCGATGCGATCGGAATGCACGAATCGACCGTGAGCCGGGTGACGTCGAACAAATATCTCGCCTGCGACCGCGGCCTGTTCGAGCTCAAATATTTCTTCACCAGCGGCATCCAGAGCGCCGACGGCGGCGAGGCGGTGTCGGCCGAGGCGGTGAAGAGCGCGATCAAGGTGCTGATCGCGGCCGAGGGCGCCAAGGTCCTTTCCGACGACCAGCTCGTCGAGATGCTGCGCGCCAAGGGCTTCGACATCGCACGCCGCACCGTCGCCAAATATCGCGAGGCGCTGGGGATCGGCTCGTCGGTGCAGCGCCGCCGCCAGAAGGCGATCGGCAGCCACGCCGCTTAAAGCATCTAGGAAGAGAGAAAGCTAAGTACGAGAGCTAGAAGCGCGGCGGAAAGATGCCGACGTGAGGATCAAAGAACATCGATGCTGGCGAACTAATCCCACCGGGGTTGATCGCACCCTTGGCACTGGTGCGTTAGAAGAGCTCAGCGGCGAGGATAGAGCCATCGATTGACGGTGCGCTCGATCCACGCTCGCCAAGCAAAGTACCGCATTTTCCATATGTTAGTAGTCGGGGGCTTGCCCCCTGCCGCAATATGCTCACGAGCCCAGTGTCGAATCTTGTGCCAGTCTGACCGCGTTTGGATTTGTTTACGGCCAGGCACCCGCTTCATTTGCTTTGCAATGCCCGCAAGTACGTTCCTGTCGATCACGGTGCCGACTCCGTGTTCTGTAAGGAGATTGAAAACAGTGCGATCTTCGATACCGCCGGTTTCATGATCCCTCCTGACATGCCAAGCCAGCATGTCCGCCGCTTGCAGCGGCAATACGGCTTTGTCGTCACAGAAAATGGGCTTTGAACCCAAGAATTTCCGGATCGAAGGATCTTGGCCCTCCTTCAGCCACCGATACCAAAGCACCGCATCGTTCCCGAGACCTTGCTGGTTATCAAAGATGAAGTCGACAGGGGGGACGTCTCGTCCTCCAAACTCGTTTTCAAGCATTTGATGATATCGAACGGTGCTGCGAATCACGCCCCAAAAGCACGCAAAATATGGATTTTTCAGGCCTGCTGGGGCAATCGGGGCTAGGATTCTCGCATACTCATCCCTGCTCACCGAGCAGAATACAAACCATGGGCGATGGGCATTGATGATCCCGGCGAGAGATAGAACCTTCGCATCCCGATCCGCGCGGCTCCAGCCTTGAAATTGCCCACGGAGACTGTTGGCTTCGACCATCTTAAAATAATCGATCCGAGGGTGCCGCGCCAATTCCCGCCCCCAATCCTTAGAAAAGGCAGCCCAGCGATCAGGAGCATTTACATAGCCTGCGAGGAAAAACTGACGATCGCCAACGTCGCTGGAAGAGTCGTCAACGAAGGCTTGCAGCGCCGCCATCAGCTCCCTCGCCCTTGCTTCCAATGAATAGACGCAGGGTAAACCACGTTGGACAGTCGCCGCACAAGGCACTGGAACTGGCAACGCGCGGGCGTCCCAGCCGTTGAGCCGGCAAGGAGACGCACGATGATCGACCAGAAGAAAGACGGTTTCGACCATGATGACGCCCCCTCGCCCTATTCGGGGGAGAGGGCAGCCCATCATCAGCGCGACAACCGCAACGAGAACAGCCGCACCGATAACCAGAACAGCGGCCACGGCGGGCACAGATAGAAGGAGCGCACGCGCCGGAGACTTGACGCGCGCCGCTTCTTCCCCGCATCCGGACGGGATGGACGCCGCCGCCCGCACCCACCGCCTTCGTTCGATCGTCGGCGGCTCGGCCGGCAATCTGATCGAATGGTATGATTGGTACGTCTATTCCTTCTTCACCCTCTATTTCGCCCCGGCCTTCTTTCCCGAAGGCGATCGCACCGCCCAGTTGCTGAGCGCGGCCGCGGTGTTCGCGGTGGGCTTTTTGATGCGGCCGATCGGCGCCTGGCTGATGGGCGTCTATTCGGATCGCAAGGGCCGCAAGGCGGGGCTGTCGCTGTCGGTCGCCTTGATGTGCGGCGGCTCGCTGATGATCGCCGCCACCCCGACCTATCACAGCATCGGCGCGCTCGCCCCGGGCTTGCTCGTGCTTGCGAGGCTGCTCCAGGGCCTCAGCCTCGGCGGCGAATATGGCGCGAGCGCAACCTATTTGAGCGAGATGGCCGGCCGTAAGCGCCGCGGCTTCTTCTCGAGCTTCCAATATGTGACGTTGATCGGCGGGCAGCTCGCCGCCGCAATGGTTCTGATCGTCCTACAGCTGCTGCTGACCGAGGGCGAGCTGGAGGCCTGGGGCTGGCGCATCCCGTTCGTGATCGGCGGCATCCTGGCCTTGTTCGTCTTTTACATCAGGCGGCGGATGGCGGAGACCGAGAGCTTCAGGAACGCGCAGGCGGCGAACATCCAGGCTGGCGACATCGAGGCTGGCGGGGATTTGCGATCGAGCGGCTGGTCGCTGGTCAAGCACCATCCGCGCGAGGCTTTGCTGGTGATGGCGCTGACCGCGGGCGGGACGCTCGCCTTCTATGCCTACAGCATCTACGGCCAGAAATTCCTGGTCAACACGTCGGGTTTCGACCGCGAGACCGCCACCCGAATCAGCACCGCCGCCTTGTTCCTGTTCATGCTGATCCAGCCGCTTGGGGGCCTGCTGTCCGATCGGATCGGCCGCAAGCCGATGATGATCGCCTTCGGCATCGCCGGCACCTTGCTGACCTATCCGATCTTCGTTGCCCTGGAAGGGGTGCGAAGCCCGTTCGCCGCTTTCGGCCTGCTGTTCGGGGCGCTGGTGATCGTCACCGGCTACACCTCGATCAACGCGGTCGTGAAAGCCGAGCTGTTCCCCGCGCACATTCGCGCGCTCGGGGTCGCCCTGCCTTATGCGCTCGCGAACACGATCTTCGGCGGCACCGCCGAATATGTCGCCTTGTGGTTCAAGGACCAGGGGCTCGAGCGTGGCTTCTACGTCTATGTCACGATCATGATCGCATTGTCGCTGATCGCTTATGCCCGGATGCGCGACACCAGGGATCATAGCCGGATAATCGAGGACTGAGCGCCCACAGCGGCCGCGTCGGCACGCGCGGCGCTGGTTAAGAACGCTCCAACCACGAGCAGGCCGAAAAGCGCGCCCGGTCGCTGGCCGGCCACGGCGCACCCCGGAATCTGCGACGAAACGAGCCCGATCCGCCGTGAAATTCATTGTCTTCCAGTTATGAAACAGGAACCCCACACGCTTCGCCGCGCCGCTGGCCTGCTCCTCGCCGCCAGCGCGCTCCCCCACACCGCCTAGCTGGCGCAGGAAACGCAGCCAGCCGCCCCTCTCGCTGCCCCTGTCGTGGTGGCGCCCGCGCCGACCGCCACCGCGCCTGCACCCGTCGTCGTGCAGCCAGCCCCAGCGCCGACGCCCGCGCCGACGATGGAGCCGATCTTCCACCAAGGCCCGCCGCCGGAGGAGACCCCCGCTGCAAGCGCGCCCACGCGGCCTCGCGTTGCCCGCGCCGCGCCGCGGCCCCGGGCCACCGCGCCGGCCCCAGTTGTCGAGCCCATCGTCGAGGCGGCGCCCGCGCCCGCCTTCACACCGGCGCCAATCACCGAGGCCCCGGCGACGACGCCGATGGCCGAACTCCCCGCTCCGCCTCCGGTCGCGGCCGAGCCGGTCCCAACCGCCGAGCCGGCGCAGCCCGACCGTCCGGTCGGCCTTGCCTGGCTATGGCTGTTCGCCGCAGCGCTTGCGGCCGTTGCCGCCATTTTGCTGTTCCGCCGCCGCAGGACGCACGACGATGAAGTCCGGCATGATGATTTTGACGACGCCGAGATGCTGGCGATGGGCGCGCCCGCATCGGCGGTCGCCGCGACCGCCGAGCGTCCATCGCTCGAACTGCAGATGCGGCCGGTGCGGGCCGGCGTCACCGACGACGACGCGGTCGTCGAATTCGAGCTGACGATCGACAACCAGGGCTCGGGCGCGGCGCGCGACGTGCGTATCTCGACCTGGATGTTCCCGGCCGGTTCGCCGCGATCGGAAATGGAAGCGCTGCTGATCGAGCCCGATGCCGAGGCCGATCTGATCGGCGCCGGCGACCGCAGGAGCTTCGAGACCCAGGTCGCGCTGCCGACCGCCGGCATCGCGGAGGATTCGGTGCTGCCGGTGGTCGTGGCCGAAGCGCGCTACCGCCTCGAGGACGGCAGCGAGCAGCACACCTCCGCCTCGTTCGCGGTCGGCGTTCCGCTCGGCGGCGAGCTTGCACACTTCGATCTTGAAAATCCGTCCGGGCTGCACGAAGGCGTCGAAGCCCGTCCGCTCGAGCCGCGGAACGCGTGAGCCTGCGCGCCCGTCCGATGCGATGATGAACCCCCCTCCCGTTCACGGGAGGGGCAGGGGGTGGGCTAAGTCCCATGGCCCGCGCTTGTTGACTGGTTCGCTACGCTCGACCCAGCCCGTACAGCCGGCGGCTGCCTCCCATCCCGCAGGCGGAAGGGGAGATGCATTTGCCGAGGGGCGTGGCCACCAGCGCCCCCCCCCCCCCACGAAGCTCAGTCGTCGACCCTCACCGCCTCACCAAACTTCACCGAGGTGAGCACTTCGCCGCTGGCATCCGCGATATCGATGCGGTGGCTGAAATTGATGCACCCCTGGCTCACCGTCTCGAAGATCAGCCCGCGGATGTTTGCAATCGCGCTGGCGCGCGCCGCCACCAGGTCGGGAAAGTCGAAGCCTTCCTCGTCGACGACGATCAGGTCGTTGTAGAGGTGAAAATAATAATGGGGCACGCGGCACCCTGTCAGCCACGCGCAGCCGCTGCCATCAAATAGATCAGGTCGAGACCTGGATCAGACACCAGGCCCGACTGCCCTCAGACGTCGAGGTTGGCGACGCTGAGCGCATTCTCCTGGATGAATTCGCGGCGCGGCTCGACGACGTCGCCCATCAGCCGGGTGAAGATCTCGTCGGCGACGTCGGCCTGCTCGACCTCGACCTGGAGCAGGGAGCGATTGTCCTTGTCGAGCGTCGTCTCCCAGAGCTGCTCGGCGTTCATCTCGCCCAGCCCCTTGTAGCGCTGGATCGAAAGGCCCTTGCGCCCGGCGGCGAGGATGCCGTCGAGCAATTCGCTCGGCCGGCGCACCAGCACGCCGCGCGCATCGGGCGCGCGATCGGCGCTCGGGATTTCGTCGAGCTCGGCGCCCGGCACATGCGCCTCGGGGGTCTCCTCCGCTTCGGCGCGCTCGTCAGCCGCCGCCTTGAGCGAAACCAGCCGCGACGAACTCGCATAGGTCGCGACCTGCTCGGCGGTCAGCTGGTGGAGCTTGCGCGCCTCGGCGCTCGCGAGGAATTTGTGGTCGACGACATGATGGTCGGTGACCCCGCGCCACAAGCGGCGAAGCACGTAATTGCCGTCCGCGCTCGCCTCGGCCGTCCAGGTCGATTCCTCGTCGCCCGCCTGCAGCCATTCGGCCGTGCGCGCGGCGGCTTCGTTCTTGGCCGTGCCGTGCAGGTCGGGGCGCAGCGCACCAGTCAGCGCCAGCCCCTCGATGATCGCCGGATCGTAGCGGCGCGGCACATAGCGCATCAGGATGCGCATGCGCCGGGCATGTTCGGCGAGCGCGCGCAGATCCTCCCCGGAGCGCGGCCCGTCGGCGGTCTCGAGCACCATCGCGCCGATGCCGGCATCGACCAGATAATCGTCGAGCTTGGCATCGTCCTTGAGATAGACTTCGGACCGGCCCTTGCTGACTTTGTAGAGCGGCGGCTGGGCGATGTAGAGATGCCCGCGCTCGATGATCTCCGGCATCTGCCGATAGAAGAAGGTCAGCAGCAAGGTGCGGATATGCGCGCCGTCGACGTCGGCGTCGGTCATGATCACTATCTTGTGGTAGCGCAACTTCTCGATGTTGAAATCGTCGCGGCCGATGCCGGTGCCCATCGCCTGGATCAGCGTGCCGACCTCCTTGGAGGACAGCATCCGGTCGAAGCGGGCGCGCTCGACGTTGAGGATCTTGCCCTTGAGCGGCAAGATCGCCTGGGTGTTGCGATCCCGGCCCTGCTTGGCCGAGCCGCCGGCGGAATCGCCCTCGACCAGGAACAATTCGCATTTCGCCGGATCGCGCTCCTGGCAGTCGGCGAGCTTGCCGGGCAGCGACGCAATGTCCATCGCGCCCTTGCGCCGGGTGAGCTCGCGCGCCTTGCGTGCCGCCTCGCGCGCGGCGGCGGCGTCGATCACCTTCTGGATGATCGCGCGGGCATGGGCGGGATTCTCCTCGAGCCATTCGACGAGCTTGTCGGCGATCAGGCTCTCGAGCGGCTGGCGGACTTCGGACGAGACCAATTTGTCCTTGGTCTGCGAGCTGAACTTGGGATCGGGCAGCTTGACCGAGACGATCGCGGTCAGCCCCTCGCGCATGTCGTCGCCGGTGAGGCTGACCTTCTCGCGCTTCAGGGCGCCCGATTTCTCGGCATAATTGTTGAGCGTGCGCGTCAGCGCGGCGCGGAACGCGGCGAGGTGGGTGCCGCCGTCGCGCTGCGGGATGTTGTTGGTGAAGCAGAGGACCTGCTCGTAATAGCTGTCGTTCCACTCCATCGCGACGTCGATGCCGATATCGTCGCGCTGGCCGGTGACCGAGATCGGATCCGGGACGAGCGGCGTCTTGGTGCGATCGAGATATTTGACGAACGCGGCAATGCCGCCCTCGTAGAACAATTCGACCCTCTTCTCATCCTCGTGCCGCGCGTCGACCAGCACCAGCCGCACGCCCGAATTGAGGAAGGCGAGCTCGCGGTAGCGATGCTCGAGCTTCTCGAAATCGAAATCGACGATCTTGAACGTCGTCGGCGAGGGAAGGAAGGTCACGCGCGTGCCCTTCCTGCCGTCGGGCGCCGGGCCCCTCAGCACGAGCGGCGCCTCGGCGTCGCCGTTGCGGAAACGCATCCAATGCTCCTCGCCGTCGCGCCAGATGGTGAGCTCGAGCCATTCCGACAGCGCGTTCACCACCGACACGCCGACGCCGTGGAGGCCGCCGGATACCTTGTAGGCATTGTCGTCGGAGGTGTTCTCGAACTTTCCGCCGGCGTGGAGCTGGGTCATGATGACCTCCGCCGCCGAGACGCCCTCCCCCTGGTGGATGCCGGTCGGGATGCCGCGGCCATTATCCTCGACGGAGACCGATCCGTCGGGGTTGAGGGTGATCGAGATCAGGTCGCAATGACCGGCGAGCGCCTCGTCGATCGCATTGTCCGAGACCTCGAACACCATATGGTGCAGGCCCGAGCCGTCGTCGGTGTCGCCGATATACATTCCGGGGCGCTTGCGGACCGCGTCGAGGCCTTTGAGAACCTTGATCGATTCCGCATCGTAAGTGTTTTCGCTGGGGGAAGTTGCCATGCTGATTATATAGCGAGCGGCGGCCGAAAACCCAAGGAAATAAGCCGTTCCGCCCGCTCACGACTCGGCGCGGCGGGGATCGACCGCCGCGCCGTTGAGGTCGAGCCAGGTCGCGCCGGCGATGCCGTCGAACAAGGCGCGCTCGGTCCCCGTCATCCAGACCTGCCCGTGCAATCCCTCGAGCCGCTCGAACAAGGCCGCCCGGCGCCGCGGGTCGAGATGCGCGGCGACCTCATCGAGCAGCAGGATCGGCGGCCGGCCGGTCCGTTCGGCGACGAGATCGGCGTGCGCGAGCACGATCGCCAGCAGCAGCGCCTTCTGCTCGCCGGTCGAGCAATGCTCGGCGGGCTGGCCCTTGCCGACATGGGTGACGCGCAGGTCGCTGCGGTGCGGCCCGATCAGCGCACGCCCTGCGCCGGCGTCGCCGCCGCGATTGGCATGCAGCGCCGCCCGCAGCACGCCTTCAGCGTCGTCGGCCGCCGGGCGCCAGCGCTCGAGCTTCACCGCCGCCCGGGCGAACGGCCCCTCGGGCTGCGCGTCGAGCCGCGCGGCCAGAGCGGCGAGGGTATGCTCGCGCGCTGCGGCGATGCGCGCGCCATGCTCGGCCATCGCCGCCTCGAGTGCCGCAAGCCAGCTCGGATCGGCCCCGCTCGAGCCGCCCGAGCCGCCGGGATCGGCGAGCAATTTGTTGCGCGCGCGCATCGCCGCCTCGTAGCGCGCCGAATGAGTGGCATGGCCGGGGTCGAGCGCGAGCACGAGCCGGTCGAGGAAGCGCCGCCGCCCGCTCGCGGCTTCGCTGAACAGCCGGTCCATCGCCGGCGTCAGCCACAGGATCGACAGCCATTCGGCGAGCGACGTCGCCGATGCGGTGCTGCCGTTGATCCGTACCTGTCTCCGCTCGGGCGCTGCGGCGCTCGTGCCGGTGCCGATGTCGATGCCAGTCGGCGTCACCGTCCCTGGGGCCCCAGCGTCGGCGGCGTCGAGCCGCGCAGCCACCGCGAAGCCGCCGGGGCCGTCGTTGCGAGCCATTGCCGAAAGCGCGGCGCCGCGCAGCCCGCGACCGGGCGAGAGCAAGGATATCGCCTCGAGCACGTTGGTCTTGCCGGCGCCATTCTCGCCGGTCAGCACGACGAAGCCCTGCCCGAGGCGAAGCAGCGCATCGGCATGATTGCGGAAATTGGTCAGGGAGAGCCGCTGCAGGAACACGCTTCTTCTTAGAGCATAAAGCAAAAAGGCGGGTACCGGCTTTTCGCAAGCAACGTGGGTTCAAAAGCATCGGGGGGCAGCGATGGACGTTGCAGCCGACGGCCGGCTGCGCCACATAGGCCGACGGCCGAACCAGATGTCGAGGCGTCCGCAACAGGAGGGTCTCATGCGCCTGTTCGTTTTTCTGTTCCTGTCGCTTCTCTCCGCCCCCGCGCTGGCAGGGCAGCATGCCGTCTATGCCCATCCCGGCGGCAAGAAACTGACCGTCGACGTCGCCGACAACGGCTTTGCCCGGTTCGTGGCCGACGGCGAGGAGAATTATTGTCTCTGGCGTGACGGCAATCTCTATCTCGTCAACCGCGACGAAGGTCCTTTGACGGTGATGCGCATCACCGACCTGGTGGCCGCGGTCGACCAGATCGCGGCGGAGCATGGGACGGGCCCCGGCAAGCCGGCCGACAGCGCAAAGGCCGGCATACGGCTCGAGCCCAAGGGGCAGCGCCGCGTCGCGGGTTTCGACGGACAGGTGTTCGCGATGTTCGGCATCGACCCCGCGGCCCCCGAGACCGCGGTCGAGTTCGTGACGACGCGCGAGCCGGCGCTGCAGCCGCTCGGCCGCGCGATGGAACAGTTCCTGCTCGCGGACATGACCTTGGCCCATGATGTCGAAATGGCGGCCGGCACGCGCGCAATCTTCGCCACCGGAGCGCCGCTCGACCTGGGCGGCCTGCTCGTCCTCGTGTCGATCCAGACGATCGACGTTCCGGCGGGCGAGACGGCGCTTCCTGCGGAACCCAAGTCGGTCGCTGAGATCATCGACACGCTGAAGGCGGGCGACCCGCTCGAGCCGCTGGAGGCGGTTGACCAGCCGAGCGCTCCGGCCGGCACATAGGGGAGGACCGGCTTGCGCTGCGGGTTGCGCGGCAAGCCGAGACTAAAGTGCGAATAAGGTATAGAGGAAGGGATCGGGGGGTTCGATGCGCCTGATCCTTTTCCTTTTGCTGTCGATTGCCGCGGCGCCCGCGCTTGCCGGCCAGCGCGCCGTCTACGCCGAGCCGGACGGCAAGACGCTGACCGTCGAGGTCGCCGACAACGGCTTCGCACGGGTCCTCACCGGCGACGCGGACCAATATGGCATCTGGCGGGACGGCCAGTTCTACATCGTCGGGCGCGAGGATGGCCGCGTGATGGTCGCGCGCATCGAGGATATGGCCGCGGCGATCGATCAGGTCGTGCCGCCGATCTTCAAGGCGATGTTCCAGGCGGCGGGCTCCGGCCCGCCGGCCAGCCTTCGCATCGAGCCGAAGGGCCGCCGGCGGGTGGCAGGTCATGACGGTCAGGTCTACGCGGTCTATGGCATCGACAGGGACAAGCCCAAGGAGAGCGCCGACTTCGTGATGAGCAGCGAGCCGGCGCTGCAGCCGGTCGGCCGGGCGATGGAACAGTTCATGATCGCCACGATCGTCCCAATCGGGGCGCTGATCGGCGATGCCGCCGCGGAGATGGTCGCCGACGCGCGCGCGGTCTTCGCCAAAGGCGCGCCGCTCGATCTCGGCGGCCGCTTCATCCTCGTCTCGTTCGAGCCGGCAGAGGTGACGCAGGAGATGGTGACGCTCCCCGCCAAGCCGCAAAGTGTCGCCGAGATCGTCGCCGGCCTCAAAGTCGGGACGACGGAGCCTGAGGACGGCGCGGCGCCCGCCGCCGAGACTCAATCCCGGCTCGATTGAACCGGGATTGAGTCTGGGCGGGATCAGACCCGCATCGGCATCAGGACGTAGAGCGCCGACGCCTTGTCATTCTCGCGCAGCAGGGTCGGCGCGGCAGCGTCGGCGAGATGGACCTCCACCGTGTCGCCCTCGATCTGGCCGAGGATGTCGAGCAGATAGCGCGCGTTGAAGCCGATCTCGAAGCCGTCCGAACTATATTCGCCGGAGACTTCCTCGGCGGCAGTGCCGTTCTCGGGGCTGGTGACCGACAAGGTCACCTTGTCGCGTTCGAGCGCCATCTTGACCGCGCGGGTCTTCTCGCTGGCGATCGTCGCGACGCGGTCGACGCCTTCCTCGAATTCGCGCGGGTCGATGCGCAGCAATTTGTCGTTCGCGGTCGGGATGACCCGGCTGTAGTCGGGGAAGGTGCCGTCTATCAGCTTGGAGGTCAGCACCGCATTGCCGAGGCCGAAGCGGATCTTCGATTCGGACAAGGAGACCTGGACGGTGCCGTCGACCTCCTCGAGCAATTTGCGAAGCTCGGCGACGCATTTGCGCGGGATGATCACGTCAGGCATGCCTTCGGCGCCCGATGGCCGCGGCACGGTCACGCGTGCAAGGCGGTGGCCGTCGGTCGCGGCCGCCTTGAGCACCGGCTGCGCTTCGTCCGAGACGTGGAGGAAGATGCCGTTGAGATAGTAACGCGTCTCTTCGGTCGAGATCGCGAAGCGCGTCTTGTCGATGATCTGGCGCAAGGTCGCCGCCGGCAGCTCGAACGCGGTCGGGAGCTCGCCTTCGGCGATGACCGGGAAATCATCGCGCGGCAGGGTCGCGAGATTGAAGCGCGCGCGGCCGGCATTGACCTGCATCTTGCCCTCGGCGGCCGAGAGCTCGACCTGGCTTCCCTCGGGCAGCTTGCGGACGATGTCGAACAGGGTGTGCGCGGAGACGGTGGTCGCGCCGCTCTGGGTGACGTTGGCCTCGACGCTTTCGTTGATCTGGAGGTCGAGATCGGTGGCCATCAGCCGCAGCCCGCTGCCTTCGCGGCCCTCGATCAGGACATTGGACAGGATCGGGATGGTGTTCCTGCGCTCGACCACCGACTGGACGTGGCCGAGAGATTTGAGGAGCATAGCCCGTTCGATCGTCGCCTTCATTCATAACCCCTTGACGCCGAGCGTTCGGCCCGGAGAGTTATAGCGAGACTTGGCGCTCCCGCCAGAGGATAATGCGTGCCGAACGCGATCCCCGCGACCCTCGAGATGGCCGGGTGGGGGCGATCGGAAGCGTATCGCCGAGCCGCCGATCCGTCCCGCCGCAGCCGCGTTTTTCGTTGCGGAAGCGATGGCGATCGGGGATCACCGGCGGGAATGCGTTCGACCCTCATCTTCCTCCTGCTGCTGACGATCGGGGCGCCTGCCGCGGCCGAGACCAGCTCGCTCGGAGTGTTCGGCTTCTGGGGCGCGTTCAAGAAGGATAAGCCCAAGGGCTGCTATGCGATCACCGCGCCGCAAGCCGGCTCCCGGAGGCAGGCCGGCGCGGCGGGCTCCCCCGCCTTCGCGTCCGTCGCTTACTGGCCGGCCCGCAACATCCGCGCACAGGTCCACTTCCGGCTCAGCCGCGAGAAGCGCGGTGGATCGGCGGTGCTGCTGCGGATCGACGACCGCACGTTCCAGCTCGTCGGCGGCGGCAGCGATGCCTGGGCGCCGGGGTCCGCCGCGGACGCGCTGATCGTCGCAGCGATGCGCAGCGGTGTCACGATGACGGTAGAGACGCGGTCGGCGACCGGCGCGCTGGTGCGCGATTCCTACCAGCTGCGTGGCGCGCCGACCGCGATCGACGCCGCCGCGGTCGGCTGCGCGCGCTAAGAGCATAAAGCGAAAAGGTGGGTACCGGCCTTTCGCAAGAAGCGATCCGGCATCAGACAATGGAGAGCAGGCTGCGGCCTGCGCTAGGATCCCCGTCGCCGAGTGTCCGCCTGCGCAAGGGCGAAGCGATGCAAAAGCTGGCAACTTCCGCCGCTTCTCCCTACATGGCGGGCGATGACTGCGATGCAAATCCCCGGACATATTGATCCCGTCCCCGTCCCGCGCGGCGCGATGCCTGCCGACGATGGCCGGATCGATCTCGTCGGCCTGTCGCGCGAGGCGATCCGCGAGGCGCTCGCCGAAGCGGGCCTCGACGCGCGTCAGGCGAAGCTTCGCGCCAAGCAGCTCTGGCACCAGATCTACAACCGCGGCGCGACCGGCTTCGACGCGATGAGCGACATCGCCAAGCCGCAGCGCGCCTGGTTCGCCGAGCGCTTCACGATCGGACGCCCGGAGGTGGTCGAGCATCTCGTCTCGACCGACGGCACACGCAAATGGCTGCTTCGGACCGCCGACGGCAATGATTTCGAGATGGTCTTCATCCCCGACGCGGACCGCGGCACCTTGTGCGTCTCGAGCCAGGTCGGCTGCACCTTGAACTGCAGCTTCTGCCACACCGGTACGATGCGGCTGGTGCGCAACCTGACCGCCGGCGAGATCGTCGGCCAGGTGATGCTCGCGCGCGATACGCTCGGCGAATGGCCGTCGCAGCCGGAAGGGCGGATGCTCTCGAACATCGTGATGATGGGCATGGGCGAGCCGCTCTACAATTTCGACAACGTCCGCGACGCGTTGAAGATCGTGATGGACGGCGACGGGCTCGGCCTGTCGCGCCGGCGGATCACGCTCTCGACCTCGGGCGTGGTGCCGATGATGGCGCGCGCGGGCGAGGAGATCGGCGTCAACCTCGCGGTGTCGCTGCACGCGGTGACCAAGGAGGTGCGCGACGAGATCGTGCCGCTCAACCGCAAATATGGCATCGACGAGCTGCTGCAGGCCTGCGCCGCTTACCCCGGCGCGAACAACGCGCGACGCATCACGTTCGAATATGTCATGCTCAAGGACAAGAACGACAGCGACGAGGATGCGCGCGAGCTCGTCCGGCTGATCCGCAAATATGAGCTGCCGGCCAAGGTTAATCTCATCCCGTTCAACCCCTGGCCGGGCGCCGCCTATGAATGTTCGTCGCCCGAGCGGGTGAGGCGCTTCTCGGAGATCGTCTTCGAAGCCGGGATCAGCGCGCCGGTCCGCCGCCCGCGCGGCCGCGACATCATGGCCGCCTGCGGCCAGCTCAAGTCCGCCGCCGAGAAGAAGAGCCGCGCCGAGCGCGACCGCGAGGCCGTCGCGGCCTGATCGTGCCGGGCGCAGGGCGGTTTCGTCTTGCTATTTGGCCGATCCGCGGTGAGTCAGATCGTCGCCATGCCGACGATCTGCCGATGACCGCCACCGACACCGAGCGGAGCCGTGCCTATTGGGAGCATCCGGCCCTGCTTGCGGCGCTGGTGCTCGCCGCTTCCGTCCCCCTGCTGCTGCCGGCGATCCCGCCGCTAACCGACCTGCCCGGCCATATGGCCCGCTACCATGTCGAGCTCGCGATCGACCGGTCGCCCTTTCTTGGCCGTTACTACGGTTTCGACTGGGCGCTGATCGGCAACCTCGGCGTCGACCTGCTGATCGTCCCGATGGCCAGGCTGTTCGGGGTCGAGCTTGGCACCAAGCTGATCGTGCTGGCGATCCCGATGCTGACGGTTGCCGGTTACCTCGCGGTCGCGCGCGAGGTTCACGGCCGCGTCCCGCCGACCGCATTCTTCGCGCTGCCGCTGGCTTATTCGTTCCCGGTCCAGTTCGGCTTCGTCAATTTCGCGCTGGCGAGCGGCCTGTGCTTCCTGGCCTTCGCGCTCTGGCTCCGGCTTGGGCGAACCGGCCGGCTTCGCCTTCGCGCCTTGCTGTTCGTGCCGCTCGCGAGCCTCGTCTGGCTGTGCCACACCTACGGCTGGGGCCTGCTCGGCGTGCTCGCATTCTCGGCCGAGACCGCCCGGCGCCGCGAACAAGGCGACTCCTGGCTGAACGCCGGCTGGCGCGGCGCGCTTGCCTGCGCGCCGCTGGCGCTCCCCTCCGTGCTGATGATCGTCTGGCGGAGCGGATCGGTCCAGGGCGACACCGGCGACTGGTGCATCTGGGGCAATAAGGCGCTCTGGATCGTCAGCGTGCTGCGCGAACATTGGCAGGCGTGGGATTTCGGCGGCGCGATGCTGCTGATCCTGCTCTGCCTGATGGGGCTGCTCGGGATCGATTTCCGCATCGCGCTGCCGCTCCGGCTGGCGTTCATCCTGCTCTTCATCCTGTTCCTGCTGATCCCGCGCGTGCTGATCGGCTCGGGCTATGCCGACATGCGCATGGCGCCGGTGATGATCGCGGTCGGCCTGCTCGGCCTCGACCTCAAGCCTGGCGCGCGGCGGCGGCGCGCCGCGCTGGCGGCAGTCGCCGGCCTCGCCTTCTTCGCGGCCCGGCTGACGGTGACGACGATCGTCTTCGCGAAGCTCGATCGGGTCTGGCAGCACCAGCTGGCCGCCGTCCCGCATATCGCCCCAGGCAGCCGCGTGCTGGTGATGGCCGACGGCCCCTGCTCGGGCGAATGGGCCAATCGCAGAGTCGATCATGTCGATGGGCTCGCGGTGGTGCGCCGCGACGTCTTCACCAACGGCATGTGGGCCCTCCCCGGCGCGCAGCTGATGCAGATCCGCTACACCCAGGGCGATCCGTTCGTCACCGATCCCTCGCACCTGCTGCGCCCGCGCATATGCCGCGGCAGGCTGCCCGGGCTGGACGAGGCGCTCGCCGCATTGCCCGGCAATTTTGACTATCTGTGGCTGATCGATCTGCCGCGCGCCCAATGGCCGCACGGGGCGGGGCTGATCCCCGTTTGGCACGGCGAGACCGGCATCCTCTACCGCGCGGCGGCTGGAGCCGGTGCCAATCGGGTGCAGGCACCAGCCGCACGCTGAAGCACGGCAAAGGTCGGAAACGACACGCGCCCGACCGGGTCAATCCGGCCGCGAGCGAAGCTGGTCGCCCGGAGAGTCCCGCCCGCCGCCGAACACCCACTGACGGTTGAGCGCGAACACGATGACCGGAGTGACGAACAGCATCGTCAGCACCGGCCACCATTTGGGCCCGGCCAGCAGGCCGGTGAGCAGCCAGACAAAGAGGCTGTTGAGCGCGAGGCTCACCAGCGACACCAGGAAGAAGCGCAGCGTCGTCAGCGGGTTGCGGCGCTCGCCGTGGCCCCTGAAGCTCCAGCGGCTGTGCATGACATAGCCGGTCGACACCATCACCAGATAAGCGGCGAAATTGGCGAGCAGCGGCGCGATCCCGACAAAGGCCGCGAGCAGCCAGTAGATCGCGGCGCCGAGCGCGGTGACCAGGCCCCCGGTGATGGTGTAGCGCACGATCTGGGCGAGCATGGCAGATGCTGGCGATTGATCCAATTGCCGACGGCCCCGCTTGCTTGCCCTTTGCGCCTCAGCGAGTAATGGCCGGTGGCGCATTTGGGAAGAAAGAAGGTGGGAAGATGGCGGCGGGGATCCCGGACAGCTTCGACCGCCACTGGCGACGCTGGTTGCTGCTGTTCTGGCTGCTGGCCTGCGTCTGGCTGATCATCGAGCGCTGGAACGGGATTCATTGGTTCGCCCTCCCCGACACCGACGACAATATGCGGATCATGCAGGTCCGCGCCTGGCTCGACGGCCAAGCCTGGTTCGACCTCAGGCAGCACCGGCTCAATCCGCCGTTCGGCGCCAACATCCACTGGTCGCGGCTGGTCGACCTGCCGATCGCCGGCCTCATCCTCGCGGTGCGGCCGTTCCTCGGCGGCATCGTCGCCGAGAAGGTGGCGGTGGCGGTGGCGCCATTGCTGCCGCTGCTGGTGGCGATGGCGGCGACGAGCGTGGTGGTGCGGCGGCTGCTCTCGCCCTACGCCTATCTGCTCGCGCTCATCCTGTTGATGTGCGGCCATTCGAGCCGGCTGATGTGGTCGCCGCTGCGCATCGACCATCACGGCTGGCAGCTCGCCTTGCTGTGCCTGGTGATGCTGTCGTTCACCGACCGCAACCGGGCCCGGGCGGGCCTGCTGCTCGGCGTCGCCAGCGCGCTGTCGTTGACGATCGGGCTCGAGATGCTGCTCTATCTGCTCGTCGCCGGTGCGCTGACCGTGCTGTTGTGGGTGCGTGACGGCAGCGAGCGGATCCGGCTCGCCGTCTACGGCGCGACGCTGGCGGGCGGGACCGCGCTCGGCTTCCTGCTGTTTGCCTCCTACGACAATCGTGCCGCGACCTGCGATGCGCTGACGCCAGTGTGGCTTTCCGCTATGGTCGCCGCCGGCGCGCTGTGCGTCTTGCTGGCGATGATGCCGCTCGGCTCCGTGCGCGCGCGGCTGGCGGCGGCGGCGGGCGGAGGCCTGCTGCTCGCCGGCGGCTTCGCCGGCTTCTGGCCGCAATGCCTCGGCCGGCTCGAGGCGGCCTCGCCGGAGCTCGAGCATTATTGGCTCGATCGGGTGCGCGAGGCGATGCCGCTCTACAAGCACGACCAGGTCACGATCGCAACGGTCGCCTCGCTGCCCTTGGCCGGCCTCGCCGGCTATGCCGCGATGCTGTGGCGCCACCGCCGCGCGCCCGAGCAGCTTTTGCCCTGGGCCGCGCTCGCGACCCTCTGCTTCGTCGCCACCGCCTTGCTGCTGTGGCAAAGCCGGACCGGACCGGCGGCGCAGACCTTTGCCGTCCCCGGCGCGGCGGCGCTCGGCTGGCTGCTGATCCCGCGCGCGCAGGCGAGCAGCCGGATGCTGGTGCGCGTGTTCGGCACGGTCGCGGCGTTCCTGATCGTCTCGGGCATCGCCGCGCAATTCGCCGTCAAGGAAATCCCCAACAAGACTGGCGGCGGGCTCGCGGCCGTCAACCAGGCCAATCGGCGCTGCCCGACGATGCCCGCGCTGCGCCCGATCGCGCTGCAGCCCAAGGGGCTCATCCTGACCTTCGTCGACCTCGGCCCGCGCTTGATCACCGTCACCCCCCACGACGCGATCACCGGTCCCTATCACCGCAACGGACCCGAGATCCTCGATGTGCAGCGAGCCTTTCGCGGCAGCGTCGGCAATGCGCATGCGATGGTGGTCCGCCGTGGGGTGGATTATGTGCTGATCTGCCCCAATCTTTCCGAAGCGACCGTCTATGTGGCGGAAGCCCCCAAGGGCTTCTACCGCCAGCTTGCCACCGGCCGCGTGCCCCCTTGGCTCGAGCCGGTCGCCCTTCCTGCCAAATCGCCCTATCTGATGTGGCGGGTCAGACGTTGAAGCTGACGCCGATCCCGTCGATCACGAACTGAGCGGCGAGCGCCGCGAGGATCACGCCGAGCAGGCGCGTGATCATCGCCTCGACCTTGTGGCCGATCAGGCGCATCAGCGGGCCCGCGGCGAGCAAAGCGACCAAGGTCAGGAGCAGGATCGCGCCGAGCGCGGCGATCACGGCCAGCGATTCGGCGAGGCCGTCGCTGCGCGCCATCAGCAGCATCGCCGAGGCGATCGAGCCGGGGCCGGCGATCATCGGGATCGCCATCGGGAAGACCGATATGTCCTCCGCCTCGGGGCTGGCGCTGACTTCCTGGGCGCGATGCTCGCGGCGGGCGGTGCGCCGCTCGAAGACCATCTCCAGCGCGATCAGGAACAGCATTATCCCGCCGGCGATGCGGAACGCCGCCAGGGTGATGCCGAGCTTTTCGAGCAGATCCTCGCCGAGCAGCGCGAAGAACAGGAGGATCGCGGCGGCGATCGCGACCGAGCGCAGCGCCATCGAGCGGCGATGCGCCGCATCGGCGCCGCTCGTCAGGCCGGCGAAGATCGGTGCGCAGCCGGGTGGATCGATGACGACGAAGAAAGTGACGAAGGCCGAGAAGAACAGCTCGCTCACGGTCGGCACGTCTCGGCGCGGGTGCGGCAGCGCGGTTCCGCCGCCTCGCTCAGGCTAGGGCCGGGGCTGGGGCTGCGGCCGCGCCCGGTCACAGCTCGGCCGGCGGGCTCAGCCCGGCGCGCGCGTGCGCGGCCACCAAAGTGTTCCGGAGCAGCACCGCGATCGTCATCGGCCCGACCCCTCCGGGCACCGGCGTGATCGCCCGCGCGCGCTGGCGCGCCGATGCGAAATCGACGTCGCCGACCAGGCGGGTCTTGCCCTCGTCGCCAGGCACGCGGTTGATGCCGACGTCGATCACCACCGCGCCGGGCCTGATCCAGTCGCCCTTTATCATTTCCGGCCGGCCGACCGCGGCGACGACGATGTCGGCGCGGCGCACCACCTCGGGCAGGTCGCGCGTCCGGCTGTGCGCGATCGTCACCGTGCAATTCTCGGCGAGCAGGAGCTGCGCCATCGGCTTGCCGACGATGTTGGACCGGCCGACCACGACCGCTTCGAGGCCGCTCAGCGAGCCGAGCCGGTCCTTGAGCAGCATCAGGCAGCCGAGCGGCGTGCACGGCACCATCGCCGGCTCGCCGACCGCGAGCTTGCCGGCATTGACGACATGGAAGCCGTCGACGTCCTTGGCGGGGTCGATCGCGGCGAGCACCGCTTTCTCGTCGATCTGCGGCGGCAGCGGCAGCTGGACCAATATGCCGTCGACCGCCTCATCGCGATTGAGCTGGTCGACCAGCGCGAGCAATGTCGCGGAATCAATGGTGTCGGGCAGGCGATGCTCGAAGCTTTCCATGCCGGCCGCGACCGTCGCCTTGCGCTTCGAGCCGACATAGACCTGGCTCGCCGGATCCTCGCCGACCAGAACGACGGCGAGCCCGGGCTTGCGCCCGGCCGCGGCGACGAACGCCGGGACGGCGGCACCGACGCGCGCGCGCAGGCCTTCCGCGAACGCCTTGCCGTCGATGACCTCGCCGCCGGCGACGTCGGCACCGGCCGGTTCGGCGGGAGGGGCTTCAGCCGGCATCGCTCGGCTCATCCCGTCGCGAGGTCGAGCGCGAGGCCCGCCAGCAGCATGCGGAGCACGTAGATCAGCAGCAGCACGACCAGCGGCGAGAAATCGATGCCGCCGAAATCGGGCAGGACCCGCCGGATCGGCCGATAGAGCGGCTCGGTGATACGATCGAGCGCATTGAGGAACGAGCGCACGAAATCATTGTAGGTGTTGATCACGTTGAACGCGACCAACCAGCTGAGGATCGCCTGCGCGATGATGATGTAGGTCAACACCCGCAGCAGAAGGTCGATCACACCAAAGACGGCAAACAGCATGTTCTCTCCCGCAAGCTCCGCCCGGCATTAGGCGAGCGGCCAGTGAGGGGCAATGGCCAGAGCCTGATCGCGCCGGGCCGCGAGGCCGAGACGAATAGGCCTAGCGTGTCGGCACCGGCTCATCGCCCGAATAATCGTAGAAGCCTTTGCCGGCCTTGCGCCCGTACCAGCCGGCATCGACATATTTGACGAGCAACGGCGCTGGCCGGAACTTGGGATCGCCGGTGCCATTGTAGAGCACGCGCAGCACTTCGAGGCAGGTGTCGAGGCCGACGAAGTCCGCGAGCGTCAGCGGCCCCATCGGGTGGTTGAGCCCGAGCTTGACCGCCGTGTCGATGTCGCGGACGTTCGCCACTCCCTCGCCCAGGGCGAAGATCGCCTCGTTGAGCAGCGGCATCAGCACGCGGTTGACGATGAAGCCCGGGGCGTCGTTGGCATGGACGACCTGCTTGCCGAGCGCCGCGGCATAGGTCTCGATCTTCTTCACCGTCTCGTCCGAGGTCGCGAGGCCGCGGATCACTTCGATCAGCCCCATCACCGGCACCGGATTGAAGAAATGGACGCCGATGAAGCGCTCGGGATTGTGCGAGGCCTGGGCGAGCCGGGTGATCGGGATCGACGACGTGTTCGACGCGAGCACCGCCTCGACGCCCATCACCCTGCCGAGCGCCTCGAAGATGCCGCGCTTGAGGTCCTCGCGCTCGGTCGCCGCTTCGATGACGAGGCCGGCATTGACCATCGGCGCGAAGTCGGCGACCGGCTCGATGCGGCCGAGCAATTGCTCGGCCTGCTGCTGGTCCATCTTCTGCTTCTCGACCAGCCGCTCGAGACCGTTGGCGATGCTGAGCTTGCCGCGCTCCGCGCGGGCGAGGTCGATGTCGGCGAGGAAGACATGATAGCCCGCCGCCGCCGAGACCTGCGCGATCCCAACGCCCATCAATCCCGCACCGATGACGCCGACATTCTGCATAAGCTTCCCCTGTGATTGATCGCCCGGCGGCCCGATGGCCGAACCCGTCTATGCCGCGGCCCTACCGCCTGCAACGCGCGCGCGCCAGATCGCGCGATGCCGTCGCCGCATCATCTCACGATGGCCGCGGCGATGATGAAAGCCCTGCCCTGCCCCGCGCGCCGGCGGGAAGGCTCAGCGTGTCGCTCCGGGCTTCCAAAGGACATCGCCGCCCGCGTTCAGCGCCGCGAAGCGCGCGAGCACGAACAAATGGTCGGACAGGCGGTTGAGATAGGTCAGCGCGACCGGGTTGAGCGCGACCTTTGCCGCGACGCCGACCGCGGTCCGCTCCGCACGCCGCACGATCGCGCGCGCGAGGTGGAGATGCGCCGCGCCCGCGCCGCCGCCGGGGAGGATGAAGCTGCGCAACGGCTCGAGGCTTTCGTTCATCGAATCGATCTCGCGCTCGAGCCGAACCACCTGCGCCGGCGTCACGCGCAGCACCATCTCGCTTGGGCTGAAATCCTCGCCGGGAGTCGCGAGGTCGGCGCCAAGGTCGAACAATTCGTTCTGGATCGCCGCGAGCATGTGGCGCTGCGCCGGATCTTCGACGTGGAGCAACGCGACGCCGATCGCGCTGTTCGCCTCGTCGACGTCGCCGATCGCCGCCATTCGAGGGTCCGCCTTCGAGACTCGCGACCCGTCGACCAGGCCGGTCTCGCCGACATCGCCGGTGCGCGTGTAGATTTTGGTCAGCCGGACCAGCGCGTCAGTGTCCCGAGCCGCGCGCGATCAGCAGGAACAGGATCACGAAGATGATCGCCACCGCCTGCCACATCACCCGCTTGCGCATCAAGGATTGCGAGCGCGCGCCGGTGATGTCCTTGCCTTGCGCCATGCCGATCACGCCCTTGACGAGGATGTAGAGCGTGGTCAGCGCGGCGGCGGCGACGAGCAGCAGGAGGAAGGTCGACATGGTCTCTCTCTAGAGCCTGATCGTGCGCGGTTGAACCGCTAATTGCGCGCTGGGCCAAGATGCAGATAGGGCTCAAGATCCTCCCCTCCGGTAAACGGGAGGGGGGTTATCACCGCATGTTTTCGGCCCACGGCGACTTCCTCCACGAGATTTGGGGCGGCGAGGCTCAAGCTGGCGGGGCGCCGGCCAGAAATCCCTCGGGCAATCGCCCGGCGCGAAGCCCGTCGACCAGCTTGTGCGGATCGGCGCCGGCGGAGCGCAGTGCAGCGAGCGACGGCGCCCCGCGGCGCTTGGCGAGCCGGTTGCCCTCGGCGTCGGTCAGCAATGCATGATGGTGGTAGCGCGGCGTCGGCAGGCCGAGCAAAGCCTGAAGCAATCGATGGACATGGGTCGCGGAGAACAGATCGACGCCGCGCACGACGTCGCTGACCTGCTGTGCGGCATCGTCGATCGTGACGGCAAGATGGTAGCTCGCCGGCGCATCCTTGCGCGCGACGACGACGTCGCCGAACAGCGAAGGTTCAGCGGCGATCTCGGTCTCGCCCTCGCACCAGACCAAGGGCCCGCTCGCCGCCATGGCGCGTGCGACGTCGAGCCGCCAGGCGTGCGGCTCTCGCGCCATTCGCCGCTCGCGCTCGACCTCCGAAAGCCCGCGGCAGGTGCCGGGGTAGAGCGGCCCGTCCGCGCCGTGCGGTGCGGCGGCGCTGGCGGCGATCTCGGCCGCGATCGCCGAGCGCGTGCAAAAGCACGGATAGACCAGCCCTCGCGCGCCCAGATCGTCGAGCGCAGCCGCGTAGAGCGGGAGGCGGCGCGACTGAACCAGCATTTCGCCGTCCCAGGCGAGGCCGAGCCAGCCGAGATCCTCGACTATGCCCTCGACGAATTCGGGCCGCGCGCGGCCGGGATCGATATCCTCGATGCGCAGCAGGAAGCGGCCGCCCCGCGCGCGCGCGAAATCATGCGCGAGCAGGGCCGAATAAGCGTGCCCAAGGTGGAGGCGACCGGTCGGGCTGGGCGCGAAGCGGCTGATGATTGTCATGCAGCCCGGCCTTGACCGCCGCCGCAAAGTCGTGCTGTCATGACGGTGTCACGTTTGCAGCCACAAGCGTGATCAGACCGGAGAAGGCTTGAAGCAGCATTCTCCCACGATCTGGGTGCGACAGGCCGCGGGCGGGCGTTTCGGAAGAACTTCTCGACGAAACGGGAGCCCCGCGCCAGTCTATGTACCATCCCGATCTCATCCGTCATCCGGACAGCTGCCCGGCGCTGGTGCTCAACGCCGATTACACGCCGCTGAGCTATTATCCGCTGAGCCTGTGGCCGTGGCAGACCGCGGTCAAGGCGGTTTTCCTCGAGCGGGTCGACATCGTCGCCAATTACGCACGCGAGGTGCACAGCCCGACGCGGACGATGCATCTGCCCTCGGTGATCGCGCTGCGCCAGTTCGTGCGGCCGTCCGAATATCCCGCCTTCACCCGATTCAACCTGTTCCTGCGCGATCGCTTCGCCTGCCAATATTGCGGCGACACGCGCGACCTCACCTTCGATCACGTGCTGCCGCGGGCGCAGGGCGGCCGCACGACCTGGGAGAATGTCGCCACCGCCTGCGCGCCGTGCAACCTGCGCAAGGGCGGCCGCACGCCCGGCCAGGCTCACATGAACCTCAACCGCCGCCCGATCCGCCCGACCAGCTGGCAGCTGCAGGAGCATGGCCGCAGCTTCCCGCCCAATTTCCTCCACGAGACCTGGCGCGACTATCTCTATTGGGACATCGAACTGGAGGCTTAAGACTTCGCCTCCCGCCTGCATCGGGGGCCGAGCGCAGCGAGCCGGCGGCATGCGCGCGTTAGTCGAGACTTAGCCCACCCCCTGCCCATCGCAGCGGCTTCCTGGTTCGTCTTGGAGACGAACCGGCCGCTGCGATCGTAAACGGGAGGGGGGCTAAGCTCTGCGCCGCGTGGGTGCTTGGAAATCCGGATGCTTGTTCGCGACCCAGCCGAGGAAGGTCGCGATCTCGGGATGGGCGCGGAGCGTTTCGGCCGAGGAAAACTCCCGCTCGAGCTGCTTGTTCGACAAGGTGGCGTGGATCGTGCGGTGGCAGATCGGATGGACCGGCTCGGTGTCCCGGCCGCCGCGGCTCTTGGGGATGACATGGTGCCACTCGATCCTGCGCCCGAGCGGACGCCCGCAGAGGAAGCAAAGCGGCGCCGCGTCGCTCACCGCCTCAGCCAGTGGCGCCCCGCGAACCAGCCGAGCACGATCACACCGACGACCACGCAGAAGGCGACCACGCCCCAGAAGGCCCAGGGCCGGTGCGCGTAGGGAATGCCTTCGACGTTCATGCCCAGCAGTCCCGTGATGAAGGTCAGCGGCAGGAAGATGAAGGCGACGATCGAGATGTAGAGCGAGCGCTGGTCGACCTGCTCGGTGCGCATGTCGGAGAGCTGTTCGTGGAGCAAGGCGGCGCGCTCACGCACCGCTTCCAGTTCCTCGGCCATGCGCGCGAACCGGTCCGCCGCCTCGCGGATGTGGAGCCGGTCGTCCTCGGCCAGCCAGGCGAAATCCAAGGCCGCCAGGGTCAGCAGGGCATCGCGGTCGGGCGCGACGAAGCGGCGGTAGCCGATCGCCGCCGCGCGCACCTGCGCGATCGTCGATCGCATCTGATAGACTTGCCGTTCCTCGAGCGCGCTTTCGCAATCGTCGAGCCGGTCGCCGAGATCGGCGACCTCGGGATCGAGCTCGGTGCTGATCGCGCGGGCGAATGCCGCGACGAGATCGCCCGGATCGGTGATCTTGCCGGCCTCGAGCTCGCCGATCACCCTCCCCGTGGCGGCGAGCGGCTGGCGCGTCACCGAATTGACTCTGCCCTTGCGAACCCACAAGCGGATCGAGACGAGCCGGTCGCCATCGTCGTGCGGATCGTCGCTCAAACCGCGCAAATTGAGCAGCGCGCCGTCGTCGATGCGGTCGCAGCGCGGCCGCGTCTCGGTCGCCACCAGCGCGTTGGCCGCGACGTCGGGAATGTCCCCCTGGCCGGTCAGCGACGGGAGATCGGAATCCTCGAGCCTGTCGACATGGAGCCAGACGAAGCCCGGGCCCTGGTAGCCAGCGGCTTCCTCGGCGCTGACCCTCCGCAGCGGCCCGTCGCCGGCGAGGAAGATCGCGCAGCCCAATTAGCTGAGGTCCGCGATGAACGCGCGCACGCTCGGGCCGACGTCGGCGCGCTCGAGCGCGAGCGCAATATTGGCGGTGACGAACCCGGCCTTGTCGCCACAATCGTAGCGCACGGCATCGACGGTCAGCCCGTGGAACGGCTGGGTGCCGATCAGAGCCGCCATCGCGTCGGTCAGCTGGATCTCGCCGCCGGCGCCCGATTCCTGGCGGTCGAGCACGCGCATCACCTCGGGCTGGAGGATATAGCGGCCGACGACGCCGAGCGTCGACGGCGCCTCCTCCGGCTTCGGCTTCTCGACCAGCGCCTTGACCTCGGTCAGCGGGCCGTCGCTCCGGCCGGGCGTGATGATGCCGTAGCTCGACGTCTTCTCGCGCGCGACCTGCTGCGCGCAGATGATGTTGCCGCCGACCCTTTCATAGGCATCGACCATCTGCCTGAGGCAGCCCGGCCTGCCCCACATCAGATCGTCGGGAAGGAGCACCGCGAACGGCTCGTCGCCGACGATCTCGCGCGCGCACCATACGGCATGGCCGAGCCCGAGCGGTTCCTGCTGCCGCACCGACACGATCGAGCCCGGGATCGAGCGGGTCGAATCGATGGCATCGAGCGATTTGCCGCGGCCGCGCATCACCGCTTCCAGTTCGTAGGCGATGTCGAAATGGTCCTCGAGCGCGTCCTTGCCGCGGCCGGTAACGAAGATCATCTGCTCGACGCCGGCCTCGCGTGCTTCCTCGACCGCATATTGGATCAGCGGCTTGTCGACGATCGTGAGCATCTCCTTCGGGATCGACTTCGTCGCCGGAAGGAAGCGGGTGCCGAGACCCGCGACAGGAAAGACCGCCTTGCGTACCGGTTTCATTCTATCTCCAGGATGCGTCAAATGCAGGGAGGCGCCCGTCCAGCCGGTTAGCCGGGGGGCGGGAGGTCGAAACGATCGTCCTCGCGCTCCTCCGAGCGCCGCAGGAGTTCGTTGACTCGCTCCGGCCGTGCAATCGGCGGCGGCTCGAGAAGTTCCGTTGGGGTCGGCTGATGCGCCGCCATCGCCGGTGCCACCGGCAGGCTCTGGCCTTCGGCCGGCCGCAGCTTCTGGCGCCCGCCGCAGGATGAGAGAAGCAGCAGCGCGGCCGCAACAGCAAGGAGTCGCATAAAGATCCGTCCTTCGCGGCCGCACCCGCCGCTTTCGCGGACGCGGCTTCGTCGCTGCTGCTTAGTCGATCACCCGAAGCGGGACAACGGCCGCTCGCTTGTCGAACCCGGGCACGGCCGGTAACGCAGGCGGAACGCACCACCAGCGCGCCACATGTTCAGCAGGCGCGTGTTCAGCAGGAGTCCCCGTGCGGCCAGCCATCTTCCTCTTGCTCGCCGCGCTGCTCGCGCCCGCGCTCGCGGGCTGCGACGCCCAGCAGTCGCCACCGCCCCAGCAACGCCAGCAAGCGCCCGCGACGCCTGCCGCTCCCGCCGATCCGGGCACCGGAACCGGAAGGCTCGACCGGTCGCATGCCGGCGCGCCGGCGCCGAGCATCGCGTTCGAGGATGGCGACGGCACACCGGTTACGATCGCCGATTTCGCGGGCAGGCCGGTGCTGCTCAACCTGTGGGCGACCTGGTGCGCACCCTGCGTCGCCGAAATGCCGACCTTGGACGCGCTCGCCGGCCGCGCCGGCGACCGGATCGCGGTGCTGACCGTCAGCGAAGACATGAACGGCCGCGCCAAGGTCGACGCTTTCTTCCGCAAATACGGCTTCGCCCACCTCGAGGCGTTCCTCGATCCCGAGCTGGCGCTGATGCCGGCGCTCGAGATCGGCACCCTGCCCACCACCATCCTCTACGACTCGCGCGGCCGCGAAGTGTGGCGGATGATGGGGATGGAGGAATGGAACGGCCCCCGCGCCGCGGCGCTGATCGCGGAGGCCGAGGGGAAATAGGCGCCGCCCGTTA
>Ga0255338_1002088_pt1 | contig 32086 bp, 31 predicted proteins | sample MeOH1_35cm_T4_19_FD_203715 | JGI IMG/M metagenome (GOLD analysis project Ga0255338, IMG submission 203715) | Sandy soil microbial communities from University of British Columbia, Vancouver, Canada - MeOH1_35cm_T4_195 | ecosystem: Engineered > Artificial ecosystem > Sand microcosm > Unclassified ... | reverse complement strand
GGGTCCGCCTGCCCCTTCAGTCGGTCAAGGCGGCGAACCCGAAAAAGTTAAAGTCGTTCCAGCTTTTACCGTCCGCCCCGGCAACTGTCTAGGAAGGCTCCACTTGGCCGCGAATATGGCCCCGGGCCGGAATTGCGCCCCTTACAACGCAAAAGCGGCGCCGGGGGGTATCCGGCGCCGCACCTTGCAAGCAAGGCTAGAGAAACTTTGAGGCCGCCTCAGGCGCTGGCTTCCATGTCGCCATCGCTATCATCCTCGGGCGAGCCCTCCATGATCTGCTCGGCGATGAGGCCGGCATTCTGGCGGATGGCCTGTTCGATCTGGGCAGCCATGTCGGGATTGTCCCGAAGGAACTGCTTGGCGTTCTCGCGACCCTGCCCGATGCGCTGGCTGTTATAGGAGAACCAGGAGCCCGACTTCTCGACGATGCCTGCCTTGACACCCAGATCGACAAGTTCGCCCGTCTTGGAAATGCCCTCGCCATACATGATGTCGAATTCGATTTGCTTGAAGGGCGGCGCAACCTTGTTCTTGACCACTTTCACGCGGGTCTGGTTGCCGACCACCTCTTCGCCGTTCTTGATCGCGCCGATACGGCGGATGTCGAGACGGACGGAGGCATAGAATTTCAGAGCATTGCCGCCGGTCGTGGTTTCGGGGCTGCCGAACATCACGCCGATCTTCATGCGGATCTGGTTGATGAAGATCACCATTGTGTTCGACTTGGAGATCGAAGCGGTGAGCTTCCGGAGAGCCTGGCTCATCAGGCGCGCCTGAAGGCCCGGCAGGCTGTCGCCCATCTCGCCTTCGAGTTCGGCCTTGGGAGTGAGCGCGGCAACCGAGTCGACCACCAGCACGTCGACCGCGCCTGAGCGGACCAGCGTGTCGCAGATTTCGAGCGCCTGCTCGCCCGTGTCGGGCTGGGAGATCAGAAGGTCGTCCAGCGCCACGCCGAGCTTGCGGGCATAGACAGGGTCAAGCGCATGTTCTGCGTCGATGAAGGCGCAAACGCCGCCCTTCTTCTGGGCTTCGGCGATGGTCTGGAGCGCCAGCGTCGTCTTGCCGGACGATTCGGGGCCGTAAATCTCGATCACACGGCCGCGCGGGAGACCACCAATGCCCAGCGCGATATCGAGGCCGAGAGAACCCGTCGAAATCGACTCGATCTCGACCACCTGCTCGTTCTTGCCAAGCCGCATGATGGAGCCCTTGCCGAATGAGCGCTCGATCTGGCTGAGGGCGGCTTCGAGGGCTTTCTGCTTGTCCATATCGGTCTTATCGCCCTTATCAACGAGCTGAATCGCAGGTTTCGACATTTCAGTTCCCCTTATTTCATGCTGGCCGCAGCGAAGCAATCTGGAGCCAATGTACCGGCTTTGTTCTCACTGGCAAGAAAAAAGTTAATGCATTGAAATAAAACGGTTTTTTAGATCATGTTCGAAGGATGTTCCGCCGTTTGCAACCTGTTGCAATCGCCGACTGCAGAATCGCCATCAGGCCTTGCCCATGACGTCCTTCACGGCCGCCGCGAGCTGCTTCAGTGAGAAGGGCTTGGGCAGAAAATGGAACTGCTGCTCGGGGTCGAGGCTCTTCTCGAAGGCGTCTTCGGCATAGCCGGAGACGAAGATGATCTTCGCGCCCGGAAGCTTGTTCCGGAGTTCCTTGACCATGGTCGGCCCGTCCATGTTGGGCATCACCACGTCCGAAACAACGAGGTCGATCTTGCCCTCAAAATCCTGAACGAGGGCAATCGCGGCCTCGCCGCAATCGGCCTGAAGCACCTCATAGCCGCGCGTCTGGAGCGCGCGTGCCGCGAAGGTGCGCACAGCATCCTCGTCCTCGACGAGAAGGATGGTGCCTTTCCCGGTGAGGTCCGTCGGCTCGGCGGCGACAGCAGCCGCCTGGGCTTCCGCCTCGGCTTGCGCTTCGGCAGGAGTTTCGAAATAGCGCGGCAGATAGATGCGGAAGGTCGTGCCCTTGCCCACCGTCGAATAGGCGAAGATGAAGCCGCCCGTCTGCTTGACGATGCCGTAGACGGTGGAAAGGCCGAGGCCCGTTCCCTTGCTCGGGTCTTTGGTCGTGTAGAAGGGCTCGAAAATCTTGCCGAGATTTTCCTTCGGAATACCGGTGCCTGTGTCCGCGACCTCGATCAGCAGATAGTCGGCAGGCGGCATCATCGCGTGGTCGAGCGCGCGAGAATCCTCCTCGGAGACATTTGCCGTGCGAATGGTCAGCCTTCCGCCATCCGGCATCGCATCGCGCGCATTGACGGCCAGGTTCATGATGACCTGTTCGAGCTGGTTCTGGTCGACCTTGACGAGGCCGAGATCGCGGCCATGCACGATCTTGAGCTCGACCTTCTCTGTGAGAAGACGCGACAGAAGGTTCTGCAGCTCGGCCAGCGCATCGGTGAGCGAAAGAACCTTGGGGCGCAAGGTCTGGCGACGCGAGAAGGCAAGCAACTGCCGCGTGAGGTTCGCGGCGCGATTGGCATTCTGCTTGATCTGCATGACATCCGCGAAGGAGGGATCGCCCGCCTGATGGCGCGCCAGCAGCAGGTCGCAGAAGCCGATGATGGCCGTCAGCAGATTGTTGAAGTCGTGCGCCACGCCGCCCGCGAGCTGGCCGATGGCCTGCATCTTCTGCGACTGCGCGAATTGCAGCTCGAGCGATTTCTGCTCGGTTGCGTCGATGAGATAGACGACCGTGGAGCTTCCGCCCTCGCCGCTGTCCACGCGGCTCGCGTAAAGCTGGCCGACGCGCTCCGGACGATCGACGAGACGAACCTCGATCGGCGGGCCGGGCTGCCTGCCCCCGCGCAGGGCGGCGAGGCTTTCCAGCACGGCCGGGCGATCATCCTCGACCAGAAGGCCGGCGAGAGCGACGCCGCGGGTGACGTTACCGCCCATGTAGGAGAGGAAGGCGCTGTTGGCATTGTCGATGCGTCCCTCGGCATCGACAGTCGCGATGCTAATCGGCGCATTGTTGAAGAAGCGCGCGAAGCGCAGTTCGGCGTCGCGGGCGCTCCCCTCTGCCTCGCTGGAGGTCGCACGGTCGAGCACCAGCGCGCAGCTGATGAACTCGCCGCCCTTGCCGCCCGCCTTCGGAACCAGCGAACGCAGGATGCGCACCGGCACGGGCCGACCGTCCGGCCCCTTGAGATCGGCATCGACGGTAGGCGCACCCTCGAAGTCCGAAACCAGCGCGAGCCCGGCAACATCACCAAGCAGAATGTCGGAAAGCTTTTGCGTTCGCCCCGCGAGGCGATCCGCGGGCATGCCGAGCCAATCCGCGAGCTTGTCGTTCACATAGAGAATTTCGCCGCTCAATTCCGCTGCATAGAAGCCGACGGGCGTCGCCGACAGGAAGGCGAAGGCACGCTGCCATTGCTGCTCCACCTGATCGAGGCGTTCGCGCTCCAGCGTGAGGTCGCGCAGCAGCCACACCGCCCCGCCCTGCTGGCCGCTGAGCGGCCGCACGACGACCTTATAGATGCGCTCAGCGAGGCCGGCGCGGATCGCAAAGCGGATTTCCTCCTCGGCGGCAAAGCCGGTGCGGGCGGCCTGCGCCAGCCGGTAAAGCGTCTCGGCATGTCCCTCGCGGCCCGCAAGCAGACGCTCCAGCGGCGCGGGACGTTCCGCGTTCACGGAGCCGACAAGGCCTCGGTAAGCCTCGTTCGCGAAGAGAATGGCGCCGCGCCGGTCGGTCGCGTAGCAGGGATCGGGAAGCGCGTTGAGCGCATCGACCGCCGCAGCGGGCGCCCGGCTCACATCCTGCGATATGGTGGAGCTGAAGCCGAAAAGAATGATGCCCGCTGCGCCGATCGTTCCGATCACGGTGAGCGCGCCCGGCACCGCGAAGGCGTGGAAGCCAACGACATCGAGCAGGATCGCCAGCCCGGCGACGGCGACGCCCGCAAGAGTGAATATGTGCCTCGGCGACAGGCGCGAGCCCGGCTCGCGATCCGGCGCATTGCGTTCCAGCTCAGCCAGTTCAGCTGATGTTTCGGTCATCGGCATGCCCCCAAAGCCGCCTTGCGCGCAGATTCCAGAAGGGCCGCGCCTCGCCCGCCGTCATGAGTTCTGCCCCGAAATCATGAAGTTTGATTGGCAAGACCGACCGAATCACCTGGCGCGTCTCCGCCCGCCGATCTTAGCCTTAAGACGCATGACATATCCAATGACCTCGGCGACCGCCTTGTAGTGGTCGGGCTGGATTTCCTGGTCGATCTCGACAGAGGCATGGAGCGCGCGGGCGAGCGGCGGATTTTCGACGACCGCCACGCCGTTTTCCTCGGCGACGGCGCGGATCTTCAAGGCGATGGCGTCGAGGCCCTTGGCAACGCAAACCGGGGCGCCCATGCCCTTCTCGTACTTCAGGGCCACGGCATAGTGGGTCGGGTTCATGATGACAACGGTGGCCTTGGGTACGTTCGCCATCATGCGCTTGCGGCTGCGTTCTGCGCGGATCTGGCGGAGCTTCGCCTTGACCGTCGGATCGCCTTCCGATTGCTTGTACTCGTCCTTGATTTCCTGGAACGACATGCGCTGCTTCTTCATCCACTGCATGCGCTCGAAGAGGTAGTCGACGCCGGCGACGATCGTCATGACGGCGATGACGCCCCCGAACATCTTAAGCGCGAGCGCGCGGACGAGCGGCAGCAACAGCGAGACGTCCCACGTCATCATCAGCGCGAGCCTTCCGCGCTCCGGCCATGCAATTTCGAACACGACAACGCCGACGACGACGAATTTGATGATGCTCTTGACGAGATTGACGAGGCTCTTCTTGCCGAAGAGGCGCTCCAGGCCCTTCATGGGCGAGAGCTTGGAGAAGGACGGCTTCATGTTCTCGGCGGAGAAGACCGGCGCGTGCTGCACCAGATTGCCCGCCAGCGCCGCCACGATGAGCACGCCGAGCGGCATGGCCATCGCGCCGAAGACCGTAGCGCCGAGACCAAGGATCATCACCCTCAGATGGTCGCGATCCATGGGGATCTGATCGGGCGCAGCTAGGAATATCTTGAGGGCGTGCATAAGGGTGCCCGCCGACGAATTGCCCATCAGACCGATGCACATGGCGGCGCCCAGCATTACGAACCAGGCGCTGATTTCCTGACTCTTTGCAACGTCGCCGCGTTTTGCGGCCTCTTCTAGCTTTCGGTGTGTTGGTTCTTCTGTTTTTTCGGAATCGCTTTCTTCGGACATGACGCTCTGCTCGCCTCCGTCAGTGCACGAACAGGGCCATCGACTGCTCGAACCCTTGCAGGAACCAACTCATCATGGCCCCCAGGATCAGGAAAAGCAGCGCGAAGCCGAAGCCGATATTCGCCGGTACCGTAATGAAGAAAATCTGTATCTGCGGCATGAGGCGCGAAAGAATGCCGATACCGACATAGAAGACGAGGCCGAAGACGACGAGCGGCGCTGAAAGTTGCACGCCGAGCTTGAAGGCGCCGGAAACGGCTTTTACCGCCATCTGCGAGAAATCGCCCACCGGTAGCGCCTGCCCCGGCTTGAAGAGGTCATAGCTGTCCCGCATCGCGGCGATCAGCAGATGGTCGAGATTGGTCGCGAAAATCAGGGTGACGGCGACCATCGAAAAGAAGGTCGACACGATGACGCCCTGCGTGCCCTGCGTGGGGTCCACCGTCTGTGCGAAAGATAGGCCCATCTGCATGGCAATGATATTGCCCGCGACCTGAAGGGCGCTCATGACGATCCTCGCCGACAGACCAACGAAAAGCCCGATCGCCACTTCGAAGATGACGGCCATCGCAAGGCCCGGAACGGTCTGCGGGATGGCGCCGAAAGAACCCGATACAAGCGGCATCATGACGCCCGTGATGAGCAGCGCGAAAATAAGACGGACGCGGGGTGGAATAGCCGCCTCGCCGAGCGCCGGCATCAGCATGATCATGGTACCGAGGCGCGAGAAGACGAGCATGAACACGAAGCCCGTCTGCGGCAGAAAATCGATGTCGATCATGTCGCGCCCCGCCCTTGCCCGCGCTCAGCCCGCGACGATCTTCTGGGCGATCAGATTCATGTAGCCCGAAAGCGCCTGCCCCATGAAGGGCAGCGCGAGCAGCATGACGAGGAAGATGGCGACGATCTTCGGCACGAAGACAAGCGTCATTTCCTGCACCTGCGTCAACGCCTGCAAAAGCGCAATGGCGATGCCGACGACCAGCGCAACGATCATCATTGGCGCCGAAACCTCAAGCAGCACATAGATGCTCTGGCGTGCAAGATCGAGCACTTCCGGTCCGGTCATTCCCCTACCCACTTTCCCGAATTCAATCGGCTTGAAATTACGTCTGCCACGCTGAAGCCGGAGGCTTCAGATCGGCATCTTCATGATGTCCTGGTAGGCCGCGATCACCTTGTCACGGACGGCGACGACCGTTTGCAGCGTCGTCTCGGCTTCAGAGACGGCGGTCACGACATCGACGAGGTTTCCGTCTTTCGATCCGGCGGTTGCCGCCATCTGGCGCTCGCTCGCCTTGCCGGTGTCGACGGTTTCGTTGATCGCCTTTTCGAGGAAATCGCCGAAGCTGCCGCCCATCGCCTCCTTCGCCGCGCCCGCCTGCGGGGCCGCCGCACCGCCGCCCATGCCAGCTGCGCGGGCATAGGCATTCAGGGCTACTGTCGCTGGAATGGCCATGATGCGTTACCGCTTCAGAATGTCGATGGTTTGCGAAATCATCCGACGCGACGCCTGGATGAGGTTGAGGTTCGCCTCGTAAGAGCGCTGCGCCTCTTTCATGTCCAAGGCTTCGACGAGGCCGTTGACGTTGGGCATCTTCACATAGCCGTTGGCGTCCGCGGCGGGATGCCCCGGCATGTACTTCATCTGAAAGTCGGCCTTGTCGAGGACAGGGCGCCCCAGCTGCACGGTCTCGGTGCCGAGCGAGCGGTCGAGCCGGTCCTGAAAGGTCGGAATTTTGCGGCGGTATGGATCGCCGCCCGGCTTCGTCGCCGTCGAGTCCGCATTCGCGATATTCTCCGCGATGATGCGCATGCGGCCGCTCTGGGCCTTCAGGCCCGAAGCGGCAACCATCATCGATTTCAGAAGGTCCATGGCGGTCATTCTGGCGTTCCTTATGAGTTGCCGCTGATCGCAAGCTTGATGAGGCCGAGGCTCTTGGAATAGAGGCTCGTCACCGTGTCGTAATCCATCTGGGTCTGGGCCACTTTCACCATCTCGTCTTCGAGGGTGACCGAGTTGCCGCTCGGCGTGGTTTCAAAGTCGGCCTTCTTGATCAGTTCGCCGCCGCGCGCCTGACCGAGGCTCATGCCCTCCGCCGCGCTCGTCACGGGCGAGCCGATATGCCCGGCATTGGTGGCGACGGGCGCGAGCTTCGAGCCGCTCGCTTCGACCATCGCGCCGAAATCCAGTTCCTTGAGATCCCTCGCCTCGTAGCCGGGCGTATTCGCATTGGCAACGTTCTGCGCCAGAACTTCCTGGCGCTGCGTCAGCCAGTGAAGGCGCTGCTTCATCATCGAAAGGATGGGGAGATCGCCGATAGACATGGTCGCGTGCCCAATAGAGACCATCCTTGTGCTCCCATTCTGGGTGCTCGAGACGGGTCTCACGTCAGTTCGCAGGCCACGCATTCCTTGGCGGCAGGGCTACTCTTCGCCGCCCAAGGTTAAGATCGTCCTAACGCGGCAAAAATGACCTAGTACCGGTCAGACATCGTTAACCGTCGGAATGGCGGATTTTTGCGGGTCTTAACCCGTCATTAAACATGACCCGGCAAATTGTGCCCAAGGGAGGCGGCCCGCAACGGGACGCCCCCGGCTGATGGGCAAACCGATGGACCTCACCGAAATCTTCCGCTTCGTCGCCGCTCTCGCCTTCATCATCGGGCTGATCGGTGTCTGCGCCTATGCCGCCAAACGCTTCGGCCTGGCGACCGGCGGCTTCGGTGGCAACGGCTCGCGCAAACGGCTTTCAGTCAGCGAGGTAAAGGCCCTCGACGCCAAGCACCGGCTGGTTCTTATCCGACGCGACGGCAAGGAACATCTCATTCTCATCGGAGGCGAACACAACCTCCTGATCGAAACGGGCATTGACGCGCCGGCCATCGTGGAGCCTGCTCCCGAGGCAGCGACCGAGGGCGAACGCCCTACCCCCGGCTTTCAATTCCAGCGTATCGTCGACCTCATCAAGGAGCGCCGCGCGTGACCCGTCTCTCGAACTTTGTCCTGCGCCATGCGCCGCTCATGGCCGGCATTCTGGGCGCGTTCGTCGCCTTCGCCATTTCCGACGCCGCACTCGCTGAATCGATCAAAGTCGATCTCGCCGACAATCTCGGCCTGACGGACCACGTCGTACAGCTCGTCGCGCTCATCACGATTCTGAGCCTCGCGCCCTCGATCTTCATCATGGTCACGTCTTTCGTGCGCATCGTGGTGGTGCTGTCGCTGCTGCGCACGGCCATGGGCCTGCAGCAATCGCCGCCGAATTCGGTGATCATCAGCCTCGCGCTGTTCCTCACCGCCTTCGTCATGACGCCGACCTTCACGGCGGCTTATCATGATGGCATCGAACCTCTGATGAACAAGAAGATCGAACTGGCCGAGGCTTTCACCAAGACCAGCATTCCCTTCAAGGGGTTCATGCTGACCCAGGTGCGCAAGCAGGACCTCAAGCTCTTCGTCGACCTTTCCAAGACCGCCGAACCCGAAGAAGCGAAAGACCTTCCGCTTCAGGTCGTCGTGCCGGCCTTCATGCTGAGCGAGCTGCGTCGATCCTTTGAAATCGGCTTCCTCATCTTCCTGCCCTTCATCGTCATCGACATGGTGGTTGCCTCCGTTCTCATGTCGATGGGCATGATGATGCTGCCGCCGGTGACGATCTCTCTACCGTTCAAGCTCATCTTCTTCGTGCTGGTGGACGGATGGGCACTGATAGCGGGAAGCCTCGTCCAAAGCTTCGGACACTGACCTCTATTCGTTCGCCGCGACGGCTGCGCCGTCGAGCGCCGAAACCCGGTCGCTCTTCTTCAACGAATTGACGAAGCGCTCCATCGTGTTGATGGAGGCGATGCGGCTCGCGAGCTCGCGGAAGGCGATACCCTCCTTCTCGATCGCATCGGTCACGATGGCAAAGGCGCTGGCATCCGAAGTCGCGGCCATGCGGCTTCCGAATTGCGTTCTCAGGCGGGAAAGCCCTTCCTCGTCTCCCGCCATCGCATATGCGATCGCGCCGCGCATGACATCGAAACGCTCATCGTCGGTAAGCGGCCTCGCGCCGCCTGCATCAGCAAGAATGGCCTCGGCGGCCGCGCCCGCCTCGTCCCAGCGTTGCGCTTCCCAGAGAATATCGGCGCGGAGCACTTCGGCGATCGGGCCCGAAATCTCCGAAAGAAGATCGAGCGACAGATCGTATTTCTTGAGCGAACCGAGCGAGCGCGCTTCGATCAGGCGGCGCTGCTGTTCGATATCTTCCGGCAGCCCGTTCTGTGCCGTCGCCCGAATGATCTCCAGCGCTTCCTGCGGCTTGCGGTCGAGAAGGTAGATGCCCGCGAGACGCGCCGCCACCTGCGCCTTGGCGACCCCGCCGTGGAGACGCTGCTCGATCTGATAGAGAAGCAGCGTTTCAGCCTGCGGCAACAAATCCAGCGATGCCAGATGCTCCGCCAGATGGCGCAGCAGGTCATCGCCCCGCCGCCCGATCGGCGTCAGGTCCTGAAAATCATAATAGAGGCTCAGAGCCTGGATCGGCGGCAAATTCGAGGCACCGTCATTGATGAAATAGTCGGCGAAAATATCCGGCATCCGCGCGCCCATGGCCCGCGCATCATCGCTGTTCGGAAAGTTGATCGTCGCGACGCGCATCGTCTTCAAGCCTGCCACGACGTCACCGCCGGCGAGTTGATGTTCCGAGAGCGCCGTCAGGATTCGCAGTTCGAGATCATCCCCGCGCCACATCATCCGTAGCTTTCCGAGTTCTGCGAGGAGCGCCTTGTCATCGAGTTTGCCCGCGCGACTGAGCATCAACGCCTTTTCCAGCCGTGCCTGCACAACCGCCGAACGCACATTCCTGGAAATTGCGTCATTATATAGCGCCTCGGCTTTTTCGGTCTGGCCGAGCGCTACCGCTATCTGCGCCTTGACCAGAAGAGCCTCGGCGTCAAAGGCGCTATCGCCGCTTCGGTCGGGCAGCAACCTCATATAGCCACGCGCCGCTGGAAGATCGCCCATGGCGACAGCCGCGCGCGCGGCCTTCAGCTTGACCTGCGCCGCGAGCTGCGGATCGAGCGCATTGATAGACGATGATGCGAGATCGAAATCGCTCCGCGCCGCAGCCATCTGACCGAGTTCCGTGCGAGCGACACCGCGCCAGATTGCGGCATTGGGGTCCATGGCAAGCGCGCTCGCCGAGAGATCGGCGACCGCTTCTGCATAGCGATAGGCAAAGACCTTCGCGACTCCCTTGAGCGCGGAGAAATTCGGGTCGGAGCTGAGGCTGCCATCCGATTTCTCGGCCTGTCGAAGCTGCGCCAGTGCTTCGGGCCCAAGCCGATTGGCAATCAGAAAACGAGCATAAGCCACGCGCGCCGCGGCGACACTCTCTGCGTCGGCCATCGCGATCTTCGTTTCGAGTTCCTTGCGTTCCTCGGTGTAGCTCTTCTTGCCCCGCCACGCCGCGAAATCCATATAGCCCGGATAGGCGAATGGCGCGTCGGAGGGGCGGTCCGAATTGTCGGCAGAAAGCGTCAGGCCACTTCGTCTTGTCACGATCACCGCTTGCGGCGAGGCGGCGACGTTGAGGTCGTCCGCCATGCGCACAATGGCAAGGCCCTGCGCGGTCTGCAGCGCCTGAAACTCGACGAAGCTGCGCGGCGTCTGCTGGGATTGCACCGGCGCACGGGCCGTCGCAACATCGAGAATGTCACGCACGACCGGATCGTGGATCTGGATGATGCGCCGCGCATCCTTCATATCGAAGCCGACCGCGCCTTCGCCCGTATCGCGCCACGACCGCTCGATATTGATGGAGCGGCCCGTACTCGCAAGCGTTTCGCCGATCGAAACGCGCCATTGCGTGCCGTTCTCCGCCGCGCTGACAAGCAAGTGACTCTGCTGCAAGGGAAACGCGAGCGCGGCGCCGTTCTCGATCTCAACGGAACGCGGCTTTCCGACCTGCTTTGACGCAACGCGGATGAACGCCGACAGGTCGAGCGGCGCGGTCCGGTCGAAGACGACCCAAAGCGTTTCAGCGCGAACGAAAACGGCCGCGCCTGCGGGCACGGTCCAGGGAAAGACGATGTCGGTGCGCCCGTCCACCACGGTTGCGCTTACCTTGAGCGGCGCGGCCTGCCCCGCCGCGTCCGACGCGGCGACGTCAATCGGAACCTCCGGCTCGGGCTTCGCCACTTCAGCGGCCTTGGGCTTTTCCTCCACCGACGGCGCAGCCGCGGCAGGTGGCGCAATGCTCTTAGGCGCATGTGCGGGCGTGGCGGAGGCAGACTTCCTCTCCTCGACCGGCGCATGCGGCTCTTCTGCGACAGAATCCTGCGATCCGCCTTCCGATTTCGGCTTCAGATCGAGCACTATGCCGAGGTCTTCGCGAAAATCAGTGACGGCGACGCCGGGCTTCAACTTGAGAAAGACAGAGAGCCGGCCATCCCGCTCCAGCGCGCTGATCGTCTCGAGGTAAGGCGGCGGGTCGACGCGGATCGGCGCAAGCACAACCTTTGCGGAGCGATCGAACGTGACCGTCGCCGCACCCTCCTGCTGTACGACTGAATAGAGAACCGGTTGGTTCCAGTCAAAAACGAGCCGCGTCATGCCATCGTGACGCGCGACGCGAACGCGCAAGGCCGGATCCGGGGCGCCGGGATCGACAATGCCGAGATCCTTGACCCGCTTTGCGTCCTCGGCCGCCTTCTTCTTCGCGGCGGAGGTGGCGGCGATATGCGCTAGCACCTCGGTAGGGAGCGGCGGTGCCTTCCCGGCCCATGAATTCGGCAGGAGGTCGAGATAGAGGCTATTTTCCGCCTGCTGGACGTTGAGCCAATATTCGAACTTCAGGGCGAGGCGCAGCGTCCTGCCGTCCGCGTCCTGCCGCGCCATGGCGACATAATTCGGCATCTGTCGCATGAATTCGGAAAGATCGGTCGTAAACGGCTGGTCAAATTTGACAACCAGCACCCCTGAGGTGACCGCCTCGACATGGGCAGGCACACCACCCGGCCAATTGAGGACGATGCGTCCATAGCCATCGGCTTCGATGAAATTGCCTGAGACATTGACGGCGGCGCCGGCAGGCGCGGCGGCGACCAGAGCCCATGCGAGAAGCAGCGCCGCCGCAATGCTCCGCATCGCGCCACGCCGCTTCAGATGATGCCAACCGGCCTCGATCAATTCTTTGCCCGCCAGGTTCTACGCAGGCCGAGTCACAAATCGCGCGGCCAGGCGCCTGAGGTCAAAACATAGATGCGCGGAGTTAAGTGACGCTTAAATCGGCCATGTTCTTGCCGATTTGTGTCAAATCAAACGTGCTTGCCCGAGGGGGCATCGGCGCCCGCGCCCGGTATGGCGGGCGTCGCAGGCAGGCTGGCCTGTGGCGCGGGCGTCCGGGCGGGCGCATCCGCCGATGGCTTGATGTCCTTGACCGCCGGCGCGGCGTCAACGCCGTCGGGCAGCTTGTCGCCGGTGGCGAGTTCCACGGTCAGTTCCTGCGCGGTCACCGGGTCCATGGCGGCGAGAACGGCGGCGAGCTTGCGCGGTTCCATGCGCTTTGTCACATCGACCAGCACGCCCATGTCCAGCCGCTCGAAAATCCGCGCGGCATCCTTCGGCTTCATCGTCTCGTACATCTTCACGACGCCCGCAAGCCGCTCCTCGTTCGCCTTGTCGGTGTCGGCGATGCGAGCCTTGATGCTGGCTTCGATCTGCTTCAACTCGGCAATACGGTCCTCGACACGCTTTTCGGCGGCCGTGAGAAGCTGTTCGCGCATTTCCAGATCTTTGGCCCGCTTGTCCAGCTCCTCGCGGCGCTGGGAAAGGCTGCCGAGCACGGCAACCTCGGCGGGGCTCATCGCCGGATCGGAGGGCACCTGCGCCTGTTGCGCGGGCGCGGCGGTCTGCTTCTGCCCCTTCTCCGCACCTTCGGACGGCTTATCCGCTGTGCCATGTTCTGCGGCGCGGGCGGGCGAGATGGCAATCAAGCCTTCGAGCCCACCGACAAGATGGACGACCTTCAGCCCGAGCAGAAGCCCGGCGCAAAGCATCACGGTCGGCAGGAGACGAAGACGGTTGAACATTGGGTAAACCTCAGCGGGCCCGCTTCAGGAGATCGAGCAGCGGATGCTGCGCCTGCGTTTGCGCCGTCCTCGCCGTCTCGCGCGAAGGCGCAGGGTTCGCCTGACGCGGACCAGCAGCCGGTTTCAGATTGGGCACGATGCCCGCAGGCGCGCGGCGCGCATCGATGTTGCCAAGACGATTGGCGATGTCATTGCCGGCCTCGAGCATGAAGGCGAGTTCATCGGCAAGGCCCCTGCCCCGCGTCACTTGCTCGCTCAATTTCTGGCCCGTGGCATTTGAGGCGTCGCGCAGGCGCGCGATGGCATCTGCAGCCTGCTCGGTCGCCGCCGAAAGCTCGTGGATCAGGTCGCGCAAACCGTCCTGCCCTGAACGCATGGCGCGCAGGCGCCGATCGATCGTGGCACAATAGCCGATGGTCGCAACGAGAAGCATCGCGACGATGCCCTCCAGCAAGAGATCGAAGGGCAGTCCGGTTTCGAGGAAATTCATCGGCGCACTCCCGTGGCGTTCGGTCCGCCGGCCTGGCTTGCCGCCATCGCGGCCTCCATAGCCTCGGTCCGGTTGGTCTTCTTGATGCCATGCTCGATACGCACGGCGACATTGCTGCTCATGCGCCCGATGCGGCCGGAAGCCAGCGGCACGCCGCCGCAGCGCATTTCGACCAGCGCATCGGGCCCATTGTTGAGCATGAGGGTTTGCCCGACCTTGAAATTCATGACGTCGCGAAGCGAGAGCTGCTGCTCGTCGAGCACCGCTTCGAGCGGAACCTTGGTCGACCAGAGTTCGGTCGCGAGATGGCTTTCCCAGATCGAGTCGCGGCCGAACTTTTCGCCCATGAACATCTGAAGCAGAAGCTCGCGGATCGGTTCGAGCGTCGCATAGGGAAGCAGCATTTCAATGCGACCGCCGCGATCTTCCATGTCGATGCGGAGCTTCACCAGAATGGCGGCGTTCGCCGGCCGCGCGATGGCGGCGAAGCGCGGGTTGGTTTCCATCCGATCGAGCTCGAGATTGACCGGAGAGAGCGGCTCGAAGGCAGCCTTCGCATCCTGCAGCACGACTTCGATCATGCGCTGGACGAGATTGAGCTCGATGGTCGTATAGGGCCGCCCCTCGATGCGCATGGCGGCGGTGCCACGGCGGCCCCCAAGCAGCACGTCGACGATCGAATAGATGAGGTTCGAGTCGACCGTGAACATGCCGTAATTGTCCCATTCCTTCGCGCGGAACACAGCGAGGATGGCGGGCAGCGGAATGGAGTTCAGATAGTCGCCGAAGCGGATCGACGAAATATTGTCGAGGCTCACCTCGACATTGTCGGACGTGAAGTTGCGAAGGCTCGTGGTCATCAGGCGCACCAGCCTGTCGAACACGATTTCGAGCATGGGCAGGCGCTCGTAGGAGACGAGCGCGGAATTGATGATCGCCTTTATGCCCGACTTATCGTTCGCATCTTCATTCTCGATCTCGAAACCGAGCAGGCTGTCGATCTCGTCCTGATTGAGCACACGCTCGGGCGCAGCACGAAACTCCGGCTGCGCCGCCGCATCATCCTCATCGTCCGACATGGCAGCCATAGCGGCGGCCATTTCGTCCTGATCAATCTCGTCGATATCAGCCATGAATCACACTTTTCCCGGCGGGGCCACGGCCCTACTGAACGATGACTTCCTTGAAGAGAATGTCGCTGACGATCGGTGGCTGGATCGCAAGCGTGATACGCCGCAGAAGTTCTTCCTTGACCCGCGCCATGCCGGCAGACCCTTCGAGGTCTTCGGGCCTGAGTTCGCGCAGAAAGGTCTGAAATCCGTCGAGAACGCGCGGAAGCTCCGCGTCGAGACGCTTTGCGGATTCCTTGTCCGTGACCTGGAGCGACACTTTCATCTTCAGAAAGTGTTGAGGCGCAGGCCCGCTGAGATTCACGAGAAAATCCGGCAAATCATAGAAAACCGGCTCGGCAAGAACAGGCTTCGCACTTTCGCCGCCACCGAGCAGCCCGGAAAAATAGACCCCCGCGCCCGCACCAATCAGAAGGACAAGCGGAACGACGATGTAGAGGACGAGAACCTTCCCGCTCAGCTTGCGCTTCGCGGGGATGGCGACTTCTGCTTCATCACCTGAAGCATCAGCGTCGATCGCTGCTGCCATGACTATGCCCACCCTTGCCCACCGGCGACGCGGCCGGTTCAATTCAACGTGTGTCGGCGGCGCGAGAACGCATTCCGCCCATGCCCTGCACACATCTGAATATTTGCTGATTTTAGTTAATGAAGCGTTGCAGGGCGCCGTATGCCTCCCGGCAAGAACTGCCCGGTAAAGCCTGCCACGAGGCTTTGGCGCGGAAGGCCTCCAAATCCATAAGCCACTGAAATCACGCCTGTTTTTTTCTGGCACACGCCCTGCACATGAGCAGGCGAGCTTCACCAACGGCATGACTTCGGAACCGCCATGGACAACGCAATACTCATCGGACTGTCGCGACAGAGCGCCATGATGCGCCAGATGTCCGTGATCGCGAACAACATCGCGAACATGAACACCAATGGCTACAAGTCCGCGAGCATGCTTTTCGACGAGTTCGTCATGCCGGTCGCGAGCGAGGCGAGCCCCGACAAGAACCTCTCCTTCGTTCAGGACTTCGGCCAGTTCCGCAATGTCGCTGATGGCGCCATGCAGACGACGGGCAATCCGCTCGACGTCGCGATCAGCGGCGAAGGCTTCTTCAAGATCCAGACGCCGCAGGGCGTGCGCTATACGCGCGACGGCCATTTCCAGCTCGACGGCTCGGGCCAGCTCGTGACCCAGGAAGGCAACCCCGTCCTTTCGGATGCGGGCTCGCCCATCACCTTCAGCGCCGATGAAGGCGAGATCACCATCGCTCGCGACGGCACGATCACGACTTCCCGGCCCGGCACCGCCAATTCCGAGCAGGTGCGCGGCAAGCTTGGCCTCACGACCTTCGCCAATCTTCAGGACATGAAGAACGAGGAGAACAACCTCCTCTCGACGACGCAGACCGAAACTCCCGTGCAGTCAGCACGCATCGTTCAGGGCTCGATCGAGGGTTCGAACGTGAAACCCATCGTCGAGATGACCAACATGATGACCGTCCAGCGCTCTTATGAAAGCGCGCAGAAGCTCATCGAGGCCGCGGACGACATGCGTCGCCAGGCCATTTCGCAAATCGCAGCCGCGGCCTGAGCCGCAAGCCCCGCTTAACAAGATCAAGGAACCCGATCCATGCAAGCGCTCAGCATCGCCGCCACAGGCATGATGGCCCAGCAGCTCAATGTCGAGGTGATCTCGAACAACATCGCCAACATGAGCACGACGGGTTTCAAGAAGCAGCGCGCCGAGTTTCAGGACCTGCTCTACCAGAACCTGCGCCGCGTCGGCACGAACTCGTCCGACACCGGCACCGTCGTTCCCTCGGGTGTGCAGGTCGGCCTCGGCGTCAAGACCGGTTCGGTCTACCGCATCATGAACCAGGGCGATATGGACAATACGGGTAACAAGCTCGACGTCGCGGTCCAGGGCCGCGGCTTCTTCCGCGTGCAACTGCCGAGCGGCGAGGACGCCTATACGCGCGCCGGCAATTTCTCGCTGAGCGCAACCGGCCAGATCGTCACCTCGGACGGCTACACAGTGCAGCCCGGCATCACGGTTCCGAGCAATGCAACCGACATCACGATCAGCAAGGACGGTCAGGTGCAGGCGACGATGCCGGGCCAGACGTCGGCGCAGGTGGTGGGCCAGCTCGAACTGGCAACATTCCCGAACGATGCCGGCCTCGATCCGCAGGGCGACAACCTCTTCCTCGAAACAGCAGCAAGCGGTTCACCTTCCGTGGCGACGCCCGGCTCCACCGGCGTCGGCACCCTGCTGCAGGGCTTCCTCGAAACCTCGAACGTCAATGCGGTCACGGAAATCTCGAGCCTCATCACCGCGCAGCGCGCCTATGAGATGAACTCAAAGGTCATCACTGCCGCCGACGAGATGATGTCGGTCACGTCGAACCTGAAGTGAGGGTAGCAGCGATGTTTTCGAGCATGCGCCATTCCGTTCTGATCCTTGCCGCCGCCGTCGCGCTGACCGGCTTCGCCGCCCGCGCCGATGCCGCCGCGCTGCGTTCGGATATTACCGTTTCGGGCAACGCGGTTACGCTGGGTGACCTTTTCGACAATGCCGGCGACGCGGCGCAGGTCGTCGTGGCAGACGCGCCGGCGCCAGGCCTCACGAGCGAAATTTCGGTCTCGCGCATTTCGCTTGCCGCGCGCCGAAACGGCGTCTCCTGGCACAACACCACGGACCTTACCCATGTGACGGTCGCCCGTACCGGCGTCGCCGTTCCCGAAGCCGAGGTTTCGTCCGCGATCGCCTCGGCGATCATCGCCTCGACGCCGTCGCTCATGCCCAGCGCGAAGCTGCAGGTCGATTTCGCAAATGGCGCTTCCGGCATTCAGGTCGGCACGGACGCGCCCGCCACCGTGAAGGTCGAGCAGATCGCCACGAACCCGCGCACCGGTGCATTCGACGCTCTGGTCCGCGCGCCTGCCAACGATCTCACCGCCCCCCTTCGCCGTGTCTCCGGCCGCGCCTATCCGGTCGCCGACGTTCCGGTTCTCACGCGCGACGTCGCGCCCGGCGATGTGGTGCGCGCGCAGGATATCGACTGGGTACGCCTCCCGGCCATGCGCGTCAGCCAGAACATCGTCACCTCGCTGAACCAGCTCGTCGGCATGTCGCCGCGACACCAGCTTCGTCTGGGCGAGCCGATCCGCACCACGGATGTGCAGGCCCCGCTCGTGGTGAGCAAGGGCATGCAGGTGGACATGACCTATACCGTCGGCTCACTGAACCTGCTTGCACGCGGCCGGGCGCTGCAGAGCGGCGCGGTAGGCGACACGGTCGACATTCTCAATCCACGCTCCAATCGCACCGTTCAGGGCATCGTCGAAGGTCCGAACATGGTTCGCGTCGAAGCCATCGGCGCCCCCCGCCTCGACGACCTGAAGTCCTGAGCAGGCCCGAACAGACAATGAGGTTCGCAATGTATTCCCGTGTGTTTTCCGTGCGCTCTGCCGGCCTCGCAGCACTCGCCGCGCTCACCATGACGCTTGGCGGCTGCGGCGCGATGGACCGCATCGACAATATCGGCACCGCACCCGCACTCGCCCCTATTGCCAATCCGACCACGCAGCCGGGCTACCGCCCCGTCAGCATGCCGATGCCGACGGCGGAAAAGGTGGTCTATGAGCCGAACTCGCTTTGGCGCACAGGCTCGCGCGCCTTCTTCCGCGACCAGCGAGCTGCAAAGGTCGGCGACATTCTGACCGTGCTGATCGACATCGCCGACAGCGCCAAGGTCGACAACTCGACGGAGCGCACACGCGCCAATTCCGAGAATGCCGGCCTCACCAATTTCCTCGGCCTCGAGAGCAAGCTGAAGAACGTGCTGCCGGACGCGGTTGATCCGAAGAACCTCGTCGATGGCTCGAGCGCAAGTTCGAGCAAGGGCGCCGGTACCGTCGACCGCAAGGAGAGCATCGAACTCACGATTGCGGGCGTCGTGACCCAGGTTCTGCCCAACGGCAATCTCGTGATCGAGGGACGCCAGGAAGTTCGCGTCAATTACGAGGTGCGCGAACTTCTCATCAGCGGCATCGTCCGTCCGGAAGACATTTCGAACACAAACACGATCAAGCACACGCAGATCGCCGAAGCGCGCATCTCCTACGGCGGACGCGGCCAGATCAGTGACGTGCAGCAGCCGCGCTACGGACAGCAGCTTTACGACATCGTGATGCCGTTCTGATAGCTCGATGCCGGAAACGGCGTGACATCGGAAAAACAAAACGCGGCTCCCTTGGGAGCCGCGTTTCTGTTTCAGGCGACAAGCAAGCCGAAGTCTCAATCGTCGCGATAGACCTTCTCGCGCCGCTCGTGGCGTTCCTGCGCCTCGATGGAGAGCGTGGCAATCGGGCGCGCATCCAGCCGCTTCAGGCTGATGGGCTCTCCGGTCTCCTCGCAATAGCCGTAAGTGCCCTCTTCGATCCGGCGCAGCGCGGCGTCGATCTTGGAGATCAGCTTGCGCTGCCGATCGCGGGTCCTGAGTTCGAGCGAACGCTCCGTCTCCGTCGACGCTCGGTCGGCGAGATCCGGATGCTGTGCCGTCTCTTCCTGAAGATGCTGCAGCGTTTCGCGATTTTCGTGGAGGATGTCGTCCTTCCACTTTTCCAGCTTGCGCCGGAAATACTCGCGCTGCCGCTTGTTCATGAACGGCTCGTCCTCGGACGGTACATAGCCTTTAGGTAAGCGGACAACCATTCGCGGTGATCTCTCCTGACACACACGCAAGAAAACGCGCCGGAGTATAGGGAGAGGAATCTCGATTCTCAACAACCGAAGGCAACTTAGGTTATCAATCTATAAGTGATTGAAGTTAATACAAAAAAGCGACGATCGTCGCATCGGCCGCTAACCGATCGCGTGAACTTTCTGTTACGCTGTTATTTCTTTGGGAGGGAGGATGCATGATTATGGTGAATCATGTCCGTCGTCTCGCTCGGCCTTTCGGGGCGTCAGGCCGCTTCAGAGGCCCTCAAGAGGCAGCTGCCTGATCAGGCTTTCGGGAAAGTGCCGAACTTCGCCAACTCGACGCGGGCACGCAGCTCAATATGGTCGAGGATATTCCCAAGCTCGGGATCAAGGACGCGGCCCCTCTGCCCTTCGACCGCGGTGAGCAGACGCGAGAGCTTTGCCTGAGGCACCTGCCCTGCAAGCAACGCCACCTTTATGTCGTCGAGCATATCGAGCAATTGCTCGCCACGCGCGATGGCGCGGCGTGGCGAGGTCAGCGCATCACCTGCGGCGCCTGCGCCCTGCAAGGCGAGAAGCGCGTCGACCGCGCCCAGCGACGCCGCCGCGCCGAGACCGGCAACGCCTCTGCCCTCGTCCATCTCTCCCGCCATGAAGCCGGAGCCCAGGCCGCGCGCCGAGGCCGAGCGTTTGCCCGCCGTCTGGCCGATCTGCCGTGTACCGCCAATCTTCATCGATCTGTCCCCAAGCCCCTTTCCGGCGATGCGCCGGATGATCTGGACCCATTCAACCGCAATGATGGACCGCATCCGTTAAAGCGGCGTTAAGCATGAGTTCGCATCGGCAGAATTTGCCGGGAGAGGCAGGAAGCCTCGTCGAAACTTGCCGGGGGCGCCTGAATGCGCAAGCGCTGACCATGATGGCGGGCCTGCAAAATCAGGCACTTAGAGCCATGCGCCGCATGAAAATTTGCTGGCATGGGTTTCGCTAGGGAGGGCCGTACTCTTTACGCGTCAGACGGACAGCTCATGCTCAGGCACATCGCCGCCTTCCTCCGCTCCACTGCGCCGCTCCTCGCCATGGCCTGCGCCTTCGCGCTCGTCTTGCCGCAGGGAGCCGAGGCCTCATCACGCATCAAGGACATCGTCGATGTCGAAGGCGTCCGCGACAACCTGCTCGTGGGTTATGGCCTCGTCGTCGGTCTGAACGGCACGGGCGACACGCTGCGCAACGCGCCCTTCACGCAGCAGAGCCTCACCGCAATGCTCGAACGGCTGGGCGTCAACACGCGCGGCAGCCAGATCAAGACGGCGAATGTGGCCGCCGTCATGGTGTCGGCGAACCTGCCGCCCTTCGCGCCGCAGGGCACCCGCATCGACGTGACCGTCAGCGCCCTTGGCGATGCAACCAATCTTCAGGGCGGCGTCCTGCTCGTCACGCCTCTCATGGGCGCCGATGGACAGGTCTATGCCGTCTCCCAGGGTTCTGTCGCGACCGGCGGCTTTTCCGCAAAGGGCGACGCATCGTCTGTGGTGCGCGGCGTGCCGACCAACGGCCGCATCGCCAACGGCGCCGTTGTCGAACGTGAAATCGACTTCAAGCTCGCCGACCTCAAGACGCTGCGCCTGTCGCTCCGCAATCCCGACCTCACGACCTCGCAGCGCGTCGCCAGCGCCATCAACACCTTTCTGGGCAATGCCGCTGCCGTCGCCAACAATCCGACCACGGTTCAGCTGACCGTTCCCCCCTCCTATGCGGGCAATGTCGTCAACCTGCTGACGGATATAGAGCAGCTCCGCGTGGAGCCCGACCTCGCTGCCCGCGTTGTCATCGACGAAAGCTCGGGCGTGATCGTGATGGGTCAGGATGTGCGCGTGAGTAAGGTCGCCATCGCTCAGGGCAACCTCACCATCAGCGTCAGCGAGACGCCGCAGGTCAGCCAGCCGGCGCCCTTCTCCAATACGGGCCAGACGGTGGTCGTGCCCCGCACCAGCGTCAATGTCGAAGAATCCAAGGGGCGCAAGCTCGCCATGGTCGACGGCAGCATCAGCCTCAAGGAACTGGTGGACGGGCTAAACGCCCTCGGCGTCAGCCCGCGCGACATGATCACCATTCTTCAGGCGATCAAGGCGGCGGGCGCGCTCCAGGCCGAAATCGAGGTGATGTGATGATGGCCAGCCTCGCCGCCACGCCCGCCTATGTCCACACGCCGATGCAGGCGTCGACCGCCGGCGCGGCGCGCAACCAGAAGGCCTGGACCGTGGCGCAGGAATTCGAGAGCCAGTTCATCTCGGTCATGGCGCAGTCCATGTTCGAAGGCATCAAATCCGACGGGCCGTTCGACGGCGGCGAAGGCGAAGGCATGTTCCGTTCGCTCCTCGTCGATCAATACGGCAAGGAAATGACCAAGGCAGGCGGCATCGGCATCGCCAACAACATCTACAGCGAAATTCTGAAGCTTCAGGAGCAGGCAAAATGAGCGAACCCCACCGCATCGCCGCCGGCGACCTTTCCCCCGCCGCCCTGGTGGACCGCATGCTTGCCGTCGCCGACCAGCTCGGCGACGTCATCATCCGCGAAACCGGCTTTCTTCAGGCTTGCGAGCCGCTGAAGATCGGCGAGCTTCAGGAGCAGAAGATCCGCCTCGCCAATGAATATGCGCTGGATGTCCGCGCGGTGGCCCTGCGCAAGGACCTGATCGATCGCGCGCCCGCCGAGAAGGTCGCGACGCTCAAGGCCGCCATGACGAAGCTCGACAGCCTGCTGCGCGCAAATGAAGTGGTGCTCGGCGCGGCAAAGTCCGTCTCCGAACGGTTGCTCAAGGCCGTGGCGAACGCCGTGTCCGAGAAGAAGGCTCCCGTTCTGGGATATGGCCGCAATGCCGCTATCGCTCGTCCTTCGGGCAGCTCGCCCGCGGCCATCGCGCATGACGCGCGCGTTTAACGCTAACGGCACCTTAAAATTAACCGGACGCTAACCCTGTTCGCGCGAGTGTTGAGGAACATTCGGGCAATGTCCAATCCGCGCGAGATGCGCGTGCCATGGACAGGACAGAGGGGGCGGTTTCAATGTCGAAATCCATCGGGCACAGTGCTGCCAAGCGCAGCGGCCTGGACCGGACGATAGAACAGGCGCAGGCCTTCCATCGCAAAGGGCACTTTGCCGATGCGGAGCGTCACTATCGAAAGGCGCTCGCTCAGGATCCCGGCAATGCTGGCGTCTTGCGCCTCATGGCGGTGCTTGCGCATGAGGCCGGGCGCAACGACCGCGCCATCGCCCTGCTGCAACAGGCGCTCGATATCGACCCGAATTTCAGCCTTGCCCACCGCAATCTGGGCCATGTCTTCGTTCTGGAAGGCAAAGACCTGGATGCCCTTCATCATTATTCGGAGGCCGCGCGTCTCGATCCAAGCGACATCAATGCGCTGATCGAAACGGCCCGCCTGCAAAGCGACGTTCTCGGCAACTATGCCGCGGCGCTCACCGCATATGACCAGGGACTTCTCTCGGCCCCGGACGATGCCCGCCTGCATCGTGGTCGTAGCAAGATGCTGGCAGAGATGGACCGGCCGGAGGAGGCCATTGCCGCGATGGCAGAGGCAGCCCGCCTCGCGCCGGATGACGCCATCGTCGCCTTTCATCAGGGAACGATGCTCGCCCGCTTCAACCATGCGGAAGACGCCGCCAAAGCGTTGGAACGAGCTGCTACGCTGGACCCGGACGACAGCGAAATCTGGATGGCCTATGGCAACGCGCTCACCGCCGTAAAGGAACAGCAGAAGGCCGTGGATGCTCTCTCCCGCGCCATCGAGCTCAATCCCGAATCCGCCGCCGCCTACACCAATCTCGGCAATATCCTTGCCGAAGAGGCAATGCTGGAAGAAGCAATCAGCGCCCATCTCCGGGCCATTCAACTCGCGCCCGGTCTCTATCAGTCATATGTGAATCTCGGCTCCGCGCTCCAGACCGCCTGCCGCCCGCAGGAGGCGCTACGCGCTTATCAGAAGGCCGCGGAGCTCAATCCCGGCCATGACGGCATTCTGTGGAATCTGGCGCTCTGCCTGCTTTCCGTCGGTCGCCTCGAAGGCTGGGACATCTACGGATTCGGCTTCGGCAGCGGACAGCGCAAGCCCATGCGTCCCTTCCCCGGCCTGCTCTGGGAAGGTCAGGATCTTTCGGCCAAGACCATCATGATCTGGCGCGAACAGGGCATTGGCGACGACCTGCGCTTCTCGACGGTCATCCCCGACCTGATCGCGGAAGCTGGTCATGTCATCGTCGAAACGGACCCGCGTCTCGTCGACCTCTACCAACGCAGCTGGCCCGACGCGACGGTGCGTGCCGAACAGCCCCGGGCGACCGGTCTCGGCAACTACCCCGAAGACGAGATCGACTTCGATTACACGGCACCGGCCGGTATCGCGGCATCGCTGCGCCGCCGCACGCTCGACGCCTTTCCGAAAAACTCGAGGCCTCTTGTGGCCGATCCCGAGAAGCGCTCGGCCGCGCGGGCCTGGCTCGACAGCCTCGGCCACGGACCGAAGGTCGGTCTCACCTGGCGTTCCGGCCTGCGCAACCCCGTTCGCGACATATTCGCCACCAATCTTCAGGATTGGGCGAAGCTTCAGGAGATCGAGGGGCTGAAACTCATCAATCTCCAGTTCGGCAATCCGCAAGACGAGATTCGCGAGGCGGCCGAGAAGCACGGGCTCACCATCCATGAAATGCCGGGCCTCGACACGCATGGCGATCTCGACGGTACGGCGGCGCTGACCGCGGAACTCAACTTCGCTACCGGTCTCTGGAACGCGGCGGCGGAAATGACGGGCGCGCTCGGCGTGCCTGGGCTCTTCTATATGCCAGCACATCACCCGATGCAGGTCGGAACGGGCACCCTGCCCTGGCAGCCCACGCTGCAAATCTATCCGGTCATGCCTGGCTTCGACCGGGCCGAACTACTGGGCCGCATTCTTTCCGACGCCCGCATTCTTCTTACCGCCCGCCGGGCCTGAAGCCGCATTCAGCGCCCCGCGCGGCAAATGCCACCCGGCAAAATTCGCCTGCCCGGCACTGAGTGCCGGGGGAGACAGTCGGACCAGAGATGACAAGTCATTGTTTTTATTACACATTCCATTTGGCCCGCTCCTTGCTACTTAACGTGCCAGTAAGTACAGGAACCAGATGAGACTGAAATGCTCCGTGAGCGAACGAATGAGGCGACGAGGGCCAAAATCCCTCACCCGGCAAAAAAATAAGCTGGACCGCCGCGCGTTTACGCGGAATTAAGCATTAATTTTCAGTATGACACTCGAGCCGGACCGAGACACGCCGGCAGAACCCAAGAGGGTGATAGAAATGGCTGACGTTGTTCTTTCCAGCGCGATGCGCTCCAATCTGCTGAGTATGCAGAACACTGCGAAGCTGCTCGACCAGACGCAACAGCGCGTGGCAACCGGTCTCAAGGTAAATAGCGCCGTTGACAATCCGCAGTCCTACTTCACGGCGAAGGGATTGAACGGTCGCGCATCGGACCTGAATACCCTGCTCGACAATGAAGGGCTGGCGGTCCAGACAATCAATGCTGCGAGCCAGGGCATCGACGCGATCCAGAAGCTTGTGCAGCAGGCCAAGGCGACCGCAACGCAGGCGCTGCAGACCACCATTCAGCCGACGACGCTGACGGAGACCGTGACCGCCCATGACTATTCGACCACCAATGGGTCGTTGACGGTCAAGATCGGCAGCAAATCCGCGGTCACGATCGCGCTGACGACAAACATCCAGAGCGCCGGCGACCTGAAGCTGGCGATCTCCGCCGCGAATATCCCCGGCCTGCATGTCAGCGAGACCTCGGCCGGCCTCCTGAAGTTCTCGGTCGACACCGGCGACAAACTCACCCTGTCCGGCAACGCCACGGCTACCGGCGGCGCCCTCGCCGACCCGACCAATACCAACACGTCGTCCAATGGCACCAGCCGCAACAAGCTGATCGACGACTACAACAATCTGCTCACGCAGATCGACCAGCTCGCCAAGGATGCAAGCTTCAACGGTACGAACCTGTTGCAGTCGGGAACGAACCTCGTCGTGAACTTCAACGAGGATCAGAGCTCGAAGCTGTCGATTGCCGGCGTGAATTCGAGCGCGGCCGGTATCGGCCTCGATCCGCTCGCCTATGATGCCTTCAACAAGGACGACACCATCAAGGCGGTACAGAACGACAACGACTCGGCGACGAACAAGCTTCGCGGCCTCGCCACCTCCTTCGCCTCGAGCCTGTCCATCGTGCAGGCCCGCCAGGACTTCACCAAGAACCTGGTGAACACGCTTCAGACCGGCGCATCGAACCTCATCACCGCCGATACGAATGAAGAAGGCGCCAACATGCTGGCCCTGCAGACCCGCCAGCAGCTCGGCGTGCAGGCCCTCTCGATCGCCAGCCAGGCCCAGCAGAGCGTCCTGAAGCTCTTCTAAGACGCCGAACACCCATTTACAGACGACCCAGCGGGGCCCTTCCGAGGGCCCCGCTTCTTTTTTTGAAAAATCGGAGAAATTTTTTGGCGCATTTTACCGGGTCTTAAGACCTCGGGCGCATAGTCCTCGCGAGCTCAGGAAGAGCCCACGACATTCGTTCCTAGGAAAGGAAAACTACAATGAGCGGAATCACGCTTTCGGCCGGCGTTCGTCAGAACCTTCTGACCCTTCAGAACACCGCCGACATGATGTCGACGACCAACAACCGTCTTGCCACGGGCAACAAGGTCAACAGCGCCGTCGACAATCCGAACTCCTACTTCACCGCGTCGGGCCTCAACAACCGCGCTTCGGACCTTTCCACGCTCCAGGATAGCATGGGCCTCGCGGTCCAGACGATCAATGCGGCGAGCACGGGTATCGACGCCATCACGAAGCTGGTCGCCCAGGCCAAATCGACGGCCAACCAGGCGCTTCAGGCCTCCAACACCGCCACGACGCTGACGACCTCGATCACCGCGTCCACCGGCGACACGCTGAAGATTTCGGTTGGCGGCACCAGCGCCGTTTCCATCGCAATCTCGAAGAACGAATCCGCAGCCGCGATTGCTTCGGCGATCAATGCGAGCACGTCCGCCGTCGCCGCCGGCGTGACCGCTTCGAAAGATTCGAACGGCAAGCTGGTTATCTCTGCGGCCTCTGGCGACAAGCTGGACATTTCCACCACCACTGCGACGGTCGGTGCGTCGGGCCACACGGGCACGTCGTCCAACGGCGTCAACAACACTGCGACCTACGTGAAGCAGTACAACGACCTGCTCCAGCAGATCGACCAGCAGTCCAACGACGCGGGCTTCAATGGCGTCAACCTGCTTCAGAGCGGTTCGAGCCTCTCGGTGACCTTCAACGAAAGCGGCTCGAGCAAGCTCGACATTGCCGGCAAGGATGTGTCCTCGAAGGGCCTCGGCCTCTCGTCGGTGACCCAGAGCAACTGGTCCGCGGCTGGCAAGATCGACAAGACCGGCGTCAACTCGACGATCGCCAAGCTCGACGCGGCGACCTCGACGCTCCGCGCCCAGTCGACCGCCTTCGGTAACAACCTGTCGGTCGTGCAGAACCGCCAGTCGTTCACGAAGAGCATGATCTCGACGCTCCAGACGGGTGCGTCGAACCTGACCCTCGCGGACTCGAACGAAGAAGCCGCGAACCTGCTCGCTCTTCAGACCCGCCAGTCGCTCGCGACCACGGCTCTGTCGATCTCGAACCAGGCCAACCAGAGCATCACGAAGCTCTTCTGATACGGCCTTTTCCCGATCAGATACGTACGGCGGGGGCGAAAGCCCCCGCCGTTTCCTTTTGAAACGCACGAGTCGCGGTTAAGCTGGGATCAGCGTTGATTCTTGCTCTTGTCGCCCAAGGAACCTGCCATGGCCCTCAAAGTCGAACTCAAGCCGGGAGAGCGTTTCATCCTCGGCGACAGCGTCATCACCAATGATGACCAGCGCACGCGGCTCTTCATCGAGGGAGACGCCCCCATCCTGCGTGAAAAGGACATTCTGCGCCTCGAGGACGCCGACACGCCCTGCAAGAAGATCTACATCGTGCTGCAGATGATGTATCTCGCGACGGACCCCAAGCAGCATCACCCGCTCTATTTCCAGTTGATCGACGATGTGCTGCGTGCAGCGCCAAGCACCGCGCCCTATATCGAGGCGGTGAACAGTAAAATCTTAACGGGTGAAATGTATAAAGGCTTGAAGGAAGCCAAAAAGCTCATCGAATACGAGGGGACACTCCTCAACAATGCAAAGACATCACCAGGCCTATAATCAAACGGCAACGATGGTTGTCGCCGACCCGCGGGAATTCGATGCGTCGATCCTGCTCAAGGCTGCCAGCCGCTTCCAGCGACTGCGCGACAACTGGGAGGACCACGATCGCCACGAATTGGCGGATGCCCTCCTCTACAATCGAAAGATATGGACGGTCTATGCGACCTCCGCCGCGGAGATGGATCACCCGCTCCCGCGCGAGATCAAGCAGAACATCGCAAACCTCGCCATCTTCATCTTCAATCGGACGCTTGAGCTACAGGGCAAGCCCGAAGCACGCCTTCTCGACGCGCTCATCAACATCAATCGCCAGATTGCCGCCGGCCTCCTGCAAAAGCCGGTTCTGCCCCTCGCCGCAGCAAGCTGAACATTCAATACACACTAAAAAAAGGGCCCGGATTTCCGGGCCCTTTGTCGTTTCGGGAACTTGTCCGACACGTCACATATAGGTGACCAGCGAGAGCTTCGAGAGTGACGAGGTGATCTGGTAGCTCGCTTGAAGCTGGGTCATCAGCGTCGTGAGCTTTGTCGAAACCTCATAATCATTGGCATTCAGATTGTCGCCGAGCAGGCTCTGGCTCGTCGAAATCTGCGTCTGCAGGCTGGTCTTGGTGGAGCCGAGGTTGGACGACTGCAAGCCGAGCTTTGTGACGATGCCCTCGATCGACTGGGTGCCCTTGTAGTTGAGCGCCGTCGCGGTTCTCTGCGTCAGCGCCGAGTAGGAAGCAGCTGCATTCGTATCCGTGGAGTCATACTGGACGACCGAAATGACGGCCGCGGCCTTCAGCGCCGTGACGATGGCGCTCTGGTCGGCGCGGGCGCCATAGGCGATCTGCTGGCCGTCGCCCACCGTCGCGACGAAGTTGTCACCCGCCGTGCCGCTCGTATCTCCCTGATACCAGAAGACCGTATCGGCCGTGGTTCCATCCTGCAAAGCCGTGGCGGTATAGGGATCGCTGCCGCTGACGCGCTGCGGCGGATTGCCGAAGAAGTCGTTGCCGGCCTGGACCGCCGAGGCCGCCTTGAGCGTCGAGCCGGCCTCACTCTTGATCGAGGTCGTGAGCGCCGACTGGAAATTGGCAGCCGTCGTCGCTGCGTCCGCGCCGATGGTGAACTGCCCTGCCCCCGCGGGGCTCTTCGTGGTCGCCGTGAGCTTGATCGTCGTGGTGGTGCCGTCGGGCAACTTCATGTCGAGCGAGATGGCATCGCCATCCGTCGGGAGCGTCGATCCGAACTGCACATTGAGCGACGCCGGCGAGCCGGTCGGGCCCGTCACCGTCGCGCCTGTCAGGTTCGAGCTGATCGACGAAAGCTTGAAGCCGAAGACGCCCGTGTCCTCTGTAAGCGAGACGGAATCCGCCGTCGGCGTGCTCGTCGAAAGACGGCCCATGCCATCCGCGCCGAGATCGGCCTTGGCACGCTCTGCAATCACCGTCTTGAGACCCGCATGCGCCGTGTCGCCATTCAGCATGAGGTCGGTCGATACGACGGGCGTCGTCTGCGTATCCTTGCCGCCGAAGAGATAGCGGTCGGCGACGTTCTGGTTGAGCAGGCTCACCATCTGGTCGAGATAGGCGCCGGCGGTCGTCTGGAAACTCGTCTGCGTGCCGGTACCGGCGCTCAGATCGAAGGAGGAGGTAAGGCTCCCCGTCTTGACGCTCGAAGCCATGCTGTTGATGCTCGTCAGCGCATCCGCCGAGGTCTGAATACGCAGCTGGACCGTGTTGATCGTATTGATATAGCTGTTCGACTGGCTGACCTGATTGTTCAGCGACAGAACGAGGCTCGTCGCAGAGCCAAGCTTGGCATAGGTGTCGGCCTTGTATCCCGTCGTGAGCTGCTGCTGCAGATCGGCAAGCTGCGTCTGAATGTTCGCGATGCTGTTCTTCATCGCCGTGGACTGGGACAGGGAAGAAATCTGCATGACTAGCGTCCGATGCTCAGGAGCGTCTGAAACAGCTCCTGTATGGTCGTGATAACGCGCGCATTGGCGGCGTAGGCGTTCTGAAGAACGATGAGATTCGACATCTCCTGGTCCACGCTGACGCCGGTCTCGCTGTCGAACTTCGACTGCAACGTGTCGGATGTCGCCTTTTGCGCCGTATAATTTGCGGTCGCGGTCGTCGCCTGGGACGATTGATACGTGACCACGCGCCGCGCAAAGGCGTCGATCGAGCCGCTATAAGGCGTTGACGCGCTGCCGATACCGGTCGCGGGCGAATAGACCCGGCTGCTATCCGTCAAGCGGCTCAGAAGCTCGTTAGGGCGCGTATCGTCGCCGATATCCGCGCCCGTCTTGTAGAGGACGAGCGATGTCGTATCGCTGGCAACGGCGGAATTGACCTGAATGCGACCGGCAAAGCCCGTGATCTGCGACGGCGTGCCGATGGCGCCCGTATATGTTTTCTGCCCATTGCCGTCGACGAAAAGCGAAAGCCCGCTCCCCAGCCCATCCTTCAGCGTGTCCGCATTCTCGACCACGGTCGTCGACGCAGAATTGACCGTCGCCGTCGATGTGCCGTCGTCAAGTATGCTGAGCGTATTGCCGCTCGGGTTCGAGACGACGAGCGAGGACGGCAACGCGCCCTGCAGCGCGGAGACGACGCTGGCCATCTGTGTGCTGGCGCTCGCGTTTGGATCGATATAGACGCCGACCACTTCATCGCCGGTGTTTGTCGTCGCGCTGTTCGATAGCGGAAGCAACGAAGGATCGGACACCGGCACAACCGCGACATTGTGGGTGCCCGTGCCGTCCGTATAGCTGAAATTGATCTGCGTGCCGGTCGCGCCGGTGGAATTTCCCGAAACAAACGGGCTCAGGTCGAGATTGAAGCCCGTCCCCGTGCCCACACTTGCGGACGCCGCCGTGCCAGAAACCTTGTCTGAAGACAGGGACAGCGCGAGCTGGCTCGCCAGTTCATCGAGCTGAGCCTGCGCCTGCGGCAGATCCGTGTCGCGCAGTTTGATATTGGCGGCAATGGAGCCCGACTGAATGGCGCCCGAGGCGATCAGGTCCACCGACGTCGTGCCCTGATTGAGCGTGATCGTGCCGACCGTCCGCTTCGTCGGGTCCGCGCTATAGGCCGATCCCGCGTCGAGATTTGCATGCTGATCGAAGGAAAGCTGCGCCGCCGTGTTGTCGACGAGAAGCTGGCCGCCGGTCGTAAAGACCGCGACAGTGCCGTCATCGCGCTCGACCGTCTTCACGCCCATGAGATTCGAGAGTGAATTGATCGCCGTATCCCGCTGGTCTTCGAGATCGCCCGTGGACTGACCGCTCGCCTTGGTCTGCGCGATCTGCGTGTTCAGCTTCGCGATCGACTGCATCAGGCTGTTTGCCTGTGTGACGCCGTCGGCGATGCTCTGTTCTGCCTGTTTGCGCAGGTTCTGGACCTGGGTCGAGGCGCTGTTGAGCTTGGAGGCGAGTGTCGTCGCGCTGTTGATCAGCGTCTGCCGCGCAGCATCGTCGTCAGGGGTCGTCGCGACCGCTTGCAGTTTGGTCTCGAAGGTCGAAACCGCGCCGGAGATCGAGCTGTCGCTATCCGGCGAGCCGAAGGACGTGTCGATCTGCGTCATGAAATTATTGTAGACGTTCAGAAACGCGGTCGATGCGGACTCGGTCCGCATCTGCTGAAGGAGATAACTGTCGACAAGACGGCTGTCGGCGAGCTGGGTGACGCCGATGCCCTGACTTCCGGCCATCTGGGTCGTGGTTTGCTGAACCTTCCGCGTATAGCCAGCCGTATTCGCGTTCGCGATGTTGCGCGAGACGAGATCAAGCCCCGCCTGGCTCGCATTGAGCCCCGAAAGTGCCGTGCCGATCGCCGAACTAAGGCTCATGGAAGAAAATCCTGCCTACTGACCCGAATGCCGAAACGCCGATTAACGCTTCATGTTCAGGGTTTCCTGGATCAGCGAGTCCGCCGCCGTGATGACGCGGGTATTCGCCGAATAGGCCTGCTGCGCGATGATGAGCTTGGAGAACTCGTCGGAGAGATCGACGTTCGAATCTTCGAGCGCAGAGCCGACGACGGATCCGCTCCCACCCGAGATCGCCTGACCGGAAGCGTCGGTCGCGGCGAAGGCCGCGCCATCAACCTTCTGCAGCCCATCGGGATTGTTGAAGTGCGCGACGCCGATCTGATAGAGGTCGACGGTCTTGCCGTTCGAATAGGTGCC
>Ga0255338_1002087_pt1 | contig 32089 bp, 30 predicted proteins | sample MeOH1_35cm_T4_19_FD_203715 | JGI IMG/M metagenome (GOLD analysis project Ga0255338, IMG submission 203715) | Sandy soil microbial communities from University of British Columbia, Vancouver, Canada - MeOH1_35cm_T4_195 | ecosystem: Engineered > Artificial ecosystem > Sand microcosm > Unclassified ... | reverse complement strand
GGAGCCGCCGGACCACACGCACGCCTTCGGCGTGCGTGCCGATAAACCCGAAGACCGAAGAGCCCGAACCCGACATGCGCACCCCCTTCACACCCGCTGACTCCAGGATGCGTCGGGCTTGTGCGACCTCTTTCATGACCGGCAACTCCGCCTGCTCCAGACGGTTGAACAGCAGCCCCCCCCATTCCTCGACGGGACGGCCGCTTTTCAGACGACGGATGAGTTTACCAAGTTGGGTCAGGCGCGTCAATATATCGCTTCGGCGACGGGGCGGGACGGCGGTGAAAACGGGGCCCGTGGGCGAAGGGAAACCCGGCCAAACCAGGACCATGAAAGGCAGCGATTTCGCGATCTTGATGGGCTTCAGGCGGTCTCCGATCCCGGTGGCCCGGCAGAAGTTGGCGTCCTTCAAGAAGAACGGGACGTCCGCCCCCAGCTTGACCGCGATGTCGTGGAGCTTCTTCTTCTTGGCCGCCGTCAGATCGATCTGCAAAAGCCTGGCTAATCCGAGAAGCGTGCCCGCCGCGTCCGAGGACCCGCCGCCGAGGCCGGCGCCCATCGGGATGCGCTTGTACAGCACGATCTTGACCCCGACGCCCACGCGGAACTCGCGGTAGAAGGCCCGGGCGGCGCGCAGGACCAGGTTGTCGGGGCCGGCCGACAGGGGCATGGTCCCGAGCTCGTCGACGATCTCCAGGGTCGGCTTGTTGCCGTTGACGACCTCCATGTCGAGCACGTCGTAGATGTTGATCTTGGCAAACAGGGTGGCCAAGGTGTGGTAGCCGTCCTTGCGCCGCCCCGTGACCTCGAGGAACAGGTTCACCTTCGCCGGGCACTGCTGCTTCAAGGATTGAACTCCGCCTTCAACTCGGCGCAGGAGATGGAGAGCTCCCAGAAGCGGCCTTTGGTCTCCATGATGCGCGGCACCTGGCGCGCGCGGGCGCGCATGAAATCCGACAGGGAGACGGTGACGCCGTTGCCGGCCGGCGCGATCGACCTTGCCAATCCGTCTTCGAGGTCGATCCTCCAGGCCGGACGCATCAGGCTCGTGCGGCCCCAGCCGCGCTCGATGCGCGCCGGCCCCGGGGCGAAGGCGTCGCCGGACAGCGCGGCCGCGATCGCGGCGAAGGCGCCCTGCGCTGCCTCCTCGACGCGGGCCTGGTCGAGGCCCTCGACGGGGAACGGGTCCATCGAGAAGCCGCGCGCGTCGAGCCGCGCGCGCCAGACGGTCGAGAACATCGGGCCCAGCAGCTCGAAGGACACCTCGCGCGGGGCGCGGAAGGTGAACAGCGCCTGGCGGGACACCGGACGGCCCGCGATGCGGCCCTTGAGCTCGCACAGGCCGCTGGTCTTCTTGACGCCGCCTTGGACCGCCTCCAGATGACGGCGCCACAGCTCGGCGAGCGTCTCGTCGGACATCGCCTTCTGCAGGGCCTCCGCTTTCTCCCCGGCCTTCGCACCGCCGAGGCTCTGGGCGAGGCGCCACGCGAGCCAGGCGGATTCGGCGTCGCCGACGGCCTCATGGGCGGCGCCGAGGTGGCCCCACAGGGACTCGTCGTCGGCGATGGCGCGCGCGGACGCCTGGAGCTCGACGACGGCCTCGGTGCTGCGCCCCTGCTTGAACAGGGCCCAGCCGAGCGAGTCGCGGTACGCGGCGTTGCCGGGCTCGAGGGCGAGGGCGCCGCGGATGAGGCCTTCGGCCTCCGTGAGCTTCAGGCCGCGGTCGGCCAGCGCGTAGCCGAGGTAGTTCAGCGCCGGCGCGTCGTCGGGCTTGCTCGCGATGAGCGCGCGGAACTCCGGCTCGGCCTCGGCCATCTTGTCCATCTTCTCGAGGATGGTCGCCAGCTGCCAGCGAGCGTCGCGGTCGTCGGGCTTGAGCGCGAGGACCTCGCGCAGCAGCGCCGCCGCCTCGGCACGCTCGCCCAGGTCGTCGTGGCCCAGGGCCAGGTAATAGGCGATGCGGTCGTCCTTCGGCCAGCGCGTCCGCGCCTCCTTCAAGGTGCGCATCGCCTCCTTCACGCCGCCGGACTGGAGCTGATAGTAGCCGAGGCGGAGATGCAAGGTGGGGTCGTCCTTGAGGGCCGAGCTGTCCTTCAGATAGCCCGCGGCCTTCGCGAAATCGCCGGCGCGCTCCGCGTCGGCGGCGAGCCAGGCGGCGGCCGAGGCGTCGTCCGGCCGCTTCTCCTTCAGGCGCAGGAACTCCGCGCGAGCCGCCGCGGCGTCGCCGCGCGCGGCCTCGAGCTCGGCGACGTGGGCCCAGAGCTCGTAATCGTCCGGGATCGAGGTCATCACCTTCCGGTACTCGGCGACGGCCGCGGCGGTGTCGTGGGAGATCTCGAACACCTGCCCGAGGGTCAGGCGCACCGGGTCGGACTCGCCCTCGTCGAGGGAGATCGCGCGGCGCAGCTTCTCGACGGCGGAGGCATAGCGGGACTCCTGGGCGTCGAGCTTGGCGAGCTCGTGGAGCACCTTCGCCGCGTGCTCGGGGTTGGCGGCGAGGAAGCGCTCGAGCATGGCGCGGGCGCGCTTGGGGTCCTTCGGCGCGATGAGCTCGGTCAGGGACATGATCGCGTCGATGGAGGCGGCGTCGAGCTTCAGCGCCGCCTCGAACTCCTTGATCGCCTCGTCCTCCTGGCCGCGCGACCAGAACACGCGCGCCAGGATCATCGCCGATTTCCCGTCGGTCGGGGCCAGCTCGAGCCGCCGGCGGGCCCATCGCTCGGCGCGGGACCAGTCCTCGAGCTCGAGGGCCAGGTCCGCCGCCTCGCCGGCGAGGAACGCCGAGCCGGGATCCAGCGCGAGAGCCTTCTCGTAGGCCGCCAGCGCCTCGGCGTACGCCCCGCGCCGCTCGAGCAGGGTCCCGCGCAGATACTCCTGCTGCGCGCTCGCCGAGGCTCCGGAGCCCGACGACGAGGAGGCCGCGGCCGGGAGGGCGAGGAGGAGCGCCAGGAGCAGGTTCATGGGATGTCGAGGTCCAGCAGCACGGCGTCCGAGCCATCATAGTAGAACTTCGGCCTGCGTCCGACAACCCTCGCGCCCGCCTTTTCGTAGAAGGCGAGGGCGCGCGCGTTCGCGGCCGAGGCCTCGAAGGAGACCTTCGCGCAGCCGCGCGCCTTCGCGGCGAGCAGCAGGGCGGACATCAGGGCGCGGCCGACGCCCGCGCCGTCCTCGGCCGCCGCCAGGTCGAGGAGGCGGCAGTCGTCGCCGACGACGCGCGCCAACGCGTAGCCGCGCTCCGGCGCGACGAGGAAGATCGAGTCGTCCCGGCCGAGCTCGTCGGCGAGCGCCGCGCGGCTCCAGCCGGCGGCGAAGGGGCGCGCGCCGATCGCCGCCGCGGTCTCGAGGTCGCCAGCGGAGGCCGGCCTAACCGCGGGGCCGCTCATAGCTCGCGGGCTTCAGGTAGAAGGGCTCGAATGGCGGTATCTTCTTCGCGGCGAGCGCGGCCCGGGCGGCGGGCAGGAGGTCGGCGGCGGTCGTCTCGCCGTAGGAGACGGAGAGGCCCCGCTTCTCGGCCGCCGCGCGCAGCGCCGGCCAGTCCTTCGGCGGGGTGAACGCCGCGGCGCCGACGGGCTCCCCCTTGCGATACTCCTGGGTGTAGACCTCGTCCTTCCAGCCGGGCAATGCTCCCAGCGTCCGGTCGGCCTTGGCCCGTCCCGCGGCGGCGGCCAGGCGGCTGATCGCGAGGGCCGGGATCTTCAGCTGGAACCCGGCCGCGGCGGCGAAGGACATCCCGATGCGGATGCCGGTGAACCGCCCGGGTCCGGACGCCGCGGCGATCGCGTCGAGGTCCTCCCAGCGGAGCTTGGCCTTCTTCAATAAACGCTCCACGAGCGGCAGCAGGGCTTCGTCGTGCTTCTTCGCCGCTTTCTTCAGCTCGAAGGCGCCGACGGCGACGGACAGGACTTCGCCCGTCGCGTCGACGGCGAGTATGTTCGCGTCGTTCACGCTCCGCTTCGCTTCGCGTGACGTTCTTTTATTCACGCCCTGATTCTAGGATTTTGCGGGCGTTCGGTCCCGTGGCCTTCATCGCCAGGCGGCGCCCGCCGGGAGCGTGGGACAAGGTCGCCTCGAGGCGGTCCTTGGGCCAGACGCCGCCGACGGCGTCGGGCCACTCCACGATCACCGCCCCGCGCGGGTCGGCCAGCAGCTCGTCGAGGCCGAGCTCGGAGTCCTCGCCGCGCGCCACGCGGTAGAGGTCGAGGTGATGCACGGTCAGGCGCTTGCCGCGATAGACGTGCGCCAGCGCGAAGGTCGGGCTCGACACGCGTCCTTTATAACCGGCGCCGCGGGCGAGGCCGCGCGCGAGCGTCGTCTTCCCCGCGCCGAGCTCGCCGCGCAGGAGGACGAGCGCTCCGGGCTTGAGCTTCCGGCCGAGGCGCTCGCCGAGGGCGATCGTCTCTTCCTCTGAACTCAGATTCAGGCGCACAGGGCTTTGAACGCGTGCGGCAGATGGTCCACGAGGTCGGCGGAGGTCACGGCCCAAGGCGTGAGCTCCTTCTCGGCGGCGTCGCCCGCCGCGCCGTGGAGCCAGGCGCCGAGGGCGGCGGCCTTGAAGGGCAGGTCTCCCGTGACGCGCCCGGAGGCGAGCATCTGGGCCCACAGCCCGGCGATGAGGCCGGTCAGCACGTCCCCCGTGCCGCCCTTCCCGAGCCCGGGCCCGCCGGTGGCGTTGGCGACGGTCCGCGCGCCCGACGAGATCAAGGTCTTGTGCCCCTTGAGCAGGACGACGCCGCCGAGGCCGCGCGCGAGCTTCTCCGCGCACTTCTGGCGCTGGGCCTCGACCTCGGTCTTCTTCATCCCGAGCAGGCGCCCGGCCTCCGCCGGGTGCGGCGTGTAGACGCAGGGCTGCTTGCGCGCCCGGAGCATCTGCTCGACGCCGCCGCGGTCCTGCTGGGCCAAGGTGTTCAGCGCGTCGGCGTCCACGACGGCCGCGGCCGGCACGCCGGACAGCGCCAGCAGCACGAAGCGCGCCGCGTCGGCGTGCGTCGTGATCCCCGGGCCGATGGCCACGGTGGTCACGCGCCGGGCCTTCGCGTATTCCTTCAGGAGGTCGACGCCCTCCGGGCGGAACGCTCCGGCGGAGTTCTCGGGAAGGGCCAAGGTCATCGCGGAGGGGACCGCGCCCGCGACGGTCCCGGCGACGCCCGACGGGACCGCGACGGTGACGAGGCCCGCGCCGGAGCGCAGGGCGCCGCGCGCCGCCAGGATCGCCGCGCCGGCCATGCCGCGGGAGCCGGCGACGACGAGGACGTGGCCGAAGATCCCTTTATGGTCCCCGGGCTCGCGCGCGACGAGGCCCTCTCTCAGCTCCGCCTTCCCGAGCGCTTTGACGCTCACGCGTTCTCTTGGGACAGGAGCTTCTTCCAGCTCTCGGGGATGTGCGCGCGCGGGTGCGGCACCAGGCTCCCCATCAAGGTCCAGCGCGGCCGCTCCGGCTTTTTCTTCAGCGGCATGCCCGCCTCGTCCGGCAGGCGGTCGGCCTTCTTCAGGTTGCAGGGGCGGCAGGAGGTGACGATGTTCGTCCACTCGTTGGAGCCGTCGCGGGAGCGCGGGATCACGTGGTCGAGGTCGAGCTCCTCGCTCGACTTGCGCTTGCCGCAGTAGGCGCATTTGTAGCGGTCGCGGGCGAAGACGTTGTGGCGCGTGAAGGCCACCTCTCGGTGCGGGATGCGGTCGTAGCGGACGAGCCGGATCACCTCGGGCACGGCGAAGCGCAGGTTCGTCGAGCTCACGAAGCCCGACGGGATCTCCACCCAGTTGGACGAGGCGGCGACCCAGGCCTCGAAATCGTAGGGGGTCAGATCCTCGTCGAGCGCCTCGGCCAGGCCCATGTAGACGAGCGTGATCGCGCGCCGCCAATCGGCGACGGCGACGGCCCGGAAGCTCCTGTTCAGGACGAGAGTGCGGCCCATGTCCTAATAGACTAACAGGCAAATAACGGGAAATCAACGCCCCACGCGGCCCCAGGGCGGCCGACATGGTGAAATCCTTATTTTTGCGCTACAATCCGTGCCATGAGCGACCCGATCCGAGCCCTTCCCAAATCCGTCGCCGCGGGGGCGTGTCTGTCCCTGCTGGCGATCATCTTCGGCTTCGTCATCGGCGGCGCCTTCGGCGCCGCGGAGGGCGCGATCAAGAAGCGCCTGGAAATCTCCGGCTCGGCCGCCCTGGAGACGGTCTATAAGGGAGACGCCGCGGCGAAGGACGCCGTCGTGAAGAAATCCTGGCAGTACCTGATCCGGGCCCATCTGCACGCCGGGGCGATCGGCACGGCGTCGCTGGCGTCGATCGCGACCTTGATCCTGCTGTGCCCCCTGGGCGCGGTCGCGCAGGCCAGCGCCCTGGCCTTCGGCGCGGGCGCCCTGCTCTATTCGGGCTTCTGGATGATCGCCGGATTCCTGGCCCCGGGAATGGGAAGCACGGGCGCGGCGAAGGAGTACCTGTCGTTCATCGCGATCCCGGGCGCGGGCCTGTGCCTCCTCGGCGCCTGCGGGACGCTGTTCTCCGTCGCGAAGGCCTGCCTACTTCGACCGGGAGCCTGAGGCGAGCGGCCGGGACGAGCCCGCGTTCCAGCGTTCCAGCTTGTGCAGGTTGCGGACCAGGAGCCGCGCGACGAACAGGGGATAGCCCTGGTCTCGGAGCTTGGCGGCGCTGAGGACCTTCATCTGGCCGACGGTCATGTCCGGGTGCGTGAAGCGCCCGTCGGCGTAGCAGTAGCTGCAGTACGAGTGGCTCTTCGACCCGTCGGAGTAGGTGCCGCCGCCTTGGGGGTCTTTTTTGAGCGGCATGCCGCAGCTCTGGCAATCGTTCTGGGTCGTCATACGGGCACCTCCGACGGCGGGGAACCGTCCCTAGGCTTCGACGCAACGCTATGGCCTGTAACGCCCGCGCCGGAACGGGCACTCACTTCGGTACAATCTGCGACGCACCCACGGAGGCCCTGACCAATGCCCGTCGACATCGAAGCCGGAGTCCGCGACTACTACGGAAAGACCCTGAAGAGCGGAGCCGACCTGAAGACCGACGCCTGCTGCTCGCCGTCCGCCCTGCCGCGGCCGGTGCGCGAGGCCCTGGCGAAGGTCCACGGCGAGGTCACGGCCCGCTACTACGGCTGCGGCCTGACCATCCCGAGCGAGCTGGCCGGGCTGAGCGTGCTCGACCTGGGCTCCGGCTCCGGGCGGGACTGCTACATCCTGTCCCAGCTCGTCGGCGCGAAGGGGCGCGTGACGGGCGTGGACATGACCGACGAGCAGCTCGAGGTCGCCGAGCGCCACCGCGCCCACCACGCGAAGGCCTTCGGCTACGGCAACGTCGAGTTCCTCAAGGGCGACATCTCGCGCCTCGATGCCCTCGGCCTCGCGGACGCGTCGTACGACCTGATCGTGTCCAACTGCGTGATCAACCTCGCCGGCGACAAGGCGTCCGTCCTGCGCGAGGCCCGCCGCGTGCTCAAGGAGGGCGGCGAGCTGTACTTCTCCGACGTCTACGCCGACCGGCGCGTGCCCGAGGAGCTGCGCAACGACCCGGTGCTGTACGGCGAGTGCCTGGGCGGAGCGCTGTACTGGAACGATTTCCTGACCTTGGCCAAGCGCGCGGGCTTCGCCGACCCGCGGCTCGTCGAGTCGCGGCCGCTGGCGCTCGACGCTGGGCCCATCCGGGAGCGCGCCGGCCACATCGGCTTCTACTCGGCGACCTACCGCCTGTTCAAGCTCGAGGGCCTTGAGACGGCCTGCGAGGACTACGGCCAGGCCGTGCGCTACAAAGGGACGGTCGCGGACGCGCCTCAGGCGTTCGTGCTCGACGGCCACCACCGCTTCGAGGCCGGCCGGATCATGACGGTGTGCGGCAACACTTCTTTGATGCTCGAGAAGAGCCGCTTCGCGCGGCACTTCGATTTCCTCGGGGACCGGACGACGCATTTCGGCATATTCCCCGGCTGCGGGACGAGCCTGCCGTTCACGGCGGAGGCGAGGAACGACGGTGCCTGCTGCTAAATGGGCCGCGGCGGAGACCACCGCCCAGGGGAAGGCCCGGGCGAAGGTCGATCCGGGGTCGCTGGCGACGGTGTGGCTCAACACCGGCACGCTCTGCAACATCGAGTGCGCGCATTGCTACATCGAGTCCTCCCCCCGCAATGACCGCCTGGATTATCTCACGCTCGCGGACATAAGGCCTTTCCTCGACGAGGCCCGCGACGCGGGCGCGAGAGAGATCGGCTTCACCGGCGGGGAGCCGTTCATGAACCCGGACCTGATCGCCATGGCCGGCGAGTGCCTGGAGCGGGGCTTCGAGGTCCTGATCCTGACCAACGCGATGGCGCCGATGATGAACCGGAGAAAGGAGCTGCTCGACCTTCTCGTGCGCCCCGGCCGCGGCCTGCGCCTGCGCGTGTCCCTCGACCACCACACCGCGGCGGTCCACGACGCCGAGCGCGGCGCCGGGGCGTTCGAGAAGACCTTGGCGGGCCTGCGCTGGCTGCTCGACGCGGGCTTCGACGCCTCCGTCGCGGGCCGCGCCTTCGTCGACGAGGACGAGGCGGCCGCGCGCGCCGGCTACCGCCGCGCGATCGGGCGGGAGGCGGAGCTGACGGTGTTCCCCGAGATGGGCGCGCCGGGCGACCTGCCCGAGATCACCACCGAGTGCTGGAGCATACTCGGAAAGGCGCCCGAGTCGGTGATGTGCGCCTCCTCGCGCATGGTGGTCAAGCGCCGCGGGGAGGAGCGCCCCGCCGTCGTCGCCTGCACCTTGATCCCGTACGACCCGCGCTTCGAGCTCGGCCGGACCTTGGCCGAATCCTGGCGGCCGGTGGCCCTCCAGCACCCGCACTGCGCGTCGTTCTGCGTGCTCGGCGGCGGGTCCTGCTCGCCATGAGCGTCTCCGTCGTCGTCCCGGTCCACGCGGGCGGGGCCGACTGGCTGCCCCGCATACTCGCGCGCCTGGCCGAGGTCCCCGGGCTCGAGGTGATCTGCGCGGGCGACGCCCCGCCGCCGGAGGGCTCCGGCGCGCGCTTCGTGCGCGTGGACGCCGCCTCGCGCGGCGCGCGCCTCCAGGCCGGCATCGACGCCGCGTCCCACCCCACCCTCCTGCTCCATCACCCGCGCTCGCTCGTCCCGGCCGAGGGCCTGCGCTGGCTGGCGTCGCGCGCGGGCCGGGCGGGCTGGGGCGGGTTCACCCACGCGTTCGACTGGGACCATCCCCTGTTGCGCTTCACGAGCTGGTACTCCAACCGCGTGCGCGCCGCGCGCGGCATCGTCTACCTCGACCATTGCGTTTTCTTCGAGAAGTCGCTCCTGACCCGCCCCATCCCGCCCGTGGAGATCTTCGAGGACACCGAGCTGTCCTTGATTCTGCGGGAGAGCGGGCCCCCGGCGCTCGCCCCGTTCATCTCCGAGACCTCGGCCGTGCGCTTCCGCGCCAACGGTCCGTGGCGCCAGGCCCTGCTCAACCAGCGCCTGAAGCTCTCCTACCTCCTCGGCGCCTCCCACCGGCGGATGAACGCGCGCTACGAGCGCGGCCTGGGCCTGAACAGCTAAACTGTCGGGGTGAGCCAGGCCCTGCCGATCGCGGCGTTCCGCGACACGATCGTTTCCGAGACGCTCCGCGCGGGCAGCCTCATCCTCACCGCGCCGACCGGCAGCGGGAAATCGACGCAAACCGCTCAATACCTGCTGGGGAAGGTCCCGGGAAGGATCCTGGTCCTCGAGCCGCGCCGCCTCTCCGCGCGCAGCCTCGCGGGCCGTGTGGCCGTCGAAACGAGTTCCAGTCTTGGAACCATGATCGGCTACCAGGTCCGTTTCGACAGCCGTTGCGGGGCCGATACGAAAGTCGTGTTCCAAACTTACGGCGTCTTCATCGCCCAGATGCTCAAGGACCCCGAGCTGAAAGGCGTCGGAGCCGTTCTCCTCGACGAGTTCCACGAGCGCAGCCTCGATTGCGATCTCGCGCTCGCGTGGCTGAAGGCTTTGCGCAAAGGGAAGCGTCCCGACCTGAAGATCGCCGTCATGTCGGCGACGCTCGAGGCCGAGGCGCTGTCCCGCTACCTCCCCGAGGCGGCGAAGGTCGACGTCCCCGGCCGCCTGTTCCCCGTCGCCGTCCGCCACCACCCGCTCGGCTCACGCGGCGGCCCGGCCGAGGGCGCCCTGGCGGCGCTCAAGGAGCTCGCCCGCGAGGGCCTCGACGGCTCGGTGCTGATCTTCATGCCCGGCCTGCGCGAGATCCGCCGCGCGATGACGGTGCTGACACCCTACTGCCGGGAGATGGACCTCGAGCTCCACGCGCTCCACGGGAGCATGGACCTCGCCGAGCAGCAGAGCGTCCTCGAGGAGTCGCCCCGCCGCCGGGTCATCGTCGCGACCAACGTGGCCGAGACCGGCCTGACCATCCCGCAGGTCACCATGGTCATCGACAGCGGCCTGCACCGCGTCGCGGCCTACGACGCGGCGCGCGGCATCAACACCTTGTACCTCGCGCGCATCAGCCGGAGCAACGCCGCCCAGCGCGCGGGCCGCGCCGGGCGCACCGCGCCCGGGCGCTGCGTGCGGCTGTGGTCTCTCTCCGAGGAGACGGGCATGGCACCGAGCCTCGTGCCCGAGATCCTGAGGCTCGAGCTGAGCTCGCTGCGCCTTCAGGCCGCGTCGCTCCCCGCGCCGGTGGACTGGGTCACGGCTCCGAAGGCCGACGCCTGGGCCGGAGCGGGGAAGGCGCTGGCCGCGCTCGGGGCCGTCGACGCCCGGGACCGCGTCACGGCGAAAGGCCGAGCCTTGCTGCGCTACCCCGCGCCGCCGCGGGTCGCGAGCGTCCTGGAGGCGGCCCGCGCCCTCGGTCCCGAGGCGTACGAGCACGCCTGCGCCATGGCCGCCGTCTTCGAGACCGCGAGCGACCTGCGCCCCGGTCAGACCGCGGACCTCTCCGCCCTCGCCAAGGACCTCCTCGCCGGCGCGCGCGAGGAGGTGTCCTGGGAGGCCTCCGAGGTGTTCCGCCAGTTCAAGCGTCTCTATCAGGACCCCGGCGGCGCCATACCCGCCGCGGCCGCGGACGCGCTCCCCCTCGCCTGGCTCGACGCCTTCTCGGACCGCCTCGCCGCGCGCGAGGGCGAGGGATTCTTCTACCGGCTCGGCGACGGGCGCGGGGCACTCCTGCCGGCGGCGAAGGATGCCCCGCCGCTGCTGATCGCCCTCGACGTGAGAGAGCGCGCCGGAGGCGGACAGGCCCGCCAGGTGGCGATAAATATTTATCTGCCGTTCACTCCGGAGGCCATCGCCGCCGCTTTCCCCTCCGAATGCGCCTGGACGGCCTCGTCTGAGTTCGACGCCAAGAAGAACCGGGTCGTCAAAGAAGACCGGCTCCTGTTCCGGGGATTGATCATCTCACGCCGCGAGGTCTCCGCGCGAAAAGAAGATAAAAAAATCGCCGCGGACCTGTGGGCCGAGAAATTCGCCTCCGGGGAGTTGCGGCACCCCGGGCTCGACGACAAGGCGAGCCAGCTCGTGGTCCGCATCGCGCTGGCGCGCCGGCTGTATCCAGACATGGGCTACCCGGAGATGAGCGCCGACGACTGGAGATTGATCTACGGAGAGGCCTGCGCCGGGAAGAACTCGCTCAAGGACATCGAGCGCGTGAACCTGATCCCGCATATCGAGGGCTACCTCGGGGCCGGCCTGGCCTCCTTCCTCGACCGGGCCCTGCCCGCGACCAGGAAGCTGCCGTCGGGCAGGACCGGGCGCTTCACCTACCACGAGACGCATCCGCCGGAGCTCTCCGCGCGCCTGGGCGACTTCGTGAAGATGACCGGGACCTTGAGCCTATGCGAGGGACGCCTCCCCGTGACCTTCGACGTGCTCGCTCCCAACCACCGGACCGTTCAGAAGACGAAGGATCTGGCCTCGTTCTGGGCCAACGCCTATCCGACGATCAAGAAAGAGATGCAGCGGCGCTATCCGCGCCATCCCTGGCCGTAAAAACTGCTGATAATCACTCGTCCCGGGACGAGTGATTATCAATAGTTTTCAGGCAGACTGGCTGGGACGGCGAGGTAATACCACTCCTCGCCGATCGCGGCGGCCTCGTAGGGCATGACGACGACCCCGTCCTCGGGAGCGGTCAGCTCGGCGCCGTCGGCGTAGCGCGCGAGGACCTCCCCCTTCGTCACGGGATCGAAGTTGCTCCAGGGGCGCGCGAAGGTCCCCTCCCGCTCGCGCCGGACCACCGCGGTCAGGCGCACGGCCTTCGGCCGCGGCCGTCGGGGCGTGCCGACGATCAGGCCGAAGTGCGCGATGGCCCGCCGGGCCGCGTCGAAGGCGAACTCCGCGGCCGCGGGGTCGTCGTTGCGGCCCGCCTCGACCGTCAGGGCGCGCTTGCCGAGGCTCTGGGCGTAGCCGGTCGTCGTGAGCGCCTCGGAGCCCGGGTACAGCTCGGGCCAGCCCCTGACCAGGAAGTCGGCGCCCAGCGCCTCGGCCCAGCCGCGCACGGGCACGGACTCGTCGTCGAGGAAGACGAACGGGACCGTCGGCGCCGGGGCGCCGTGCAGGTCGAGGACGGCGTCGTGCGCGGCGATCAGCGCGGCCAGCTCGGCGGCCAGCGCCTGCTCGCGGTTCGCGGGCGCGTCGTGGGGCCGCACGATGCGGTTGAGGTTCTCGTCGAGGAAGTGGAGGCCGCGCTCGACGGCCGCCGCGTTCGCCCGGGGGACGATGGTCAGCTGGCCGCGCGCCAGCGACAGCCCCCCGCCCTTGAACTCCGCGGCGAGGCGCTCGAGCGCGACCACGCCCGGCTTCTCCTCGCCGTGCACGCCGCCGAGGAGGAGGACGCGCGGCCCGGGGCCGCGGCTGAAGAAGCGGTGGGCGTCGATCAACGCGAGAGCACGGCGAAGGCGACGGCGTGGTCCCGGCCGTGGGAGAGCGAGAGCTTGAGGCCGCGCACCGGCTTGCCGTGGATCTTCACCGACGGGCGTCCGTCCGCGCCGCGCTTGACCGAGATGGCGGTCAGCGGCACCTCGGCCTTGCCCAGCGCCTTGTACACGGCCTCCTTCGCGGCGAAGCGCACGGCGAAGTGGGGCCACGGGTTCTTCTTGCTCTTGCAGTAGGCGATCTCCTGCTCGGAGAACACGCGCGGCAGGAACTTGGGGTTGCGCCGGGCGAGCGACTTGATCCGCCCGATCTCGACGAGGTCGACCCCGAGCTCCATCCTACTCGACCGTGACGCTCTTCGCCAGGTTGCGGGGCTGGTCGACGTCGCAGCCGCGCAGGTCGGCCACGTGGTAGGCGAGGAGCTGGAGCGGGATGATGTTCACGATCGGCGACAGGATCTCGGGGACCGGCGGCAGGCGCAGGACGGCCTCGCAGTCCTTGAAGTCGCCGACGCCCTCGGTGGCGACGACGATGACCCGCGCGCCGCGCGCCTTCACTTCCTCGAGCGACGACAGCGTCTTCTCGAGGACGCGCGACTGGGTCGCGATCACGACGACGGGCATCTCGGTGTCGATCAGCGCGATGGGACCGTGCTTGAGCTCGCCGGCGGGGTAGCCCTCGGCGTGGATGTACGAGATCTCCTTGAGCTTGAGGGCCGCTTCGAGCGCGATCGGGTAGTTCACGTAGCGGCCGATGAACAGGAAGTGCTCGGACTTGGCGAACTTCTTCGCCACGGCCAGTATCTCCTTGTCGAGCTTGATCGCGGCGCGGATCCAGCCGGGGACCTTGACCAGGTCGTCGACGAAGGCCCGGCCCTGCGCCTCGGTCATCGCCCCGCGGCCGATGGCGGCGTGCAAAGTGATGACGGCGAGCGACGTGAGCTGGCCGATGAAGGCCTTGGTGGACGCGACGCCGAGCTCGGGGCCGCAGTGCGTGTACAAGGTCCAGTCGGCGGCGCGGGTGAGCGCGGAGCCGACGGTGTTGCAGACGGCGAGGACCTTGGCGCCCTTCTCCTTGGCTATTTTAACGGCGGCCAAGGTGTCGGCGGTCTCGCCCGACTGAGAGACCGCTATGACCAGATCGTCGGGACCGACGGTGGTCTCGCGATAGCGGAACTCGGAGGCGGTCTCCACCCTGGTGGGAACGCCGATCAAGGTCTCGAACCAGTACTGGCCGACGAGGCAGGAATGATAGGCGGTGCCGCAGGCGATCATCTGGACGGAACGGATATTCTTCAAAATATCGGCGTTCATCCCGCAGTCGCGCTCGAGGACTCCCTTGAGCGGGAACAGGCGGCCGCGCATGGTGTCCTCGCAGGACATCGGCTGGTCGTGGATCTCCTTGAGCATGAAGTGGCGGTAGCCGGATTTCTCCGCCATCGTGCGGTCCCAGGTGATGTTGATCGGGGTCTTCACGATCTTCTTGCCCGCGAGGTTGAAGAAGCTCGCGCCGTCCTTCTTGAGGACGGCCATCTCGCCGTCCTCGAGGAAGACGGCCTTGCGGGTGTAGGCGAGGAAGGCGGGCACGTCGGAGCCGAGGAAGGTCTCCCCGTCGCCGAGGCCGATGATGAGCGGGGACGCCGTCTTCGCGGCGACGATCACGCCGGGGGCCTTCGACCAGAGCACGGCGACCGCGTAGGCGCCGCGGACGTCGCCGAGAGCGCGGCGCACGGCTTCGAACAGGAGGGGCTCGTTGAGGTCGGGCTTGGGCGAGGTGCCCGGCGGCTGGAGCAGCGCCAGCTTCTCGGCGACGAGGTGCGCGAGCACCTCGGTGTCGGTCTCGCTCTCGAACTTGGCGCCGGCGGCGGTCAGGCGGTCCTTGATCTCGAGGTAGTTCTCGATGATGCCGTTGTGGATCACCGCGACGGTGCCGGTCGGGTCGGTGTGCGGGTGGGAGTTGACCTCGCTCGGCTTGCCGTGGGTCGCCCAGCGGGTGTGGCCGAGGGCGACGGAGCCGGCGAGCGGGCTGGCCGCCAGCACCTTCTCCAGGTTCGTCAGCTTGCCCTGGGCGCGGCGGCGTTCGATGACGCCGTCCACGATGGACGCCAGGCCCGAGGAGTCGTAGCCCCGGTACTCGAGGCGCTTGAGGCCCTCCATGAGCAGGGGAACGGCTTGCTTAGGCCCGACGTAGCCGACGATGCCGCACATGACGGGGCCTTAGTCGATCGCCCGCCGCATCTCGGACACGGCGGTCTTCAGGCCCACGAACACGGAGCGGGCGACGATCGAGAAGCCGATGTTGAGCGCGGACATGTGGGGGATGCGGGCGACGGGAGCCACGTTGTGGTAGTCGAGGCCGTGGCCGGCGTGGACGACGATGCCCATCTCCCAGGCCATGTACGCGGCGAGCTCGAGGCGCTCGAGCTCGAGCTTCTGCTTCGGCTTGCTGTGGGTCTTGGCGTAGTCGCTCGTGTCGAGCTCGACGATGTCGGCGCCGATGTTGCGCGCGGCGCGCACGGCCGGGGCCTCGGGCGCGACGAAGAGGCTGACCTCGACGCCGGCCTTCTTGAGCTTGGCGATCGTCTTGGCGAGGCTCTTGCCGTTGCGGACGAGGTCCAGGCCGCCCTCGGTCGAGACCTCGCCGGGCCGCTCGGGCACGAGGCACACCGAGGTGGGACGGGCCTTGAGCACGGCGGCGATGATCTTGGGGTCGTCGGAGAGCTCGACGTGCGTCTCGCCCTTGAGGCGGCAGAGCTTGACGATGTCCGCGTCCTGCATGTGGCGGCGGTCGCGGCGGAGGTGGCAGACGATGATGTCGGCGCCGGACTGGCGGGCGACCTGCGCGGCCTGCACGGGATCGGGGTCGATGTCGAGGCGCGCCTGGCGCAGCGTCGCGACATGATCGATGTTCACGCCCAACTTCAGCTTCTGCTCGGTCTTCATCCGTGTTTCTCCTCTCTTGCGCCCGTCTCCGTCAGATAGATCTTGGCGATTTCGTCGGCGAGCCTGCGGTTCTCCGCGGCCTTGGGGCCCTCGACGAGGACGCGCAGCACCGGCTCGGTCCCCGAGTAGCGGACGAACACCCGGCCGCGCCCCGCGAGCGTCCTGGTCGCCGAGGCGATGGCGGCGGAGGTGCGGCCGAGCGCGGCGATCGCCGGCTTCTCCTTCACGCGGACGGCGCGCAGGACCTGCGGCGTCGCCTTGTAAAGCCGCCCGAGGGCGCTCATCGGCTTGCCCGATTCGCGCCAGGCGGCCAAGGTCTGCAGCCCCGTGAGCATGCCGTCGCCCGTCGGGGCGAAGTCGCGGAACACGATGTGGCCGGAGTTCTCGCCGCCGAGGCTCAGCCCCTCGCGCTCGATGGCCTCGGTCACGTAGCGGTCGCCCACCGGCGTCGTCACCGCGTCGACGCCGAGGCCGCTCAGGTAGGACAACAACCCGAAGTTCGACATCACGGTCACGGCGACCTTGCCGCCCTTGAGGGCGCCTCGCCGCAGCAGCCGCGCGGCCGCGGCCGCGATCAGCGCGTCCCCGTCGAGGAGGTCGCCGTGCTCGTCGCAGATCAGGGCGCGGTCGGCGTCGCCGTCGAGGGCGAGGCCGGCGTGCGCGCGGCGGCGCTTGACCTCGCGGCGCATCGCCTCGGTCGCGGTGGCGCCGCAGCCGTCGTTGATGTTCCGGCCGTTCGGCTTGACGCCGATCGGGAACACCTCGGCGCCGAGGCCCGCGAGCAGCTTCGGCGCGAACGCCGCGGCCGCGCCGTGCGCGCAGTCCACGACGATGCGCGCGCCGTCGAGGTCGAGGGTGGCCGGGAACGCGCTCTTGAGGAAATCCAGGTAGATGGCGGCCCGGTCCGCGGCGGCGAAGGGCGGGCGCGCGATCGCGGGCGGCGCGTGGAGCTTCATGCGGCCCTCGACCTCGTACTCGAGCGCGGGCGCCATCTTGAAGCCCGCGCCATCGAAGAACTTGATGCCGTTGTACTCCGCGGGGTTATGGCTCGCCGAGATCACGGCGCCGGCGAAGCACCCCAGCCGCGGCGCCAGGTAGGAGACGGCGGGGGTCGGGATCACGCCGAGATCGAGGACCCGGACGCCCGCGGCGGAGAAGCCGGAGAGCATGGAGCGCAGGAGGCCCGGGCCGGAGCCGCGGGTGTCCCGGCCGACCGCGATGAGCGGGGCGCGGCCGTTGACCTTGACGCCCTGCCGCTCGAGCAGCACCTTCGCGGCGTGATAGGCGAGCGAGCGCACGGACTCGGGCTTGAGCGGGCCCTCGCCGGGGATGCCGCGCACGCCGTCGGTGCCGAACAGGGACGGGGCGCTCACGCGGCCTCCGAAACGGCGCGCAGGGTCTCGATGACGCGGCGGGTCTCGAGGACGTCGTGCACACGCAGGATCGATACGTTGTTGAGGCAGGCGTACGCCGCCACAGACAAGGACGCCGCGAGACGGTCCTCCGATCCGTTGTCGTTGAAAATCTTCCCGAACATCGATTTCCTGGAAACGCCCAGGAGAACGGGCGCGATCGAGGACAGCTCGCCGGCGCGGCGGATCAAGGTCAGATTGTGGTCGAGGGTCTTCCCGAAGCCGATGCCGGGGTCCACCCACACGCGATCCGCGCGGCCTCCGGCCGCGACGAACGACTGGAGGCGACCTTGCAGGAACCGGGAGACCTCGTCGAAACAATCCTTGTAGGTCGGGTTGGCCTGCATGGTTTTGGGCGAATCACCCAACATGTGCATCAAAATCACTCGGTCCGCCTTGAGCGCGGCCTGAGCCATGGCCTTATCGCCGCGCAAGGCTGTGACATCGTTGATTATGGTGGCGCCAACGTCCAATGCTTCGGCCGCTATCGCGGCCTTCGTCGTATCGATCGAGATCTTCACCTTGACCTGCTTGGCCAAGGCCTTGATCACGGGGATCACGCGAACCCTCTCCACTTCCAACGGCACCGCATCGGAACCCGGACGGGTCGATTCCCCGCCGATGTCCAGGATGTCCGCGCCCTCTTCCACCAGCTTCAGGGCTCGTTCGACGGCGAGGTCGCTCGTCGTGGCCCGGCTTCCGGCATGGAACGAATCCGGCGTGCAGTTGATCACGCCCATGATCGAAGGCTTTTGGAATCGCTTCGCGATCCCGCCTTCACGCGATGCTTCGATCATCGTCGGTGTCACCGCGTCAGGCTCTCGCCGAGGCCAGAACGGCGTCGATGTCGTCGCCGCTCAAGACCTCCCGGTCGAAGAGCGATTGCGCCAAAGTGTCGAGCGCCTTCTTGTTGGCGGCCAGGATGGAGCGCGCCTTCGCCTGCGCCTCGGTCACGATGCGCTTGACCTCCTCGTCGACGAGCTGCATGGTGCGCTCGGAGAAGGCCCCGCCCTTGTTCAGGTCGCGGCCCATGAACATCTCCTGGTCGGGCTTCTTCAGCGACAGAGGGCCCACGATCTCGCTCATGCCGAACTCGGTGACCATGCGCGTCGCGTAGGCGGTGGCCTTGGACAGGTCGTCCGCGGCGCCGGTGGTGATCTCGTTGAAGGCGAGCTCCTCGGCGGCGCGGCCGCCGAGCAGGATGGCGAGGCGGTTGGTGATGTCGACCCGCGAGGTCAGGTACTTGTCCTCGAGAGGCAGCTGGAGGGTGTAGCCGAGCGCGAAGCCGCGGGACAGGATGGAGACCTTGTGGACCGGGTCCGTGCCGGGGAGCATCTTGGCGACGATGGTGTGGCCGCACTCGTGATAGGACACGATCTTCTTCTCGCGGTCGGACATGATGTTGGACCGCTTCTGGGGCCCGGCCATGACGCGCTCGATGGCCTCCTCGAGGTCGGCGAGCTCGACGACCTCCTTGTTCTTGCGCGCGGCGAGCAGGGCGCCCTCGTTGATCACGTTGGCGAGGTCCGCGCCGGCGAAGCCGGGCGTGCGGCGGGCGACGACCGCGAGGTCGGCGTCCGGCGCCATCTTCACGATCTGGGAGTGCACCTTGAGGATCGCCTCGCGGCCCTTGCAGTCGGGCACGGGCACGTTGATCTGCCGGTCGAAGCGGCCGGGCCGCAGGAGCGCGGTGTCGATCACGTCCGGGCGGTTCGTCGCGGCGATGAGGATGATGCCCTGGTTCTGCTCGAACCCGTCGAGCTCGATCAACAATTGATTAAGAGTCTGCTCGCGTTCGTCATGGCCCCCGCCGATGCCGGCGAAGCGGGCCCGGCCGACCGCGTCGAGCTCGTCGATGAAGATGACGGCGGGAGCGGCCTTCTTGGCCTGGTCGAAGAGGTCGCGCACGCGCGAGGCGCCGACGCCGACGAACATCTCGACGAACTCGGAGGCGGAGGCGGAGAAGAACGGCACGCCGGCCTCGCCGGCGACGGCGCGGGCGAGCAAAGTCTTGCCCGTGCCGGGGGGCCCGAAGAGCAGGACGCCGCGCGGCATCTTGCCGCCCAGCTTCTGGTACTTGTCGGGGGTCTTCAGGAAGTCCACGACCTCGCGGAGCTCCTCCTTCGACTCCTCGCAGCCGGCGACGTCGGCGAAGGTGGTCTTCTTCTTCTTCTCGTCGACCATCTTGGCCTTGGAGCGGCCGAAGGACATCGCCTGCTTGCCTCCGACCTGGACCTGGCGGATCACGAAGAACCACCAGAGGAAGAAGAAGAGCAGGATGCCGCCGAGGTTGAGCGCGAAGGCGTACATGCCGCTGCGGTCGCGCTCGCCCTGGAAGATGGAGACCTTGTGCGCCTCGAGGTCCTCCACGAGCTTCGGGTCGGGCAGGGGCAAGGTCCGGAAATGCTGGGTCGCCCCCTTCTTGTCGCGGTAGTCGCCGCTGATCATGTCCGGACGCATCCGGACGTTGGTGATCGTGCCCTCGCGCAGGCGGGCCTTGAACTCGGAGTAGGGGATCTCGGCCTCGAGCGGGACGGTCTTGACGCTGTTGAACAAGGTCAGCAGGAGGACGAAGCCCAGGCCCCAGATGACGAGCTGCTTCAGGTTTTTATTGTCCATCTAGATCTTCAACACTCCCACGCACGGCAGTTGGCGGTAGCGCTCGTCGTAGTCGAGGCCGAAGCCCACGACGAACTCGTTCGGGATCTTGAATCCCACGTACTTCGGCTGAAAAGGGACCTTCCGGCACTCGGTCTTGTCGAGCAAGGTGCAGACCTCGAGAGAGCTCGGATGATGCGCCCGGAGGGTCTCGGTCAAAGAGGTCAAGGTCAGGCCGGTGTCCACGATGTCCTCGATGAGCAGCAGATGCTTGCCCTCGGGGCTCTGGCGCAGGTCGAGCAAGGTCCGGATGGCGCCGGTCGAGGCCGTGCCCGCGTAGGAGGAGACCGCGACGAAGTCCGTCTCGACGTCCACCTCGGGGCCGATCGCGCGCAGGAGGTCCGCCAGGAAGATGACGCTGCCTTTGAGGACGCCGACGACCACCAGGCGCTTGCCCGCGTAATCGCGCGTGATCTGGGCGCCCAGCTCCTTGATCCGGGCGCGGAGGGTCTCTTCATCGAACAAAACCCGGTTCAAAGCGGGGTGAACGGCGGTTTGGGAGGTCATGAACGCGCATTTTACCTTTTAGGTCCTCTCCTTATCAAGGAAGCGCGCGGCGGCGCCGTTACGGGGCCGTGTCCTGAGGGTGGACGGCATGGGATTGGTCTGCTACAATGCCGCCGATGCCAGCCACGACCGAACTCGCCTTCTCCGTCCTCGTCGTCGACGACGAGCCGGACGCCCGCACGCTCCTGCGCGGCGAGCTCGAGAAGGTCCCCGGCGTGACCCTCAAGGTCGGCACCGCCGGCACCGGCGACGAGGCCCTCAACAAGCTCAAGGACACCCCTTTCGACCTCGTCTTCCTCGATTACCGCCTCCCCCCCACCAACGGCCTCGACATCCTGGAAAAGATCCGCCAGCACCACCCGAAGACCGCCGTGGTGATGACCACGGCCGCGGGCAACGAGCAGGTGGCCGTGGCCGCCATGAAGAAGGGCGCGATGGACTACATCACGCAGAAGGACCTGCGCCAGACCGACCTGGGCCAGCTCCTGCGCCGCGTCATCGAGATCCGCGACCTGGTCAACCAGAACATGGAGCTGCGCCAGGTCAACCAGATGAAGAACGAGTTCATCGCGAACGTCTCGCATGAGCTGCGCACCCCCCTGACGGTCGTCATCGGCTACGCGAACACGATGAAGGACGGCAGCATGGGTCCCCTCAACGAGGCCCAGCAGAAGGCGCTCGGCTCGATGATCGAGCGCGCCGAGGGCCTCATGGCCACCCTCAACAACATCCTGCGCATCCGCGAGGTCCACGAGGGCCGCAAGCAGCTGCTGCTCAAGCCCGTCGAGCTCAACCGCCTCGTCGCTGCCGCGCTGGAGCGCGCCGGACGCGAGATCCGCCGCCGCAAGCTCAAGCTCACGGCCGACCAGCAGTCCTCCGAGATCTGGGTGCTGGCCGACGAGGAGAAGCTCGGCGACGTGATCGACAACCTGCTCTCCAACGCCTGCAAGTTCAGCCCCGTCGAGGGCGCGCTGCGCGTGACCGTGGCGACCGAGAAGGGCCACGCCCGCCTCTCCGTCATCGACGCCGGCCCGGGCGTGCCGCCCGAGGTCCTGCCGCACATCTTCGACACCTTCTCCGCCGCCAACCAGGGCCCGACGCGCGAATACCCCGGCCTGGGCCTCGGCCTGCCGCTCTCCAAGCAGATCGTCGAGGCCCTCGGCGGCCGCATCTGGATCGAGAGCGAGGGCTCCGGCCGCGGCACGACGGCCCGCCTCGAGCTCCCGGTCTCGGCCAAGGACGCGCCGCCGACCGTCGTCGACGGCTCCGAGGCCGTGCGCAAGAAGCGCATCCTCATCGTCGAGGACAATCCCGACCTCGTCGAGGTGCTGATGCTGTTCCTCGCGAGCGTCAGCCGCAACCTGGCGATCTCCACCGCGCACTCCGGCTTCGAGGCGCTCGAGCGCATCGAGGAGGAGCTGCCCAGCCTCGTCATCCTCGACGTGATGATGCCCGGCATGGACGGCTTCGAGGTCCTGTCCCGCCTCAAGCGCCTGCCGGGCGACAAGCGCCCCCCGGTGATGGTGCTGACCGGCTACTCGGACGCGCTGTCCCGCGCCAAGGACGCCGGCGCCGACGAGGTCATGCTCAAGCCCTTCGAGAAGAACGCCTTCGTCAAGAAGGTCCTCCAGCTCCTCGGCGCCCCGACCGTCTGACGTGGCCGCCGAGGTCTTCCTCTATTTCCTGAGGCTCGGCGCGACGGTGTTCGGCGGCGTCGGCCCCCAGCTCCTCGCGATGCGCCGAGACCTCGTCGACGGGCGGCGCTGGGTCACCCCGGCCGAGTTCGACCGGGGCGTGGCGCTCGCCTACCTCTGCCCCGGGCCGGTCGGGACGCAGGCGGGCGTGTACATGGGGTGGCGCCGCGCGGGCGCGCTCGGCTCCTTCGCCGCGCTGACCGGGTTCCTCCTCGTGCCCTTCCTGCTCGTCGTCGCCCTCGCCGCCGCCCACGCGCGCTACGGCTCCGGCGGCTGGTTCGGCAGCTTCGTCCTCGGGATGCGCGCCGCCGTCGTGCCGGTGATCGCGCTGTCCGCCGTGAAGCTGTTCCGGACCGCGCTGACGGGCCCGCTCGAGAAGGGCGTCTCGATCGCGGCCCTGGCCTGGTGCGTGCTGCGCCCGGAGGACGCGACCGCCGCCGTGCTCGCGGCCGGGGCGCTGCTCGCCTTCCAGGCGTCGCGCGGCGCCGGGGAGCGGGGCGCCGCCTCCGCGAGCCTCCTCGCCCTGTTCCTCGTCGGCCTGCAGGCGGGCGCCCTCGTCTACGGCACCGGCCAGGCCATCCTCCCCATCGTGCGCGAGGCCGCCGTCGTCCGTCGCGCCTGGCTCACCGACGCCCAGTTCGCCGACGCGGTCTCCGCCGGGCTCGTCACGCCGGGCCCCATCGTGATGGCGATCGCCTATGTCGGCTTCGTCGCGGCCGGCTTTTGGGGCGCGCTCGCCGCGACGGCGGGAGCCTTCGTCCCGGGCTGGCTCCTCGTCCTGCTCGTCGGGCCGTGGATGGAGAGGCTCGAGCGCGACCCGCGCCTGAAGGCCTTCGCGCGGGGCGCCACCGCCGCGGCGATCGGCGCCGTCGGCGCCGCCGCCATCGCCCTCGGCGGGAGCACGCTCGGCTCGCCTCCGGCCGCCGTGATCGCCGCCGCTTCCGCGGCCGCCATCCTGCTCGGCGCGCCCGACGCCGCCGTCATCGCGGCCTGCGGCGCCGCCGCCGCGCTCTTTTTATAAGGCTATAATTCCCCCATGGCGCGCGTGCTGATAGTCGACGATGAGGAGTACATCCGGGACCTCATCAAGGAAGTGCTCCTGGCCCAGGGCCACGAGTTCGAGCTCGCCCCGGGCGGGAAGGAAGCTCTCGAGATCCTGCGCCGGAAGGCGATCGACCTCGCCATCATCGACCGGAACATGCCCGGCATGAGCGGCATCGAGGTCGTGCAGCTCATCCGCCAGAACCCGAAGACCAAGGGCCTGAAGGTCCTTATGTGCACCGGCTCGAGCGTCACGAAGGAGATCGACGAGGCCTTCGCCGCCGGCGCCGACGACTATCTGCTCAAGCCTTTGAACTTCCCGGCCCTGCTCGGCAAGGTCGCCAAGGCCCTGGCCTCCCCCCCGAAATGAAACGCGCGACCGTGGTCGTCTTGTGCGGCGGGAAGTCGGCCGAAAGGCTGGTCTCGCTCGTCTCGGCGCAATGCGTCGTCGCCAATCTCGACGCGAAACGCTTCACGGTCAGACTCATTCATATCGGGACGGACAACGGATGGGTGGAGGTCTCGCCCAAGCGCCTTCTGGCCGAGACGCCGGGCTCGCTGCATCGCGGAGGAGCTTCGGTGCTTCGCCTTCGGCGTAACGGCGTAAGGGTCGACCCCTGGAAGCTGCTCACCTCGCTGGGTCGGCGTGACTGCGTTTTCCCGGTACTGCATGGCCCCATGGGCGAGGACGGCACGATGCAGGGCCTGCTCGAGCTGACGGGCGTCGCCTACGTCGGCTGCGGCGTCCTGGGATCGGCGGCGGGGATGGACAAGGAGGCGACCAAGCGCGTCGCCCAGTCGGCCGGCCTGCCCCAGGTCCCGTGGGCCGTCGTCCGCACCCCGCGCGAGGCGTCCGCCGCGGCGCGCCGCTTCGGCTTCCCCGTCTTCATCAAGCCCGCGCGCATGGGCTCCTCGGTCGGCGTCGTGAAGGTCAAGGGTCCCTCCGGCGTCGCCGTGGCCCTGCGCGAGGCGCTGCGCTACGACGACAAGGCTCTCGTCGAGAAAGGCATCCCCGCGCGCGAGGTCGAGACCGCCGTGCTCGGCGATCCCTGGGCCCCGAAGGGCGACCGCTTCGAGCTCAAGGCCTCGCTGTGCGCCGAGATCCTGCCCAACGCCGAGTTCTACGACTACAAGGCGAAGTACCTCGACCCGGACGGCGCGAGCTTCGCCATCCCCGCGCCGGTCCCGGCGCGCGTCTCCGAACGCGTGCGCTCGGTCGCCCTCGCCGCCTTCCGGGCCCTCGACCTGTACGGCCTGGCCCGCGTGGACTTCTTCGTGCACAAGAAGACCGGCGCGGTCTACTTCAACGAGCCGAACACCCTGCCCGGCTTCACCCCGGCCAGCATGTACCCGCGCCTGTGGCGCGAGACCGGCCTCCCCACGAAGAAGCTCGTCGAGACCTTGGTCGCTTTGGCCCTGCGCCGCGCCGTCTCCCGGCGGCGGATCAGCACGAAGCATTGACGCCGTGATCGACGCGCTGATCGTCGCGGGCTTTCTTCTCGCATGCCTCTACCTGGGCGCGCGCGCGCGCCGCTCCGAGGACCTCGAGGGCTGGATCCTCGCCGGCCGGACCTTGACCTTGCCGGTGTTCGTCGCGACCTTGGTGCCCACCTTCTACGGCGGAGTCCTCGGCATCGGCGAGTTCACCTGGAGCGCCGGCCTGTCGAACTGGACGGTGATGGCCCTGCCCTACTACGTGTTCGCGGGCCTCTACGCCGTGTTCCTCGCCGGACGCGTGCGGACGACCGCCGGCCTGACCATCCCCGACCACCTCGAGTCGGCCTATGGACGCAAGATGGCGCTGATGGGAGGCCTGCTGGTCTTCGTTCTCGCGAGCCCCGCCGACGAGCTGCTGATGGCCGGCTCCTTGCTCGGCCACATGACGGGCCTGCCCGTCGCCGCGGCGTCGGCCGTCGCGGCCGTGGTCGCGCTCGCCCTGATCTGGCGCGGCGGCCTGCGCTCCGACGCCTCCGCCAACCGCCTTCAGTTCGTCGTCATGTTCGCGGGCTTTTCCCTGATAATCCCTTTCGCTTGGCATGCCGTCGGCAGCCCTCTGGCGATGGCGGCGAAGCTGCCGGCGGGGCACCTGAGCTGGACGGGAGGCCTGGGGCCGGCGAAGCTGATCGGGTGGTGGCTGATCGCGGTGTGGACCATCGTCGATCCGTCCTTCCACCAGCGCTGCGCCGCGGCGGAGAGCCCGGCGGTCGCGCGCAAAGGCATCCTGATCTCGATCGCGTTCTGGGCCCTGTTCGACCTGATTACGACGACGGCGGGGCTGTACGCGCGCGCCGCCCTTCCCGCGCTGGGAAACCCGACCCTCGCCTTCCCCCTGCTCGCCGACGCGGTGATGCCCCCGGTCGCGCGCGGCCTGTTCATCGCGGGCGTCTCCGCCTCGCTGTTCGCCGCGCTCCAGGGCACGGCGATGCTCGCCGCCGCGTGCCTGGGCAAGGCCCGCCTGCGCGCCGGGCTCGTCGCGACGATGGTCCTGTCCTACGCGCTGTCCCGGCTCGTGCCGTCCATCGTCGGGCTGTGGTACGCGGTCGGCAGCGCGGCCATACCGGGTCTGCTGCTGCCGATGCTCGGCGTCTATCTCCCGGCGCTGCGCGTGCCCGGGTCCTGGGCCGCGGCGTCCTCAGCCGCGGGCTGGCTGGTCTCCCTGTCCTGGGTCGTCGCCGCGCAGAGAAGCGGGGCGCCGCCTCTCGGCGTCGAGCCGATGTTCCCCGGCCTGCTCGTGTCGGGCGCCGTGTGGACGGCGGGCTACTTCTCGTCGACGCGCACGGTCACGACGCCGCCGAGCAGCACGCCCCACGCGCCGCAATAGGCCCAGATCAGCAGGGCCAGCACCGAGCTCAGCGCGCCGTTGAACAGGCTCACGTGCCACACCTTGGGCAGCAGGTAGGAGAACAGCAAGGACACCCCCGACCAGGTCGCCGCGGCCACCGCGGCCCCGATGGCGGCCGCGCGCCACGACGGGCTCTTCTGCGGGACGAAGACGTAGGTCGAGGCGAAGGCCGCGAACAGCATGGTGAAGGCGGTCGGGTAGCGATAGATGGAGCCGAACGCCTGGGGCAGGAGGCGCCCCGCCCCGAGGCGCCGCAGCTCGCTCTGCGCGAGCGGGAGCATCACGAAGGCGACCGCCGCCGCGCCGATCGCGATCGCCCAGATCGCCAGCACTCCGAAGGCCTTGCCGCGCCGGCGCCAGCCGCCGGGGTGGGGCCGCTCGGGGTCGGAGAACAGGAAATGCACCGCGCGCGTCATCTCGTTGAGGCCGCTCGACGCGGTCCACACCGCGAGCACCGTGCTCGCCGCGGCCAGGCCGTGGGAGCCCTGCTGGATCGAGGAAGCGAACAGCTCCGGGCGGAACTTGCTCTCCGGCGGCAGGACGTCGCGCAGGAAGCTCAGCAGCTCCGGCGTGAGGTTCGCGGAGAACACCGCCGCGACGCCGCGCGACACGACGATCAGGAACGGCACGAGCGAGACGAGGAAGTAGAACGCCATGGCGGCCGCGAAGCTGGGGAGCATGGTGAGCTTTCCCTGAAGACGGCGGCCGAGGAGCCAGAGCACGGGTACAGCTTAGGAAATCTCCCCCGGCGCGGCTACGGCGCGGCTTCCTCGCCGGCCTTGATGGACTCGAGCTTGAGGATCACGCGCTCGAAGGTGTCCTTGAAGCCGCCGGTGAACGGCTCGTCGATCACGCGCAAAGTCCCGAGCCGATCCACGCGCGCCGCCGGGATCAGTCCGCGCCCCGGCGCCTCCGCCCGCAGGCGCTCGAGCTGGTCCGACGGGAGCACCTGGCCGGCGGCGAGCTTCGCAGCGAACTTCTTCTCGACGAGCCGCGCGGCCTCCGCCGCGTCCTTGCCCACGAGAAGGAACTCCTTGCCGCCGGCGCGCACCGGCTCCTCCACCGAGTAGCCGAGCTTGCGCAGGCGGTTGACCTCGACGCGCATGATCACGCCGAGGCGCTTGAGGTACCGGTCCCCCGCGTCGTGGCCGAGCACGTCGTTGACGGCCTTGAAGTTGCGCGCGGAGATCATCGCCGCCGCGCCCTTCCCGTCGTAGTCGGCCTCCCACTGCGGCCGCGCCATGTCGATCCACTCGGCGGTCCGGGTCAAGGTGAGTGGGTCCTTGAACACGGCCTCCAGGAACACCGCGTACTCCTTCTGCGTGAGCTTCTCCTTGAGCGCGCGTATCTCCGACACGCGGTCCGGCCGCTGCGCGGCCGGCGCGGCGTCCCGAGGCGCGACGCCCTGCGCCAGCGCCGAGAGCTCGCGCAGACGCGTGAAGGTCAAGGTCCCGGGGACCTCGACGACCGCCTCCCCGCGCAGGCCTTCGGCCTTCGCCTTGTTGAGGACCCCGTCGGCGGCCTTGAGCGCGCCCTCGAATCCGCGCCCCGTCTCGGCCGCGATGCCGTAGGTGAAGTCCCCGACCGGGCCCGTGCGCTGCATCCGGGTCATAGCGGCGTCGATGGCCTGCCGCTCCGGCGCGCCCGTCTCGCTGAGGACCTTCTCCGGCGGGAACGCCTCGCGCATCCGGCGGGCGAACTCGATGATGTCGTTCATCGAGCCGAACGCGACGATCTCCTCGCCGCCGAGGCGCGCCGCGCGCACGCCGGTCGCCTTCGCGAGGGCGTCGATCTTCGGCCCCGCCGAGGCGAGCATGCGGTCTCCCATCTCCTTGCCCGCCACGGGGCCATGCACGTCGGCCAGCCCGGCGTTCACCGCGCCGAAATTGTTCATGTCGAGCATGGCGACCGTCGGCTCCGGGACGCCCGCCAGCAGCTCCTCCGCCTTCTCCATGATGAAGGCGCGGTTGGGCAGGCCCATCAAGCCATCGGTGTAGAAGATCTCCTCGGCCCGTTTGAACAGCGCTCCCTCGCCGCGCGATAGGAGCGATATCTCCATCTGCCGGAGGGGCGAGCGCTTGTCGTTGGTCTGCCGGACGCGCGCGGCGTCGGCGCTGCGGTCGAAGAAGCCGTCGGCGACGCCGCGGATGCGGATCGGGCGGTTGCGGATGTGGTCGAAGACGTCGACGGGCGTGCCCAGGATCGCCCCGGCGTGCACCGAGAGCGCCCGCGCGTTCTTGATGGTCGGCTTCCAGCGCATGTCGAGGCCGACCTGGGAATAGGTCCCGCTGTTGAAGTCGAGCCGCGGCCGCCCCGAGGCCGGGTCGACCAGGACCTCGCCGGCGAACAGGACCGGCCGCCCGCCGCCGAGCGCCGCGTGCTTGACGCCCATCTCGTTCCGGTTCCCGGGCACGACGCGTCCGACCGTCATCCCGATCGTCCCGTCGGGGTTCTCGAAGATGACGTAGTTGTGCTTCACGCCCGGCTTCATCCGCTTCCACGACGACGCGTCGGCCTCGAAGACGAGGCCGTGCTCGCGCGCGACCTGCATGATCTCGGGCGTGTAGATCGCGTCGGGCAGCAGCCCGGGGTCGAGCGTGACCCCTGGCCCGCGCCGCTCGAAGCCCGGCGGCCGGGCGACGGGGCCAGAGGCCCCGGCGTCGCGGGCCGCTCCTTGGTCGAAGAGGATCCGTCCCGCGTCGCCTCCGGCCTCCGGCGAATCGTCCGACTTCGACGGGGCGGTCAGGACATGCCCGCCGATGACGCGCGGCTTGGCCGGCGCCAAGGCGGAGCCCGGCAAGGACGGGACCGCCGCCGCCGGCGTCCCCGGACGCGCGGCCTGCGGCCTGATCGGCAAGGTCGAGGTCGGCCGAATGCCCGTCGGCCGCGCGGCGGCGGGGCTGACGGCCGCGGGCTGGGCGAGGTTCGGCGCCGGCGCCAGGACGTTGGCCAAGGTCGGCGCGCCCGACGCCGACAACGACGGCACCGTCAGCTGCACCGGCGCGGGAGCGCCGAGGGCGGACCCGATCGCGCCCGACTGCGTTCCGGGGGCGGCCTGGCCGGATACGGGGCCCTCGATCTGTCCGGCGCGCACGGCGCAGGACAGGCCCAATAGGAGTAGGGCTCGGAGGGAGAGGGGCCTCACACCCCCAATATAACAGCCCCGCCGGGGTCTTGCCAGGTGATTTATGTAAGGAGAAGCGCCTTGACCCTCCGGGCGGATTTGACGACAATGGCTCATGGACCTGAGCGCCGGCGCGACGATCTTCCTCGGCGCCTGCGTTTTCTTCGCGGGGATCGTGGACGCTTTGGCCGGCGGCGGCGGCCTCATCACCTTGCCCGCCTACCTCGCCGTCGGCCTCAACCCCGCCTTGGTCCTCGGCACCAACAAGCTCTCCTCCTCCGTCGGCACCGTCGTCTCCACCTGGCGCTACCACAACGCTCTCAGATTTTCCATCAAGGACTTCCTCCCGGTCATCGCGGCCTCCATGATCGGCTCCTGGCTCGGCGCGCGCCTCGCCATCTTGGTCGATCCGTCCTGGATCCGTCCCATGCTCCTGGCCGCCCTGCCCGTCGTGGCCTGGCTGGTCTGGTCCAAAAAGGACTTCGGCTCCGTCGATGACAGCCATCAGCTTTCCGCAGCCGAGCGTCGTCGCCGGGGCGTCCTGGTCGCCGCCCCCATCGGCGCCTACGACGGCTTCTTCGGCCCGGGCACGGGCACCTTCTTCGCCATCGCCTTCGCCCGCTGGGGCCGCCACGATCTATTGGGCGCGACGGCCCGCGCCAAGGTCCTCAACCTGGTCTCCAACCTCGGCGCGCTTGGCGCCTTCATCTGGGCCGGCCGCCTCGACTGGAAGATCGGCCTCTCCATGAGCCTGCTCTCCGTCGCCGGCCACTGGGTCGGCTCCCACCTCGGCGTCAAGAAAGGCGCCTCCGTCATCCGGCCCGTCGTGGCCCTCGTCTGCGCCGGCCTGTTCGCCAAGGTTCTCTTCGACGCCGTTCGTTGATATGATGTCCCCGTGAGCGAACGCCTGATCGCCGTCTACGAAGTCCCTGGTCCCGCGGCCGACGCCGGGAAGACCGCGCGTGCCATCGCCTTCGAAGAGACCGTCGAGGTCCCCTTCGAGTTCCCCCTCCCCTCGCGCATCCGCGAAGGCATCGTCGGCCTCGCCGGGGAACCGGCCCCCGTCGAGAACGGGCGCTTCCGCGTCGAGATCTCCTTCCCCGCCGCGCTCGCGGGAGGCCGCATCGGCGCATTGCTGAATCTGGTCTTCGGGAACGCCTCCATCTGGCCGGGCGTGAGATTGATAGACATCCGTTTCCCGGACTCCTTCCTCTCCGCTTTCTCCGGACCGAACTACGGCGTGGCCGGCCTGCGGGATCTGCTGGGCGTGCGGGGTCGACCTTTGCTTGCCACGGCGCTCAAGCCCATGGGCTCGACCGAGGTCGAGCTCGCCGAGTCCGCCGCCGCCTTCGCGCGCGGCGGCGGGGACATCGTCAAGGACGACCAGAACATCGTCGACGCGACCTTCGCCGCGTTCCGTTCCCGCGTCTCGCGCATCGGCGAAGCAGTTTCCGGCACGAAGTGCCTGTACTTCCCCCACCTGTCGGGTCCGCAGGAGGAGCTGGAAGAGCGCCTGCGCTTCGTGCTCGGCCTCGGCCTCAAGGGCGTCCTCATCTGCCCCGCCATCGTCGGCTTCGATCAGATGCGCGCGTTGGCGTCCCGCCGCAAGGCCGTGTTCATGGCCCACCCGGCTTACTCCGGCGCCTTCTACGCCGAGCGCTCCCACGGCATCGAGCACTCGTTATATCTGGGGACTCTCATGCGCCTGGCCGGGGCCGACATCACCGTCTTCCCCAACGCCGGGGGCCGCTTCGCCTTCACGCCCGCCGAGTGCCGGGCCATCGCCGAGCGGGGGCGCGCGCCCCTCGGGAGCCTCGCGCCGATCTTCCCGGCTCCTGGCGGCGGGATGAACCTCGACAACACGGCCGCGATGGCGGCTGATTTCGGGACCGACGCGATCTGGCTCGTGGGCGGGCGGCTGTTGATGCATCCCGGCGGACCGGAAGCCGGAGCGCGGGCCTTCCGCGAAAAAATGACGGAGTAAAAGCGGCGGCTGATTCCGGAAACAGTCGCCCGGATCCAACGAATCATGTACGACATCGACAGCCGCGATCGCGTCGCCGTGCTCGACCTCGCGCCTCCACCGGATTCAGGGGATCCGCTGCCCATCGTCCTGGCTAAGGACGGCGCCGTGATCCTGTCCTATGTGGCCGGCCGGGAGCTGACCGTCGTGGCGACCTTCCCCGTCTGCGCCGCGACCCTCTTCGGGGAGCCTCACGCCAAGTCGCTGGCCAAGCACCCGCTCGCGGAGCGCGGGCTCAAGCCCCACGGGGCGTTCGAGGTCAAGGACTCCTCCTGGGCGCGCGCGCTCGAGGCACGCGACGGCACGGGGCGCAAGAAGCACTTCGTCTTCACCTTCCGCGACTCCGTCTTCGAGTGCGTCGCCAACGACATCGGCGTGGAGCTCATCAGGGAAGACGACGACACCATCAAGCTGATGTCCAAACGCCTGTATAAGTGACAAGCCCGGATTCATGGATACGCATACAGGCATTACGCTTTTCATCAATCAGCACCGCCTATCGATCCCCGGGGGCCTCCTGGCGCGTAAAACAACGCAACAGCGGGAGGTCTGACCCCCAATCTCCGATTGACGCCCCCGTCGGGGAATTGCTACGATTACCCCTCGCCTCATCCAGCCATTAGGAGTATCAAGCCTCATTAATAATTACAACAGGAATTTTAAGGATAGCCGGGATACAACCCGGATCAACAACATGATTCGGGCCCCCATGGTCCGGCTCATCGACGCAGACGGGACTCAGGTGGGAGTCAAACCCATCGCCGAAGCGCTGGCCCTGGCTCGGACGCGCGGATTGGACCTCGTGGAGGTCGCCGCGACGGCGCAGCCCCCGGTTTGCAAGGTTTTACCGTACTCGAAGTACAAGTACGAGCAGGATAAGAAGGAAAGGGAGTCCCGGAAGAAGCAGAAGGCCGGCCTCCTGAAGGAACTGAGGTTCCGCCCGAACATCGGTCAGCACGACCTCGACGTGAAGGTCCGGCAGATCGAGGAGTTCATCGACGCGC
>Ga0255338_1002086_pt1 | contig 32112 bp, 27 predicted proteins | sample MeOH1_35cm_T4_19_FD_203715 | JGI IMG/M metagenome (GOLD analysis project Ga0255338, IMG submission 203715) | Sandy soil microbial communities from University of British Columbia, Vancouver, Canada - MeOH1_35cm_T4_195 | ecosystem: Engineered > Artificial ecosystem > Sand microcosm > Unclassified ... | reverse complement strand
TTCTCCGCCCGGGCCAGGTTGTCCACCACGAGGATGTCCGTGTGCCCGCGGCGGTTCAGCTCCCGCACCAGGTTGCTGCCCACGAATCCCGCGCCGCCCGTGACGATGAACATGCCCGACTCCTCTGCCCCTCCAGGATAACGGCTATCCGATGGCCTCTTCCGGTTCCGGCCGCTGGAGCCGCTTCAGCAGCCTTGGTCCCAGCTCCGCCACGAAGGTGGCAGCCAGGATCAGGAGGCCGCCCGCCAGCTGCATGGGGCCGAGGTGCTCCAGGACGCCCGGGACGACGCCGCTGACGGCGATGCCGGCCGTCCAGACGGGCTCCAGGCTGAACAGGATGGCGCTTTCCGTGGCGCCCAGGCGGGCCTGCATGGTGCTCTGCACGTAGAAGGCCAGCGTGGTGGCCAGCAGTCCCATGAAGCCGAGGGCGACCCAGGTCCCGCCCCGGGCGAGGGCCGCGCTGGCCCCCTGGAAGCCGTGCGGCGCCGGCAGGGCGAGGGTGACGATCAGCGAGATGGCCCCGGTGACCGCCACCTGCATGAAGGCCAGCACCCACCCCGACGAGCGGCGGGAGAAATGCGCCGTCATCACGATGTGGAATCCGCAGAGTACGGCTGCCAGCAGGGTCTCCGAATCGCCGCGGTTCCAGCCGCCCCAGGCCGCCCCGGGCTCGTGGACCAGCAGGGCGAGCCCCGCCAGGGCCACCAGGGCGGCCAGGCCGTGGGAGGGCCGCAGGCGGTCGCCCGCCAGGAGGGCCACCAGGGGCGTGAAGATCACATAGAGCCCCGTGATGAACCCGGACTTCGAGGTGGAGGTGAAGCGGAGGCCATCGGTCTGCAGCCAGAACAGCGTGGCCAGCACCAGTCCCAGCCAGAGGCCGTCCAGGGCATCCCGCCGCCGGATGGGCACCCGGAGCAGCAGCATCATCAGGCCCAGGCCCGCGGTCCCCACGGCGAAGCGGAGGGTCAGCAGGGCCCCCACGGACAGGCCGGCCTGGAGGCAGTACTTGGTGGCGGGGAAGCCGCCCCCCCAGATGGCCGCGATGGCCGCCATGGCGAAGACGGCGAAGAGATGGGACCTGCGGGACTCCGGCATCCTTCCAGGCTATCGCCCCGCCCAGCTCCGGCGAAGGAGGAATCGCAAAGCCCTTGACGTTTTGTTGTTATTTCAAGATGGCGGCCAGGCGGATCGTCAACTCGGGCTGATCCGGGTCATCGGTGGTCAGGGACAGCACCTCGCTGTACCGGCCGGCCTTGAGGGCCGCGGGCAGCACCACGGACAGTTCCTGCGAGGCGGCCTTCTGGCCCAGCCCCTCCACCCGCACGCCCGCGAGGGAGCAGCGGCTCCCGGTGACGCGGAAGGCGCGGCCTTCCCCCTGCTTGAGGACGAGCTTCTGCCGCAGCTCGCGGCCGGGGGCATCCTGGAACACCAGCTCGGCGGGGGTGGCCTGGACCGCGGGCTTCAGCTCCCACTGGATGTTCAGAGCCAGCTGGTTCATGCGGGGGTTCGTGAAGTGCACCGTGGCCTGCTCGACGCCGCGGAACCGGCCGGCCGGCACCTTCCGGCCGTCGAAGGCCACTTCCATGACCACGTCCTTGCCATCCTGCCGGTAGGCGAAGGCGAGGAAGGGGGCGCCGGGGGCCTTCACGTCCACGATCTGGACCGGCTCGCCGTTGCCGCTGGCGTAGCGGACGGTGCTGCGGGTGGTGGCGGACTTGGCGACGTGGTGGAAGTAGACGGATTCCACAGAGGGCATGATCTCCTGCACCACCTCCGCCTCGAGGGTCAGGCTGGAGGCCGGGGTCTTCGGGTCGTTGCAGACCACCTCGATGGACTTGCGCACGCCCCCCTTGAGGCCCCTGGGGTCGAAGGTGGCCTCGAGATCCGTGCTCTCCCCGGGGGCGATGGACCACTTGCCGATCACCGTGGCCGTGCAGCCGCAGCTGGGCCGCACCTGGGTGATGCTGAGGACGGCGTTGCCTGTGTTGGTGACGCGGTACTTCGCGGCCACCTTCCGGTCCGGCGTGATGCGGCCGAAGTCGTAGTGGGTTTTGTCGAAGGTGATGACGGGGGCCTGGGCCATGAGGGTGGCGGCGGCGCAGGCGAAGAAGAGGCGGCGGAGCATGCGGGACCTCGAGGAAGACCTGTGATTCTAGCCGGAGATGAGCGCAAAGAGCTCATAACAGAACCCGACGATGCCGCGATGAAGCCAGGCGGGATGCACCCGCCAGGAAGGGCCCGCAGGGCGATGCGGGACATCGTTCAAGGGGCCTGACGCCGCGGGGCGCCCGCCTGCCTTCATCCCTCCGGGCGGGGGGTGGCGGGCGTCGTGATGCCGCGTCACGCTCGGCGCGCGTAGTACCCGCTACGCTCCGTCTCGCGTTCCTCGCCTCACTCGCCCGGCACCCCCCGCGCGGCGACGTGGGGTTTTGTTATGAGCTCTTTCAATTCAGCCCACACCTGGTCGGGCCCGATATCCGCCAGGCAGGGGTGCCCCGGCGTGAAGCAATCCCGCTTGAAGCAGGGGGCGCAGGGGATGCCCTCCTTGCGCAGGCCGCGGCTCCTGGGGCCCCAGGGCGTGGACCCGCCCGGGTCCGTGGCGCCATAGAGGGCCAGCGCGGGCGCGCCCGTGGCGGCGGCCAGGTGGCTGAGGCCCGAGTCGTTGCCCAGGACCGCCGCCGCTCCGCGCATCCAGGCTGCAGCTTCCTTGAGGGTCGTCTTCCCGCAGAGGTCGATGCCCTCGGTCCCCGCCACCACGGCGCAGGTGGGGGCCTCGTCCGGGGAGCCCAGCACGGCCACGGCGAAGCCCTCGGACCGGGCCTTCAGCAGCAGGGCCCGGTAGTGCGCCACGGGCCAGGCCTTGGAGGGCCAGGTGGAGCCGGGCATGAGGCAGAGGTAGTGCTCCGACGGCTTGTCGATGGCCACCTGCGGATCGAAGTCCGCGTAGGGCATGGGGGGCAGGTCCGGCCAGCGCCGCTTCAGCACCGCGTGGTAGCGGAGCAGGAAGGGGCCCTCGGCCTCCCAGAAGGGGCCGCTGTGGGTGTTGAAGAGGCCTGCCAGGCTCTCGTCCACGCCGATGCGCTCGGGCACCCGGGCCAGCCAGGCGGCCAGCGCGGGCCGCAGGGACTTGGGGAAGTGGATGCTGCGCGCGGCGCGGTGCTGCCTCAGGATGCGCGCCAACTCGAAGGGGCCGGGCTTGCCCTCGTCCGGCAGGGCCGCGTCGCAGAACCACGTATCCGCCACCAGCCCCACGGTGGTCTTCGGACCCCAGACGACGAGGGGGCCCGCGTCGATCCCCCGCAGCAGGCGCAGCACGGGTAGCTGCATGGCGGCGTCTCCGACAAACCGCGGGAAGCGTACCCAGGTGGCGTGGTCGGGGATCATAGCCATTCCGCCACCGCTTGGCGAAACCTTGCCGCGGCGTCGTAGTCCCGGGTGAGGGCCGTGCCGAAGGCGTGGGCCTTGGTCCGCTCGGCCTCCCACGCCGCGGGGTCCGCCAGCAGCGGGGCGATCCGGGCGGCGGCCTGGCGCAGCAGGCTTCCGTCGATGGTGCGCCGATCGTCGGGTTTCTGGATGAGGAAGCCGCCTTCGCCGTCCTTCAGCACGGACCCGATGCCCCCCACCGTGGGCGCCAGCACGGGCACGCCGCGCTCCAGAGCCTCGATGAGGGCGAGGGGGAAGAAGCCCTCGTTGCGGCTGGTCATGACATAGAGGTCCAGGGCCGCGAAGGCCAGGCCCAGGTCGGGCAGGGGGCCGAGGCGGCGGGTGCGCTCCTTCAGGGGGGAGGCTTCCAGGGCCGCCTGGAGGGTGGCGGCGGTGGCCGGTTCCTCCCGGCCCGCGAACAGCACGGCGGCGCCGGGCAGGCTTTCGGCGAAGCGCAGCACGGAGACGGGATCCTTGCGGCCGTCGATCTGGCCCACGTAACCCACGACGGGCCCTGCCTCGGGCAGGCCAAGGGCGAGGCGGGCCGCCCGGCGCTCCCCGGCGTCCACGGGCCGGGCCTCGGGGCGCGGGTACAGGGGGTGGATGATGCTGCACGGAGCCTGGCTGAGGTGCTCCCGCACGGCGGCGGTGAAGTCGTAGGTGCAGAGCCAGCGGTCTACGAGGCCGCGCACGCCGCGGTATTTCCGCAGGTGGCGCTCGTAGTGCTCGTGGAGGGTGAGCACCGTGGGGATCCGCACGCCGAACCGCGCCAGCCAGGGCAGGGCGCGCTGCACGCCCTTGTGGTTGCAGAGCACCAGCAGGTCGGGCCGTGTCTGGCGCAGCCAGCGGAAGGCGCCCACGGCGCCCGGAAGGTGCAGCACCTCGGCCACGTTCGGGTTGCGCTCGCGCAGCTCGGGCTCGATGTCGCGCTTGCCGGGTTCCTTCCGGAAGAGCACGGAAACCTTCACCGGCAAAGTCGCCAGTGCGGCAACCTGCTCCAGGAGCACCCGCTCGCCCCCCCCGAAGGACAGCTTCCGGTGCGCGAACACGACGTGCTTCACGGGACTCCAGCTAGGGGTCTGTTTTCAAAATGGATGCGAGCCGCGACGGGTCCAGCCGCGTGATCCAGGAAGGCGGCGGCCGCAGGGCGATGCGGGACATCGTTCAAGGCCACCAACGCACCTGGGTGCGCGGCTGGGCCCGTCCCGAAGGGCAGGGGGCAGCGCCCGGCGCGATACTGCGTCAAGCTCCTCGCCAATAGTGCCGCTATTGCCATCGTCGCTTTCCTTGTCTCGCTTGGGCGGTGCCCCCTGCGCGGCCACACCCCATTTTGAAATCAGACCCCTGAGGTTCAAGATAGGATAACTGACCTAACGCGTCACTTCTCCAGGTTGCCATGTCCCTCGCCACGACCCAACGGATCCTGCTCGTGGAGGATGAACCCGGCCTCCGGGAGGTCCTGACGCTGGCCCTGGAAGGGGCCGGCTTCCGGTGCGAGGCCGCCGCGGGCATCGAGGAGGGGCAGCGGGCCCTCCGGGAGACCACCTTCGATGGCGTGCTCTCCGACCTGAAGCTGAAGGATGGCTCGGGCATCGAGCTGCTCACCTGGATGAAGGAGCAGGGCCTGGAGACGCCGGTGGTGATCATGACCGCCTACGCCACCACGGAGACCACAGTGCAGGCCCTGAACCAGGGCGCGGTGGACTTCATCACCAAGCCCTTCAAGCACGAGGAGCTCATCGGCACCCTGAAGGGCCTGCTGGCCGCCACGGAGCCGGCGGCGCCGCCGCCCCAGGACCTGGGCGAGCTGGTGGGCGTCGGGCCCATCATGCGGAAGATCAATGCCCTCATCGGCAAGGTCTCCCGCGCCGATACCACCGTGCTGCTCACGGGGGAGAGCGGCACGGGCAAAGAGGTGGTGGCCCGGCTCATCCACCGCTACTCGGACCGGACCAAGGGCCCCTTCGTGGCCGTGAACTGCGGGGCGCTGCCGGAGGCCCTGCTGGAGAGCGAGCTGTTCGGCTTCGAGAAGGGCGCCTTCACGGGCGCCGGGGCCATGAAGCGCGGGCTCTTCGAGGAGGCCGGCGGCGGCATCCTGTTCCTGGATGAGATTGGCGAGATGCCCCTGTCCCTCCAGGTGAAGCTGCTGCGGGTGCTCCAGGAGCGCCGCCTGCGCCGCCTGGGGGCCACGGAGGAGCGGGCCGTGGACGTGCGCGTCATCGCCGCCACCAACCGGGACCTGCGGGCCCGGACCGAAGCCGGGGCCTTCCGGGAGGACCTCTTCTACCGGCTGAACATCCTCCAGATCGAGCTGCCGCCCCTGCGGGAGCGGCCCGAGGACCTGCCGGTGCTGGCCGAGCACTTCCTGCGGCGGTCCTGCCAGAAGCTGGGCAAGGCGCCCATGCAGCTCCACGCGGACACCATGGCCCAGCTGCTGGCTTACCGGTTCCCGGGCAACGTGCGGGAGCTGGAGAACCTCATGGAGCGCTGCGTCGCGCTCAACGCCGGCGGCCCCATCACCAAGGACCTGCTGCCGGAGGGCTTCGGCCAGGTTCCGGCCGGGGAGGGGGCCGGCCGCTCCGCCCCCCTGGCCATTCCGCCTGACGGGTTCGACCTGGAGGCCTGGATCACGGCCCTGAAGGGCCACTTCCTCAAGCGGGCCCTGGAGGAAGTGGGGGGCGTCAAGACCAAGGCCGGCAAGCGGCTGGGCATGAGCTTCCGGGCCTATCGGTACTGGCTGGCGGAGCTGGGCGGCCTGGAGGCCCTGCCCCAGGACTTCCCGTGGCCTTCCGACTTCCCGGCTCCCGCTGTGGACGAAGGCGGCGGAACCGACACACCCAAGGACGCATGAAGCCGATGAAACCTTGCATTTTCAGCCATTCCTGGCACACTGGAACGCTCGGATGCAACCCAGACGAGCCCTCTCACCGGACCCTCCCATGACCCTGCCCATCGCCCGCCGCCGAGACCGCGGATTCTCCCTGCTGGAGCTGCTGGTGGCGATGATGATCATCGCCGTCCTGGGCACCCTGGGCTTCTCGCAGTACAAGAAGCACTCCGCCGCGGCCCGCTACCTCAAGGCCCAGGACGACCTCAAGATCGTGGCCGAGGGGCTGGACCAGTACTACCTGAAGCACGGCCGCTTCCCGGATTTCGGCAGCTTCGACGCCATGATCGACGGCAACTCCACACTGGTGAAGGAAAGCCTCATCAAGACCGGCATGTCCGCCACGGATCCCTTCGGCCAGCCCTACGAGGGCAAGTCCAGCCGTGCCACCTACGACCTGAAGTGCGCCGGCGACCCCGGCAACCAGGAGGATGCCGGGCCCATCACCCGCACCCCCGGCCAGGTGACCGGCTCTTCGCCCGTCAGCACCCCCGGCGGCGCGGCGGCCCCCAAGGCCGATGCCCCGGCCGCTGACGCCGGAGCCAAGAAGTGATCGATCTCCACAAGCTGCCCCTGGAGGGCCTCCGGCTGAACGGCACCACCGAGCAGGTGGCGCTGGAGGGCGGCGTCTCCCTGCGGGACCTGGCCTGGTCCGTGTTCGCACTGGCTTCCGACGGCGATGTCTTCCTCGAGGTGAAGGGACAGGCGGTCTGGCAGGGCGCCTGCAGCCGCTGCCTCGCGCCCCTGGACCGGCCCATCTCGGTGGAGAGCCAGTTCCTGGGCAGCAAGGATCCGGACCTGGTGGGCCGCGGTTCCCACACCCTGGGGACCCAGGACCTCGATGTGGTCTTCCTGCCCGAGGACACCCTGGACGAGACGGAGCTGGTGCGGGAGCAGTTCGAGCTCCAGGCCCCCATGCACCCCCTCTGCGCCGAGGACTGCAAGGGCCTCTGTCCCACTTGCGGTAAGAACTGGAACAAGGGCCCCTGCCAGTGCCCGACCGAATCCGTGCAGGCCCCCTCCGCCCTCAACCGGGCCCTGGCCAAGGCCCTGGCGGGAATCAAGCTGGACCCGGAATCCTGAAACCTTTAACCTGAAACTTTGCGTTTTACCTCTAGGAGCAAGCCATGCCGAATCCCAAGCGCCGCCATTCCAAGGCCCGCCGCGACCGCCGGCGCACCCACGACGCGCTGGAGGTCATGAGCGCCAGCACCTGCCCCAACTGCCAGACCCCCAAGCTGCCCCACCGCGTGTGCCCCAGCTGCGGCTTCTATCGCGGCAAGCTGGCCGTCCGCGTCGCTGCGACCGCCTAAGGCGGTGGACAGCCATCGCATCGCACTGGACGTCATGGGGGGCGACCACGCCCCCCATGCGACGCTGCTGGGTGCCCGGGAGGCCCTCCAGGCCTGGCCGGGGCTCTTCCTCTTCCTTGTCGGGGATGAGGCGGTGCTGCGTCCGCAGCTGGCCCGCCACGGCTTCACGCCGGAGCTGATGGCCCGCGCGGAGCTGGTCCATGCCTCCCAGACCGTCGTCATGGAGGACAAGGCCACCAGCATCCTCAAGGAGAAGAAGGACAGCTCCATCCGCGTGGCCGCCCAGCTCGTGCGCGAGGGGCGGGCCCACGGCGTGGTGTCCATGGGCCACACCGGCGCCGCCATGGTGGCCTCCAGCCTCGTCATCGGCAAGCTCGAGGGCGTGGACCGGCCGGCCCTGGCCAGCGTCCTGCCCAACATGAAGGGCGGGCCCACGGTGCTCCTTGATGTGGGCGCCAACGTGGACAGCCGCGCCGAGCACATCGCCCAGTTCGCGGTGATGGGTTCGGTGTATGCGGAGGAGGTGCTCGGCCTCGAGCATCCGCGCGTGGGCATCCTCAGCGTGGGCGAAGAGGACGGCAAGGGCACGGACGTCACCAAGGATGCCTCGGCCATGCTCCGCGAGATGGAGATCCGCTTCGAGGGCAACGCCGAGGGCCGGGACATCTGGAACGGCAACTTCGATGTCATCGCCTGCGACGGGTTCGTGGGCAACGTGGTGCTGAAGTCCAGCGAGGCGCTGGCCGAGGGCATCATCGGCGGCCTGCGGGACAGCTTCATGGAGTCGCCCATCACCAAGCTGGCCGGTCTCCTCGCGAAGCCCGCCATGAAGCGGTTCAAGAAGAAACTCGACTACGCCGAGTACGGCGGCGCGCCGCTGCTGGGCGTGAAGGGCGTGAGCATCATCGGCCATGGCCGCAGCGACCACAAGGCCGTGCGCAATGCCATCCGCGCCGCCCTGCGGGCCGTGGAGCACCGCCTCCACGAGCGCATCCAGGAGCGCGTGGCCCTGCTGCTGCCCCAGGACTGAGCCCAGTCAGACAAAGCGAAAAGGATTTACCACCAAGACACCAAGGCACCAAGAAAAGCAGAATGCTGTTCTTGAGCAGTTCCTGGTGTCTTGGTGTCTTGGTGGTGAGTTTTGATGTCTTTGTGAGGTCGTCATGAGCAAGGTGGCTTGGCTGTTTCCGGGGCAGGGGTCGCAGGCGGTGGGCATGGGCGTGGCCCTGGCGGCGGCCGAGCCCGCGGCGCGGGCGGTGCTCCAGGATGCGGATGCGGCCCTGGGCTTCCCGCTCTCGAAGCTGATGGCCGAGGGGCCCGAGGACACGCTGAAGCTGACGGAGCACACCCAGCCGGCCATCCTCACCCACAGCACCATGGTGGTGCGGGCCTGGGGTCACCGGCTGCCGAAACCCGACTTCGCCGCCGGCCACTCCCTGGGCGAGTACAGCGCGCTCGTGGCGCTGGGCGCCCTGGGCTTCCAGGATGCGGTCCGCACCGTGCGCGAGCGCGGCCGGGCCATGCAGGAGGCCGTGCCCGTGGGCGTGGGCGCCATGGCGGCCATCCTGGGCATGAGCCAGGCGGATGTGGAGGCCAGCTGCGCCGAGGCCGCCGCAGTCACCGGCAAGATCGTGGTTCCAGCCAACTTCAACGGCCCCGGCCAGATCGTCATCGCCGGCCATGCCGAGGCCGTGGACGCGGCCCTGGAGGCCGCCAAGGCCCGGGGCGGGCGCAAGGCCATGAAGCTGCCCGTGAGCGCCCCCTTCCATTCGCCGCTCATGGAGCCCGCCCAGGCCCGCATGACGCCCATCCTGCAGGGGTTGGCCTTCAAGGCGCCCGTCTGCCCCCTGGTGAACAACGTGGACGCAGCCGCGGTCTCAGCCCCCGAGGCGCTGCGGGACGGCCTGGTGCGCCAGATCCCCGGGGCCGTGCGCTGGCAGGCCACCCTGGACCTGCTGCTGGACCAGGGCGTCACCGCCTTCTTCGAACTGGGGCCGGGGAAGGTCCTGGCCGGCCTGGTGAAGCGGCAGGCCAAGGAGCGGGGCCTGGAGGTGTCGGCCCTGAGCCTCGGCGCACCCGAAGACCTTGCCCAGCTGGGCTGACACTGCAGTGGCAGGGCCTTCCAGCCGGGAAGGTGTGATGAAAAGCAATGCCCCCCGGGGGTAGGGTGGTGGGGACGACACTGCGTCTTCCAGTGTGCGGTACCGAGCGGCGGAACGCGGCTCGGAGGCCGCCTACATCACCCTCAGTCCGAGGTGCCCATGCGCAAGGATCTTGTCTTCGGAATGGCCGGTTCAGGAGGCGATGGCATCGTCTCCGCTGGCGACTCCCTCCTCCAGGCTGCCTCGGCCGAGGGTTATCACGGCGTGATGACCAAGAGCTTCGGCTCCCAGATCCGCGGCGGTGAGTCCTCCTGCCGTGTGCGCATCAGCACGGATCCGGTCCTGAACCCCGGCGGCAACCTCGACGTGGCCGTGGCCCTGAACTGGGAGGACTTCCTCAAGTTCGGCGCCGAGCTTCCCGTGGCCGGCACCACGGTGGTGATCTACGAGGCCGCCACCGGCGTGGCCGAGAACCAGATCCCCCTGGTGGGCGTGACGCCGCTCCAGGTGATCGCTGTGCCCATCGCCGCCATGGCCAAGGAGACGGCCGGTACCGAGCGCGCCAAGAACACCGTGGTGCTGGGCCTCATCGCCGGTTGGTTCGGCATCGGCGGCGAAGCCGTGATGAAGGGCATCTCGAAGAAGCTGGCCAAGAAGAGCCAGGAGCTCGTCGAAGCCAACCAGAAGGCCTTCGACTCGGGCGTGGCGTTTGCGAAGTCGCATCCCCTCAAGGCCGACATGACCATCGTGCCCTCCGCGAACAAGGGCGCCGTGAAGCTGCTCACCGACGGCAACGACATGTGCGCCGCCGCGGCCATCTTCGCCGGCTGCCAGTTCTTCGGCGGCTACCCGATCACGCCGTCCACCGAGATCATGCAGTTCTTCACCAACCACGTCTGGAAGTACGGCGGCGCCGTGCTCCAGGCCGAGGATGAGATCGCCGGCATTGGCGCGGCCGTGGGCGCCTCCTTCGCGGGCAAGAAGGCCATGACCGCCACCAGCGGCCCGGGCCTCTCCCTCAAGTCCGAGATGATGGGCCTCGCCAGCATCGCCGAGCTGCCCCTGGTGATCGTGGACGTGCAGCGCGGCGGCCCCTCCACGGGCCTGCCCACCAAGACCGAGCAGTCCGACCTCTTCGCGGCGGCCTTCTCCGCCCATGGCGACGTGATCCGCCCCGTGCTGGCCCCGACCTCCGTGGCCGACATCTTCCGCACCACGGTGGAGGCCTTCAACATCGCCGAGTACTACCAGACGCCGGTGATCATCCTCTCCGACCAGGAGATCGCCTCCCGCAAGGAGACGCTGGATCCCATCGACACCAGCCAGTTCAAGATCATCGACCGCCTGAAGCCCACCGGTTCCGACCTCCAGGACTACAAGCGCTTCAAGCAGACCGAGAACCACATCAGCCCCATCAGCCACCCGGGCATGCTCGGCGGCACCTACCTGGCGTCCGGCATCGAGCATGTGGAATCCGGTGCGCCCACCAACAGCGGTTCCGTGCATGCGCGCATGAACGACAAGCGCATCAAGAAGCTGGATCCCCTGAAGGACCGCAAGGACCTCTTCGAGATCACGGGCAATCCCGATGCGCCACTGGCGCTGGTGGCCTGGGGCAGCGTGGCCGGCGTGTGCCGCGAGGCGCTGCAGATGGCCCGGGAGCAGGGGCTGGACGTCAAGCTCATGGTGCCCTACCTGCTCTACCCCGTGGCCGAGCAGACCTACCGGGACTTCTTCGCCTCGGTCCAGAAGGGGCTCGTCGTCGAGCAGTCCCACCTGGCCCAGACGTTCAAGGTGCTGCGCATGCACCTCGACCTGCCCAAGGGCCTGCAGTCCCTGGCCCGCAGCGGCGCGAACCCCTTCCTGCCCGGCGAGATCGTCGCGGCCCTCCACCAACTCCTCGCGGAACTGCAGCGCAGCCACGAGGGCAAGCTCCAGCCCCAGGAGTGAGGTCCACCATGAGCGCCACCTGCGAATTCCAAGCGAAAGACTTCAAGAGCGACCTGAAGCCCATCTGGTGCCCCGGCTGCGGTGACTACTCCGTGGTGCAGGGCATCTACCGGGCCCTGGCCGCCATCGGCCGCGCCCCCCATGAGGTCGCCTTCATCTCGGGCATCGGCTGCTCCAGCCGCATCCCCGGCTACACCACGGCCTACGGGTTCAACACCGTCCACGGCCGGGCCCTGCCCATCGCCCAGGGCATCAAGCTGGCCAACCCCGACCTGCTGGTGCTGGCGGCCGGCGGCGACGGCGACGGCTTCTCCATCGGCGGCGGCCACATCGCCCACCTGATCCGCCGCAACATCGACATCACCTACATCGTGATGGACAACCAGATCTACGGCCTCACCAAGGGCCAGCTCTCGCCCACCTCCCAGAAGGGCCGCACCACCTGCACCTCGCCCTACGGGAGCCTCGAGAACCCCGTCAACCCGCTCCTCTATGTGCTGGCCTACGGCGCCGGCTTCGTGGCCCAGGCCTCGCCCACGGACCTGGCGGGCATGGCCGCCACCCTCGAAGAAGCCATCCGCTATCCCGGCTTCGCCTTCGTGAACGTCCAGTCCCCCTGCGTCACCTACGGCGAGGAGGCCCAGCAGATCAAGGGCCTCAAGGCCATCAGCGAGAGCCTCGCGGCCATCGGCCACGATCCGGCGGACCGCCTGGCGGCCATGGACCTGGCCCAGCACTACGGATCCAAGATGCACCTCGGCGTGTTCTACAAGAACCCCGAGCCGCCGCCGACCTACGACGCCCTGATCCGCGAGCGTCAGGCCCAGCTGTCCCAGGGCGCCCTTCCCAAGGAGCGCATCCTGGATCTCTTCATCAAGAAGTGAGGGAGCCGACCATGGCGACGCGGATCGATTTTGCCAGCCTGAGCCTCATGGATGCCCTCGATCTGGCCGTCCTGATCGAGGAGGAGGCCAAGGAGCGCTACGAGGACTTCGCGGCGCAGATGGAGCAGCACCGCACGCCGGAGGCGGCGACCTTCTTCCGCCTCATGGCCGTCAACGAGGCCAAGCACGGCCAGGAGCTGGCCGATCGTCGGAGCCAGCTATTCGGCACCGCGGCCCGCACGGTCACCCGGGCCATGATCTTCGACGTGGAGGCGCCGGACTTCGACGCAGCCCGCGCCTTCATGAGCCCGCGCCAGGCCATGAAGGCGGCCCTGGCCTCCGAGGTCAAGGCCCACGCCTTCTTCGTGGCGGCCCTCCCCGCCCTGAAGGATGCGAAGGTCCGCGCCCTCTTCGAGGAGCTGCGCGACGAGGAGGTCGAGCACCAGACTCTCGTCAAGGCCGAGCTGGCCAAGCTGCCCCCGGACAGCGGCCTCTCGGACGACGATTTCGTGGACGAACCCGCGGCGCAGTAGACGGCCCGTTCGAGTCACGGGAAAGGCTTTTCACCACCAAGACACCAAGTCACCAAGAACTGCTTTTTTCTTTTCTTGGTGTCTTGGTGTCTTGGTGTCTTGGTGGTGATCTTTTATCTCTGGCCTTCAGAGGAGCCGCGCCAGAGATCCGCGAGCACCACGCCCGCCAGGGCCAGGTAGGTCGTGGCGAGAAGGACCAGGGCCACCCAGGGCGCCCATGGTGCGCCAGGATGCCCCTGCCGCAGCCACCACTGGCCCGCATTGAACAGCACGGCCACGGCGCAGCCGCCCGCGAGGAGGGTCCGACCCTTCCAGCCTGTCCGCCGCAGGTAGCCGAAGGCCGCCACCAGGAAGACCAGCGGGAACACGGCCAGGTGCAGGCCCCGGGTCCCGATCGTGGCGAAGAGGCTGTCCGAGGCCTCCTCCAGGGCCAGGGGCCGCAGGTCCTCGTAGCTGGTGATCCGGGGGAACTGGCCGCCGGGGGCGTGGCAGCTGGCGCAGTTGTTGGCGACGACGGCCTCCACGGGGGCGAAGCCCTCGCGGGTGGCGCCGCCCTGCACCCAGGTCCGGAAGACCGCGGCCTCCGCGGGGCTGGTGTTGGGGGCCATCACACCTTCGAGGACGGCCATGAGGCGGGGCCGGGCGGCGGGAGCCTGGGCCGTCCCGGCGCGCTCCTGGCGGGCCGTGTGGACCAGGCCGCTCCCCAGGAAGGCCGCCAGGGCCAGGATCACGAAGGTGGCGAAGGCGCGCTCGGAGGGGGGCAGGGTCCGCAGGCTCATGGGGCCCATGGTACCCGCCCGGGCGGGTCAGTCGACGTGGACCGGTCCCGTGGCCAGGCTCCGCCGCATGAGGAAGAGCATGGGGAAGAGGCAGAAGCAGAGGATGCCCATGAACCAGAAGGTGTCCGAGAAGGCCATCATGCTCGACTGCTTCACCACGGTGCCGTAGGCCGCGCCCTGGGCCAGGTGGGCAGCGTCCGTGGGCGACAGGCCCCCGCGCAGGACGCCCAGCTGGGTGGTCCGGTCCAGGAAGCCCTGATAAGCCGGGTTGCCCGGCGCCAAGTGGCCGATGAGGTTGGCCTGATGGAACTGGGACCGGCGGGCCAGCATGGTGGTGGCGAGGGCGATGCCCGTGCTGCCGCCGATGTTGCGCACCAGGTTCATGAGGCCCGTGGCGTACGCGGTCTTCTCGTGGGGGATGTGCTGGAAGGCCGACACGTTGATGGGGATGAAGAGGAAGGCGAAGCCGAGGCTCTGGACCACGCGCGACCACATGGCCGTGCGGAAGTCCACCTGCAGGTTGAAGCCCGACATCTGGATGAGGCCCAGGCCGCAGGCGAAGAAGCCGATGCCGATGAGCCAGCGGGTATCCACCTTCTTCAGGAGCATGGCCACGATGGGCATCATGCACATCACCGCCAGGCCGCCGGGACTCAGCACCCAGCCGCTGAGCAGGGCCGTGTAGCCCAGCAGGGTCTGGAGGAAGATGGGCAGCAGGGCCAGGCTGCCGTAGAGCACGAAGCCCAGCACGAAGAGCATGAGGATGGACACCGCGAAGGTGCGGTCCTTCATCAGGCGGAAGTCCACGATGGGCCGCTCCTTCCGCAGCTCGTAGAGCACGGCGAAGACCAGCGCCGCCACGGCCACGATGGCGAAGAAGACGATGAAGCCCGAGGAGAACCAGTCCTTGCGCTGCCCCTCGTCCAGCACGATCTCCAGCGAGGCCAGGCCCAGGGTGAGGATGCCGATGCCGAAGTAGTCGAACCTCGCGCCCTCCTTGAGGGAGATGCGGTGGAAGGTCGGCGGGTCCTGCACCAGGGCGCTGGTGAGCGTGAAGGACAGGAAGCCCACGGGGATGTTGATGAGGAAGATCCAGTGCCAGCTGAAGTTGTCCGTGATCCAGCCGCCCAGCACGGGGCCGATGATGGGCGCCAGCACCACGCCCATGCCGTAGACGGCCATGGCCGCGCCACGCTTCTCGTGGGGGAAGGTCTCCACCAGGATGGCCTGGGAGATGGGCTGGAGGCCGCCGCCGCCCAGACCCTGGAGCACGCGGAAGAAGATGAGCCAGCCCAGCGAGGGCGCGATGCCGCAGAGCAGCGAAGCCACCGTGAAGACGCTCACGCAGGTGAGGTAGAAGCGCTTCCGGCCCATGAGGCTGGAGAAGTAGCCCCCCAGCGGCAGCACCACGGCATTGGCCACCAGGTACGAGGTCAGCACCCAGGTGGTCTCCTCCACCGTGGCCGACAGGTCCCCCGCGATGTGCGGGAGCGCCACGTTCGCCACACTGGTGTCCAGGACCTCCATGAAGGTCGCGATCATCACCGTGAGGGCGATGATCCAGGGGTTGATGCGGCGGTGGGAGGTCATAGAAAAAAACTCACGCAGAGGGGCGCAGAGGGAAAGGAGAATGCGGAGAGACCTGGATCAGGAGCCGAGTTTGTCCCTCTGCGACCCCCTGCTGCCTCAGCGAACCTCCGCGTGCGTTTTTCTCTTTTGGAAGACTGGCTCGAACAGATGCAATGGAGGTCACGGCCTGCTCCTCACGATTCGTTCGATGCCGCCGTCTTTCAGGGGCCAGGCCCAGAAATTGAGTAAAAGCCCGACGGCCTTCCCAGAGAATCGAAGGTAGCTATGGACCTGGGCGCGGTGGATATCCAGGAGGCGCTCCACCGTTTTAAGCTCCACGATGACGGCGTCATCCACGATGAGGTCTAGTCGATAAGCACACGGGACATGCAGGTCGCCGTAGTGGATATCGAGGGGAACCTGGGTGCTGATGGTGTGTCCGGATTGTTGGAGTTCATAGATCAGGCATGCTTCATAGGCCGACTCGAACAGTCCTGGTCCCAGGGATCTTTGGACCTTGATGGCCGCGCCGATGATGGACTCGGTGACGCCGCGATGGGGGAAGTCTCCGCGTCCCTCTGCTTCCTCTGCGGCCCTCTGCGAGAGTGGTTTCATTTCACGATCACCGTGGCCTCGACGTTCATGCCGGGGCGGAGGGTGACTTTCTGGGCTTCGGTCTCGTCGATGTGGATCTTCACGGGGATGCGCTGGACGACCTTCACGAAGTTGCCCACGGCGTTCTCGGGGGGCAGCAGGCTCATGCGCGAGCCGGTGGAGCCCGCGATGGAATCCACGTGGCCCTTGAGCACCATCCCGTTCATGTCCACCTTGATCTCGGCCTCCTGGCCGGGCTTCATCTTCGCGAGCTGGGTCTCCTTGAAGTTGGCCGTGACCCAGGTCTGGTGCAGGGGGATCAGCGTCATCAGGCCCTGGCCCGGCTGGATGGTCTGCCCGGCCTCCACGAACTTGCGGGTGACCACGCCATCCACCGGCGCGAGGATCTTCGTGTACCCGAGCTGGAGCTCCAGGCCCTCCTGGCTGGCGCGGGCCTGCTCCACCTGGGCCTGGGCCGAGGCCAGGCGGGCCTCAGCGGCGCCTACGGCCACCTTGCGGATGTCCGCCTCGCGCTGGAGGGAGCCCATGCGCTGCTGGGCGGCGCGCCAGTCGCCGTCGGCCACCTCGGCCTGGGTGCGGATGCCGTCGAACTGCTGCGCGGAGATCTCCTCCCGCTCCGCCAGGGGCTTCATGCGCTGGACATCGGACTTCGCCTTGTCGAGGCTGGCCTTCTTGGAATCCAGGTTGGCCTTGGCGGTCTCCAGGTCCGAGCCGCGGGCCTGCTGGAAGGCCACCCGGGCCCGCTCCAGGTCGGCCCGGGCGCCCTCGACCTGGGCCTTGGCCTGGGCCAGGGCGGCCCGGGCCTGGTCGAGCCGGGCCTGGATGTCGCGCGGATCCACGGCCACCAGGGGATCCCCGGCCTTCACGGCCTGGTTGTCCTCCACCAGCACCTTGTCCACGGTGCCGTAGACGCGGCAGGAGACGGGCACGAGGTGGCCATCCACCTGCGCGTCATCCGTGCTCACGCGGTTGCGGGAAAAGAACCACAGCCCGCCGCCGATGAGGAGGGCGATGGGCGTGCCGATGAGGAGGGTCCTCATGGCCTTGGACATGCCGGCGGCAGCGGCGCCGCTGGGGGTGTCCTGGACGGTGGGTGCATCTTGATTCATGGAACTCTCCATCAGCGGGCGAAGGTCTGTTCGAGCTGGCCGGTGGCGCGGGCCAGGTCCACGCGGGACTGGTTCAGGCGGTAGAGGGCGCTGATCTGGTTGTCGGTGGCGCGGGCCAGCTCGTCCTGGGCGTTGATCACTTCGATGTTGTTGCTCACGCCGGCCTCGAACCGGTGCCTCGCCTGGGTGAGCGCCTCGGTGGACAGGCTGACGGCGAGGTTGGCCACCTCCACCTCATGGGCCGCGGCGTCCAGCTCGGCCTGGGCCACCTGGACCTCGTAGCCCACCTGGGCGCGGACATCCCGGCGGGCCTCCTGCACGCGGCTCTGCTCGGACTTGGCGCGGGAGATGTGCGAGGACACCAGACCGCCGGTGAAGAGGGGCACGCGGAGCCCCAGAGACACCTGGTACGTGGTCGCCCAGGGCTGGGATTGCAGGCCGGTGGAGCCATAGGCCCCGGTGGCCACCAGGGTGGGCAGGCGCAGGCCCTGGGCGGCCTGGCGCAGGTTCTCGGCGGCCTTCTCCCGCGCCTCGAGCGCCGCGAGTTCGGGGCGCTGGGCGAGGCCCGCCTCGTAGGCCTGGTCGAAGCCGGTCGTGGGGAGCGCGGGTGCGGTGAGGGTATCCGCCAGCTCGATGCGGGTGCCGGGCTTCAGGTCCAGCAGGCGGCCCAGGCCGGCCAGGGCCGTGAGGCGCTGGGTCTGGGCCTGGATGAGGCGCTGGCGCTCGGTCTGCAGCTGCAGCTGCGAGCGCAGCGTGTCGAGCCTGGTGCCCACGCCCTGCTTCTGCTGGTTCTCCGCCAGCTTGGCCAGGGCCTCCGCCAGCTCCACGCGGGACTCGCCGGCCGTCACCGAGGCGCCGGCGCGGAGGGCGCGCAGGTACTGGCCCACCACCAGGGCGGCGATCTCCTCCCGCACGGCGCGGCCCTGGGCGCGGGTCGCATCCTCCGCATGCCGCGAGGCGCGCCACTTCTTCCACAGGCTCAGGTCGAAGAGCGAGACCTGGGCTTCCACGCCCACCTGGCCCCAGTTGAAGGGGCCCACGACCTGGGGGCCGCCGGGGGTGGGGACTCCGATGAAGGCATCCAGGTTGTTCTTGGCCCGCTGGCCGTAGGCCTGGGCACCCACCTGGGGCATGAGGGCCGCGGCGGCGGCCCGGCGATCGTCGCCGCTCTCGGCGATGGCGAGCAGCGACTGCTGCACCCGGGGGTTCTGGTCGAGGGCGGTCCGCAGGGCCTGGGCCAGGGTGAGCTGCACGGTCGGGTACGGGCTGACCGACGGGGCCGGAGGGGCAGGAGGAGGAACCTGGGCCCAGGCGGCGCCGGTCCCCAGCAGGACGGACAGGACGCGGGAGCTGGTGCGGGACATGGGAGCCTCCATCCGTTCGGGGAATGATCCTGGGCCGCTCATGCGGACGGCTCGCTGTTGGCCCGGATCCGGTTCAGGAAGCCCTTGAGCTGCTCCAGCTCCTCCCGCGTGAAGCCCTTCAGGTGGGCGTTCAGCACCTTGATGGCGACCGGGGGCAGGTGGGGCAGCAGCTCCTGGCCCGCGTCCGTGAGCTCCAGGTGGGTGACCCGGCGGTCCTTGCTGCTGGGGACACGGCGGATCAGGCCCTTCTCCTCCAGGCGGTCGAGCATGCGCGTCATGGAGCCGGTGTCGCAGTGGCCGAAGCGGCAGAGCTCGGCGGCCGTGGAGGCGCAGCCCCGGGCGATGCGCATGAGGATCACCCACTGCGCCCCGGTGATGCCCATGCCCTGGCTGGCCATCTCATCGTCGAATCCCGCCAGGATCCGCCGGGAGGCATCGGCGATGAGGCGCCCGAGGCTCTCCTCGGGGCTGTAGTTCTCGGGGGTGTACAGCGGCTCGGCCGCTTTCGGATCGGTCTTCACGGGAAGGGCCCCAATTTGATGCCTAAGCATTCACTGCCAGAGCAGCAATATTGAAGAGCTTTCCGCCTCCTGTCAACGGGGGCCTGCGAACTTCCTGCCCTCCCGGCCCATTGAAGGGAGGGGCCGGCCCTTCGTCTACCCTGGATGGGGGTGTCCGCGACCCCGGAGGCCTCATGAACCCTGCCTGGCTATGTCTACCCGTCACGGGCCTCGCGGCGTTCGCCCAGGTGGCCCCCTCCCAGCCCCAACCCCAGCTCCAGCCCGAACCCGGGCCCGGGCGCGAGCTGGCCTTTCCCGGCTTCAACGCCTTCCCCCTGAAGGGCAGCGTGAAGGCGGGCGGCGCCCATCCCTACTTCGCGGTGATGGTGGCGGGCTCCGGTCCCACGGACCGCGACTGGTCCAATCCTCTGATCCCGACGCCGAGCCACGCCGGGCGCGACTTCGCGGCCTGGCTGCAGGGCCAGGGCATCGGTTCCCTGCGCTACGACAAGCGGTTCATCGGGTCGAAGGATCCCAAGCTGGACATCTCCCTGGACGCCCAGGTGGGCGACATCCGGGCGGCCATGCAGGCGGCGCGGTCCCTGCCCGAAGCCCGGGGGAAGAAGCTGCTGCTGGTGGGCCACAGCGAGGGCGCGTTGCTGTCCTTGTTGGCCGCCGGGGAGGCGGATGCCGCCCTGCTGCTGGCCATGCCGGGCCTCAGCATGGGCCGCGTGGTCCTGGCCCAGGTGAAGGCCCAGCTGGATGCCGCCGGGGCCCCCGTGGAGGTGGCCACGGCCAACCTCGGCTACCTGGAGGCGGCCGAGGCCTCGATCCGCCAGGACAAGCCCCTGCCCGAGGCCGGTGCCCAGGTGGCTCCTGGCGTCCTGCGGCTGGCGCGGGTGCTGGCGCAGGCGGAGAGCCGGGGCTTTGTCCGGGATACGCTCGACCTGGACCCCTGGGCCCTGGCCCAGCGCCTGCCGGTGCCCTGCGCCGTGGTCTGGGGCGACCGGGACGTGCAGACCTGGAAGCCGGACGCTGTGCCCCCGGGGTTCAAGGGCACGGTCATCCAGGTGCCCGAGGCGAACCACCTCCTGAAGCGGGAGACCCGGCCCCGGGCCGCCCTGGATGGGGCCTCGGCCCTGGCGGCCTACGGCGACAAGACCCCCCTGGCGGACCTCAGCCCCCTGGGACGGTGGCTCGGGGCCCTCAAATAAGTAGAAACCGGGCGGGGATCCTTTCATCATAGGAAAAGATCTTCCGAGGTATTCATGTTTCCCATTCGACTCCTGTCGCCTGTGATCGCTTTACTCGCAGCCCAGACGGCGCTCGCCACCGAGACCTGGGAGGCCGCCTCCTCGCGGCTCCAGGCCCATGTGGACGCCCGGCTCGGCCAGGGCGCTATCGTCCAGGTCGAGCGGGTGGACGCGCAGACGGTCCGGGTCAGCCTGAAGGCCCTCTGGCCCAGCCTGCGCCGGGCGAGCTTCCAGGGGGGCGGAGAGTCGTTCGCCCGGTACCGCCTCTGCCAGATGGAAGCCCAGGGGGCTGAAACGATCATCGGCATCACCACCATCGACCCCCGGACCACCCACCTGGACGTGCGTCTCCACGGCTCGGACTTCAACCCGAAGATCATGCTGAAGCTGCCCGCCCCGGGCGAGGTTGCGGTGGACACCGTGCTGATGGAGCCGTTCCGGGAGCTGTGAAGGGGCGGCCCGGCGGCGCCTTGCTAGACTGGACCCTCATCCATTGGGAGGTTCCATGTTCCGCCTCGACGGCAAGATCGCCCTCGTCACCGGCGCCAGCCAGGGCATCGGCGAAGCCATCGCGAAGCGCCTCGCCGCCCAGGGGGCCACGGTGGTCTGCGCGGCGCGGACGCTGAGCAAGCTCCAGGCGGTGGCCGATGCCATCACGGCCGAGGGCGGCAAGGCCGACGTGCTCGCGGCCGACCTGTCGGACGGGGCTTCCGTGCGGGCCGCGGTCGCCACGACGGTGGAGCGCCATGGCGCCATCCACATCCTGGTGAACAACGCCGGCATCACCCGCGACAAGCTGCTCATCCAGATGAAGGAGGAGGACTGGGACGCGGTGATCGACACCAACCTCAAGGGCGCGTGGACGGCCATCCAGGCGGCCACCAAGCCCATGATGAAGCAGCGCTGGGGCCGCATCATCAACATCGCCTCCGTGGTGGGCCAGATGGGCAATGCAGGCCAGGCGAACTACGTGGCCGCCAAGGCGGGCCTCATCGGCCTCACCAAGTCCGTGGCGCGGGAGCTGGCCAGCCGCAACGTCACCGCCAATGCCGTGACGCCCGGCTACATCGAGACCGCCATGACCGCGGGCCTGCCCGACGAGGTGAAGGCCGAGTTCACCAAGCAGATCCCCCTGGGCCGCATGGGCAGTGGCGATGACATCGCCGCCGCGGTGGCGTTCCTGGCCAGCGACGAGGCCGGCTACATCACGGGCCAGGTGCTGAGCGTCAACGGCGGGATGCTGATGGCCTGAGGCCCCCATGCTCCAGCGCGCGAAGGACCTGATCCGCCGCGGCTGGGCCGCCTTCCGCTTCCGGCGCCACTGGCCGTGGGTGCTGGTGGTCCTCGGCCTGCCGCTGGCCCTCAAGCCCGTGGATTCGGGCTGTGCGGCCTTCCTGGCCTGGGTGGGCGGCCTGGTGCTCCTGGGCCGGGCCCTGCGCTGGATCTGGGACCGGCTGCTGTTCCGGGTGTCGCGGCGCCTCTGGGTGATCCTCGCCCTCATGTCCGTGCTCCCCGTGGTGGCCCTGGGCCTGATGCTCCTGGCGCTGGGCTGGCTGGGGCTCGGCGCGCAGGTGAGCCGCTCCACCCAGCAGACGCTGGCGGCCTGGGAAGAGGCCCTGAAGACGGCCAACGGGGAAGCCTCCGATGCCGCCGCGCTGCAGGCCCTCCGCACCTACGGCGGCGCCTGGGTGGACCATGTGCGCGCGCTTCCCGAGGGCGTGGGCGAGACCTTCGTGGGCATGGTCTGGGCGGACAGCCACGACGCGGGGGCGGAGGCCAGCCGCAAGGACACCTACCTCCGGGCCGTGCGGAAGGAGGCCGGCGGTTACCGGATCCTGTCGCTCAACCTCGGCGTGCTGGGCGACCGCGCCCAGGCGCTGGCCGGGGGCCAGGTGGTGTTCCAGCTCACCCCGCGGAAGGCAGGCCGCGAGGGCGGGGATACCCTGCAGATCAAGACCGGCGGCCGGCGCACCGAGAAGGACGCGCCCATCCTCGTGGGTCAGCGGGAGTCCCTCGCGAGCTGGACCAAGGGCCAGCCGCTCCAGGGGGTGGGCCTGTTCGCGCCCTTCAACCTGCCGCCCCTGGCCTTCCCCATCCTGGACTGGTCCACGGGGCGGCCCATGGTGCTGACCGCCACGCCGGAGACCAACCTCTACGCCCTGTTCGCGGGCTTCCGCTCCGGCGAGCGCCAGGCGCTGGCCGCGGGCACGGTGAAGGCCATCGTCGTGGTCGCCCTGGCCCTGATGGGCCTGTTCCTGGCCCAGGCCGTGGCGGCGGTCCTGGGGCTGGTCCTGGCCTGGTCCCTGGGCCGGGCGGTGAACGGCCTGCACGACGGCGTGAAGCGCCTCAGCCTCGGCGACTTCTCCGCCCGCATCTGGCCCCGGGGCCGGGACCAGGTGGCCCAGCTCTCCGCGGCCTTCAACGAGATGGCCGCCCGCCTCCAGACCGCCGCTTCCGAGCGGGAGGAGCGCCTGCGCATGGAGGAGGAGCTGCGCGTGGCCCGGGAGGTCCAGATGCGGCTGCTGCCGGATCTGGAGGCCCTGCGGATGCCTTCGGTGCGGGCCACCATCCTGCCGGCCCGCGAGGTGGCGGGGGACTACTACGACCTGTTCCCCCTGCCGGACGGGAGCCTGGCCTTCCTCATCCTGGACGTGAGCGGGAAGGGGACCAGCGCCGCCTTCTATGCCGCGGAGACGAAGGGCGTGCTGTCGGCCCTGGACAAGCAGGCCCTCAGCCCGGCGGAGGTGGCGGACCGGCTCAACGCGATCTGGTGCCAAGGCCATGACCGCCGCCTCTTCCTCACCCTGGCCTACGGCACCTTCCACCCGCGGACGGGCCGCTACCAGTTCGTGCGGGCGGGGCATCCCTCGGCCTTCCTCCGCCGCGCGGAGGGCGGGGTGGCGCGCCTCCACCCGCGCGGCCTGGGCGTGGGCCTCAGCGCCACCCGGTTCAAGGACACGCTGGAGCCCAGCGAGGGCACCCTGGAACCCGGCGACAGCCTGATCTTCTACACGGATGGATTGTCCGAGGCCCAGGCGCCGGATGACACCTTCTATGGCGAGGACCGCCTGGAGGCGCTGCTCGCGGGCTCCTTCGAAGATATGCAGGCCGCCATCCTGGCCGATGTGGTGGCCTTCACCCAGGGCCGTCCGCTGGCGGACGACCTCACACTGCTCATCCTGAAACGCTGAAACCCTAGCGCTGGGCGTCCCGGAGCTCCCGGATGATCTCGGGGGCCTGGATGCGGGCCCCGCCGAGGGCCTTCGCGAAGAGGGCCTTCGCCTCGTCCAGCCGGCCTTCGCTGCGGGCCAGCCAGGCCTGGGCGCGGAGGATGTACGGCGTCTCCTCCGTGGAGAGCGCGCGGCTGCGGTCGAGCAGGGCGCGGGCCATGCCGCGCCGGCCCTCCCGGGCCATGCACTCGGCTTCGGCCGCCACGCAGTGGGTCTCCATGAGCGTGTCCTGGAGCTCCTGATGGAGGGCCAGGGACTGCCGGTAGAACATGCGGGCCGCCTCGTAGCGGCCGGCATCGCGGTTGATCTCCCCCAGGTTGTAGAGGGCGGTGGCCTCCATGGGCCGGAGCTGCGTCTTCCGGGCCTGCTCGAGGCACTGGCGCTCCAGGCCCTCGGCCCGGTCCAGTTCGCCCCGCGCCTGGGCCACGCTGGCCTGGCCCATGAGGGAGTAGACCAGGCCGTTGCTGTCGCCGATGGCTTCGCGCAGGGCCTGGGCCTTGCGGAAGAAGGCCTCGGCCCGGTCCAGCCCGCCCTCCTGGGCCAGGGCCAGATCCCCCAGGTTGTTGGTGATGAAGGACTCGCCCCAGCGGTCGCCGTAGGCCTGCACGGTCTGGAGGGCGCTCTGGTAGCGGGCCTCCGCCTCCTTGAGGTGGCCGCGCTCCTTCTCGATCACCGCCAGGTTGTTGAGGGACCGCGTGGCATTGAGCTGGTCGCCCAGGCGCTGGTACATGGCCAGGGCCTGCTGGTACTCGGCTTCCGCCTCGGCGGGCTTGTGCTGGCGCTGGAAGTTCACGCCGAGAGTGGCGTGGATGCCGGCTTCGAAGGCGGTCTCGCCCAGCGCGCGGGCCAGGTCCAGGGCCTCGTGGCCGATGCGGTCCGAGGCCTCCCACTGGCCCCGGTCCCCATGCCGCACGGACAGGTAGTGGAGGGCCTTCATCTCGCTGACCCGGTCCCCCTGGGCGCGGGCGGACCAGCGGGCCCACTGGAACACGGGCTCGGGAGGGACATCGGCGAGACGGCTGAGGCAGCGGGCATAGCCGAGGATCGCCGGGGCGAACTCCGGGGCCTTCAGCGCCGCCGCCTGGAAGGCCGGGGCGGCCTCCTTGAAGTCGCCCCGGTCCATGAGGTCGGCGCCGCGGATGTAGGCCTCCAGGGCCTCCGGAGCCACGGGCAGCATGGCCTTGGGCTGGGAGGCCAGGGGATCCACGGCCTTGCTGAGCTCCGCGGCCACCTTGCGGGCCAGGGGCAGGGACACCGCCGCGCGGTCGCTGGCCTCGCGGGCCTCGCCGGCGTGGCGCACCTTGCCGGAGGCGTCCCGGAGCTCGTAGGCCAATACCACGGAGCTGCCCGCGCCTCGGGACAGCGTGCCCCGCAGCACCAGCTGGGCGCCCAGGGCGGCCACGAGGCGGGCCTGGTCATCCTGCGGGATCGGGCCCCGGGGCGGCAGGCGCAGGGCCGCCCGACCGCGGGCCAGGCTGTCGGCATCCACGGGCGCGAGCTTGGTCTGGGCGCCCAGGGAGGTCTCCAGCATCTGCGGCAGCATCAGCTGCGCCAGGGAATCCAGGTGGGCGTCGCCGGTGGCGTTGGTGAAGGGCAGCACCGCCAGCCGGGCCGGCCGCTCGCGAGTCAGGTCCGCGATGATCCCCCGCGAGGTGAACCAGTTCGCGCCCGCGGCCAGGGCCAGGGCGGCCAGGGCGGAGGCGCCGGCCCAGCGCAGGGCGCTGCGGGGGCGGAGCAGATGGTCGAGGCGCCGGCCCACCTGGGCCGCGGTGGGCCGCTTGAAGGGGTGGGCCTCCAGCATGGACAGCAGGAGCTCCGCGGCCCCCGACGGCAGGCCGCGGACCTTCAGGTCGCGGTGGCTGCCCTGCACGATGGCCACCATCCGCGCCCGGCCTTCGCCGGGGAAGGGATGCTCGCCCGCGAGCAGCTCCCAGCCCAGGATGCCCAGGGAGAACACGTCGCTGGACGAGCCTGCCGCCTGGCCCTGGATCTGCTCCGGGGACGCATAGCTCGGGCTGCCCATGAAGGTCCCCGCCTGCGTGATGCGCTCCCAGGCATGGTTGCCCGAGGCCTCCGGGGCGCCCTGGCCGGCCTTCCCCCGCGCCTCCTCCTCCATGGCCTTGAGGGTCTCCAGGGTCGGCACTCCCGCGGGCGTGCTGCGGGTGTCGCCCGGGCCCGTGGGCTCCACCAGCCGCGCCAGCCCGAAGTCGAGGACCTTCACCTGCAGCTTCCGGGTGCCCGGTGCCTGGGCCACCATGATGTTGCCGGGCTTCAGATCGCGGTGGATCAGCCCCTTCGCGTGGGCGGCCTCCAGCGCATGCGCCACGGCGCTGACCACCTGGAGCTTCTCGCGCACGGTGAGCTCGGGCCCCGCCTGGTCCAGGGTGCGCCCCTCGATGAGCTCCATGGCGATGTAGGTGCCGCTGGGGCTCTCCATCCAGTCGTGCACCTGGCACACGTTCGGATGGTTGAGCTGGGCCAGGGCCAGGGCCTCCCGGCGGAACCGCTCCGGCGCCGTGGCTTCGCGATCCGCGCCCGCCCGCAGGACCTTGAGGGCCACGCTGCGTTCCAGGGTGGAATCCCAGGCCTGGTACACCTCGCCCATGCCGCCCGTGCCCAGCAGGGCCTCCACCCGGAAGCGCCCCACCTGCGTGCCAGGGTCCAGAATCCGCCTCCGGTGGGAGGGTACGGACTCGGCATCGGTTTCATTGGACATTTGGGCACCGGCGATTTTTTTTACCTTATCACACGGTGGGATTCCCGATGGCTGTCAGTTCATTCCAGCCGGGCCTTCCGCTCGCCATCGCGCCAGCGCAGGCTCAGGGCCGCCCCTGCGGGCTGGGCCTGGGCCGCGGTCACGGGGCGCCCCTCGGCATCCAGGGCCAGCACGAAGCCCCGCTGGAGCGGGCCGGTGGGATCCAGGCCCCGCAGCCGTTCGCCAAGCACGGCCAGGCGCTGATCCCGCTGCTGGAGCCCCCGCAGGACCGCCGGCGCCAGGGCGCGCTGGGCCGCAAGCACCCGCGGCAGGTCCAGGTCCCCGGCGGCGCGGCCGGCGGCCTGGCCCAGGCGCTGGCGCAGCAGGGCCAGCCGTCCGCCGGCGGCGTCCAGGCCGCGGCTGGGGTGGGCCAGGGCCAGGCGCTGGCCCAGGGCGAGCAGTCGGGAGCCGAGCGCCGCCACGGGATCCGCCCGCTGGAGGCCGTGGTCCGTGAGCAGGTTGAGCGTGGTCTCCAGGCCCCGCAGGCGCCAGGCGGTCTTGGCCGTCAGGGCCTCCACCCGCCGCCGCAGCTCGGCGCCCAGGGCCACGCGATCCGGCGTGGCCAGCTCCGCGGCCTGGCTGGGGGTGGCGGCGCGGCGGTCCGCGGCGAGGTCCACCAGCGTCGTATCGATCTCGTGGCCCACGCCGGTGATGACGGGGATGCGGCAGTCCACCACGGCGCGCACCAGCTCGGGATCGTTGAAGGCCCAGAGGTCCTCCAGGCTGCCGCCGCCCCGCACCAGCAGCAGGGCCTCGCAGCCCCAGTGGGGATCCTGGATTTCTTGGATTGCGAGGAGCGTCTCTGGCACGCAGCGCTCGCCCTGGGCCGCCGCGGGCGCGATGAGCAGGTCGATGCCCGGCGCGCGGCGGGCCGTCACCTCCAGCACATCGCGCAGGGCCGCGCCGCCCAGGGCCGCCACGATGCCGAGCTTCTGCGGGAAGCGGGGCAGGGGGCGCTTGGGCCGGTCGAAGAGGCCCTGGGCGCGCAGATCCGCCTCCAGCTGCCGCAGCCGCGCCTGCAGGTCGCCCACGCCCGCGGGCTCGCAGTGCGTGACCGCCAGCGTGATCGTCCCGCCCGCCACATAGAGGTTGAGGCTGCCCTTCAGCACCACCCGCTGCCCGTCCGCCGGCTTGTGCTGGAGGAACCGCTGCTGCCCCGCCCACACCGCGCAGGAAAGTGCCGCGCCTTCTTCCTTCAGCGTGAAGTACCAGTGCTTCCCCGAACCCCGGAAATTCGACACCTCCCCCACCACGCACACCGCCGCGAACGGCGGCTCCAGCCGGGTTTTCACCTGCTCCAGCAGGCGCTTGACGGAGAGGGGGGCGTCCATGCCGGCATCATCGCACGGGAAACAGAAAGACGGGTTTAGCCACGGCTATCGGAATTCCATGTAGACGACCTGCGCCGTCTAGCCTGCCCTCCGCCGCTCGAACCCCTCATACACCAGATCCACCATCAGCCGCATGAAGCCTTCCAGGGTGCGCGGGTTGCCGTAGTCCGCCTGCTTGTAGTCGCCCCGGAGCAGATCAGCCACAGACCAGATGAGATCGGAAAGGTTCGGACTCAAGACGCACTCCAGGGGGACTCAGATCATGAACAGGGATGGCTTTACCCCAAGCCTACTGCATGGCCGGTGGTCAAATTCTGTCTAAAGGGCCTGCAGAGAGCCCTTCCGGCGTCACCTGCCCAGGAAAGGGTAAAGCACCACGGGTCGCGCCGATGGCGGAGGTTCGTCAAAGGTTGCAGATCACCGAGTCGAGGTAACACGACATGGAGTTGGTCCCACAGGTCGCCGCTCGGAAGTTTCCGTTGGTCTGGCATTACCTCGTCATACAATGCTCGGGTCCCCCAACCTTGAGGTGAACCGATGCCCGGACGAACCCTCCTTCTTTCCCGGCTGGCCTTTGCCCTCGCCCTTTGCGGCACGGCGCAGGCCCAGACGAAACTGCTGCGCTTCCCGGACATCCACGGGGACAAGGTGGTGTTCACCTACGGGGGCGACCTGTGGAGCGCCGCCAGCACGGGCGGTTCGGCCACGCGGCTGACGGCCCATCCGGGCCTGGAGGTGTTTGCGAAGTTCAGCCCCGACGGCAAGTGGATCGCCTTCACGGGCCAGTACGATGGCGATGAGCAGGTCTACGTCATCCCCAGCGGCGGCGGCATCCCCCGCCAGCTCACCTTCGATCCCGCCGCGGGCCCCATGCCGCCCCGGGGCGGCTACGACCACCAGGTGGTGGGCTGGACGCCGGATGGATCCAGTGTGCTGTTCCGCGCCGGCAGCGACGCCGACGGCGTGCTGAGCCGCACGGCCCTCTACACCGTGAGCCTCAAGGGCGGCCTGCCGGCGAAGCTGCCCATGCCCACCGCGGGGCCCGGCACCTTCTCGCCCGATGGCAAGCGCATCGCCTACGCGCCCATGTTCCGCGACTTCCGCCACTGGAAGCGCTACCAGGGCGGCTGGGCGCAGGATCTCTACGTCTTCGACCTGGCCACGAAGGCGCAGAAGAAGATCGCCGCCAGCCCCCGCACCGAGCGCGACCCCATGTGGATCGGCGATAAGGTGTACTTCGCGTCGGACCGCGACGGCAAGCTGAACCTCTACGCGGTGGATCCCGCCACGGACGCCGTGAAGCAGCTCACCTTCCAGAAGACCTGGGACGTGCGCTGGCCCTCCAGCGACCACCAGTCGCGCATCGTCTACGAGCTGAACGGCGAGCTGCGCGTGATGAACACCCAGGATGGCAGCGACAAGGGCATCGCCATCACCGTGCCCACGGATGGCGGGGCCTCGCGGCCCGCGCGCATCAGCGTGGAGCGCAACATCGAGGGCTTCGCCCTGTCGCCCAAGGGCGAGCGCGCCCTCTTCGTGGCCCGCGGCGACGTGTTCACCGTGCCCATCGAGAAGGGCCCCGTGCGCAACCTTACGAACAGCTCTGGCGCCCACGACCGGCAGGCCCGCTGGTCGCCGGACGGCAAGAAGGTGGCCTTCATCTCCGACATGAGCGGCGAGGACCAGGTCTACCTCGTGGCCCAGGACGGCAAGGGGAAGCCCGAGGCGCTGACCTCCGGGCTGACGGCCCAGCTGAACGCGCTGCTCTGGGCGCCGGACGGGAAGCACCTGGCCTTCACGGACAAGGACGGCATCGTCTACGTCCTCGGCGTGGCCGACCGCAAGCTCACCAAGGCCGCGAAGGATCCCTTCGCGCGGGTGGGCGACCTGGCCTGGTCGCCGGACGGCCAGTTCCTCGCCTTCTCCCTGGCCAACCTGAACGGCACGCGCAGCCTCCAGGTCTGGGGCCTGGCGGACCAGCAGCTCCACCGGCTCACGGGCGAGCTGTTCCCCGTCACCGATCCCGCCTGGGATCCCGAGGGCAAGTACCTCTACGCCCTCAGCCGCCGGGACTACGCCCCGCAGATCAGCACCCTGGAGTTCGACTACGCGGGCAGCCGCAACCTGGACGTGGTGGCCTACGCCCTGCGGAAGGACGTGCCTCATCCCTTCCCCCCGGAGAGCGACGAGGTGGGCGTGGCGCCTGAGAAGAAGGAGGACGGCCCGCAGAAGGCGGAGGCCGGGAAGAAGCCGGAGGCCGCCAAAGCTCCGGCGGCGGCCGTGCGCATCGACTTTGACGGCTTCGAGCAGCGCGGCGTGCGCGTGCCCGTGCCCGCGGACAACCTGGCCGGCTTGGAGGCCGTGAAGGGCTTCCTCCTCTACAGCAAGCAGGAGCCCTTCGTGTACGGCGAGGCCAACGGCCGCCGGCCCGGCGGCGGCAGCCTCTGGATCTTCGACCTGAAGAAGCGCCAGGAGAGCGAGCTGCTGGCGGGCGCGCAGGGCTGGGTGCTGAGCCAGGACGGGACCAAGATCCTGGCCCGGGCCGGCCAGGGCCCCGCGGCCTCGTTCCAGCTCATCGACGCCAAGCCCAAGGCCACGGAGAAGAAGACGGTCTCCACGAAGGAGCTCTATGTGGACCGCATCCCCGCCGAGGAATGGCGCGAGGTCTACGACGAGACCTGGCGGCGCTTCCGCGACTTCTTCTACGTGAAGAACATGCACGGCTACGACTGGAAGGCCCTGCGTGAGCAGTACCGGCCCTGGCTGCAGCACGTGACGCACCGCTCGGACCTGACCTACGTGCTGACGGAGCTCATCTCCGAGCTGAACATCGGCCACACCTACACCGAGGGCGGCGACCAGTTCCTGCCCGAGCGCGCCCGGGTGGGCCTGCCCGGCGCCCGCATCGAGCTGGATGCCACCGCGGGCCGCTACCGCCTGGCCCAGATCTACCGCGGCCACAACGAGGAGCCCAAGTACCGCAGCCCCCTCACCGAGGTGGGCGTGGACGCGCGTGAGGGGGACTACATCCTCGCCATCGATGGCGTGGAGCTGAAGGCCGAGACCAGCCCCTACCAGCTGCTGCGGAACAAGACCCATGCGGTGACGCTGACGCTGAACGCCAAGCCCAGCCTCGAGGGGACCCGGCAGGTCACCTACCAGCCCATCCAGAGCGAGGCCAGCCTGCGCTACCTCGACTTCGTGCTGCGCTCGAAGGAGACCGTGGACAAGCTCAGCGGCGGGAAGGTGGGCTACCTCCACATCCCCGACATGGGCGGGCCCGGCCTGTACGAGTTCATCAAGTGGTACTACCCGCAGATCCGCAAGGAGGGCCTGGTGGTGGACGTCCGCGCCAACGGGGGCGGCAACATCAGCCAGATGATCCTCGAGCGCCTCGGCCGGAAGCTGCTGGGCACGCGCTTCGGCTATGCGGGCGACCAGCCCTCCACGTACCCGTCCACCGTGTTCCACGGCCCCATGGTGGCGCTCACCAGCGAGACCAGCGCCAGTGACGGCGACATCTTCCCCTACCACTTCCGCTTCGCGGGCCTCGGTCCCCTCATCGGCAAGCGCACCTGGGGCGGCGTGGTAGGCGGCGGCAACTCGCCCCTCATCGACGGCGGCAGCGTCTTCGTCCCGCAGTCCGGCACCAACGCGCCCACGGGCGAGTGGATCATCGAGGGCGAGGGCGTGACCCCCGACATCGAGGTGGAGAACGATCCCGCCTCGATGCTGGCGGGCCACGACCGCCAGCTGGAGCGGGGCGTGCAGGAGGTGCTGAAGCGCATGGCCGAGAAGCCCATGCACCTGCCCAAGCGGCCGGCGGACCCCGTGAAAACGAAATAGGTCTGGTGGTCATACCACCGCGATTCGTGCCGGAATAATCCTGAGCAATAGATGTAACCACAAGGGCTGGAATCTTCCCGATTCCGGCCCTTGTGGCGAATAAATGCATTTGGCTTGGTGGTCAGACCAAGGTTCGCTACTGTTCTGCAACTGATCCGGAGGTAGACAATGTTTCTCAGTGTCCTCGCAGCCACGCTGCCACTTATCGTTCTGCTCATCGGCATCCCGCTGCTGATGAAGCCCGCCGCGAAAGTGGCACCCATCGCCCTGCTGGTGACGGTGCTCGCGGCGATCCTCGTGTTCCACTTCCCGGCGAAGGTCACGGTGCTGGCCGCCCTCCAGGGCGGCCTCACGGGCATCTTCCCCATCATGTACATCCCCTTCGGCGCGCTGGTGGTCTACAACGTGCTGAAGGCCACGGGCTGGATGGACAAGATGCAGGGCGCCATGGCGAACCTGACGGTGGACCGCCGCGCGCAGGCCCTGCTCATCGCCTTCGGCTTCGGCGCCTTCCTGGAGGGCATCTGCGGCTTCGGCGCGCCCGTGGCCATTCCCGCCAGCATCCTCATCGGCCTGGGCTACAACCCCATGATGGCCGCCCTGGTGTGCCTCGTGGCCAACACGGGCCCCGTGCCCTTCGGCTCCCTCGCCATCCCCACCGTGACGCTC
>Ga0255338_1002085_pt1 | contig 32123 bp, 30 predicted proteins | sample MeOH1_35cm_T4_19_FD_203715 | JGI IMG/M metagenome (GOLD analysis project Ga0255338, IMG submission 203715) | Sandy soil microbial communities from University of British Columbia, Vancouver, Canada - MeOH1_35cm_T4_195 | ecosystem: Engineered > Artificial ecosystem > Sand microcosm > Unclassified ... | reverse complement strand
CGATGTTCTTCTTCGGCGGCCCCACGCTGCACTACTTCGCGCTGGCGCTGACCGTCGGCATCCTGTTCGGCATCTACTCGTCGGTGTTCGTCGCCGCAGCGCTGGCCATGTGGCTGGGCGTCAAGCGCGAGGACCTCGTCAAGGGCGACAAGAAGCCGGGCGAGATCGACCGCAACGACCCGAACTACGGCGCGCAGGCCTGACCGGACTGACGCCGCAATGAAAATGGGCACCTTCGGGTGCCCATTTTCGTTTGTCTTGCCGATGCGCTGCGCGCCGCCGCTTGCCGAAGGTTTGCGCCCCTCTCCCCGTGAGGGGAGAGGGAGAACACCTTGCTTGGGTTAGCTCTGGCGGCTTGGGCCCATTCGCGGGCTTCGTCAATCGCCCCGGGGTTGCCAATCAGAACTGCTCGATCCACACCGCCAGGCGGTCCGCCGGGAATTCCACGCTGCGCTCGGCCGCGCGGAAGACGATGACATCGCCTTCGCGCGTGGCCTTGAGCGCGCCGCCGGCCTCGTCGAGCCACAGCAGGCCGGCCAGCCAGGCCGCGTGCTGCGCCGAGACGTCCTGCTTGACCGGCTCGCCGAGGTATTCGGCCAGCGCGGCGGGGCGGGTCCAGACCAGCGCGTCGCCGTCGCGGCGCACCGTGGCCGCGCCCTCGCCTTCGGCCAGCACCTCGGCCAGCACCGCCACCGCGTCGCCCGCGCCGCGGCCCGCGTAGCGCGCGCGCAGCGCGGCGAGCTGCGCCGCCACCGCGTGGCCGAAGCCGCCGCCGCGCTTGCTCTCCGCCGCCACGAGGTCGGCGTAGTCCATCAGCAGCCAGTCCGGCTCGGGGTTCTGCACGCCGGCCAGCGCGGCCGAGGCCAGGTAGGTCTCCACCGGCTGGAAGCGCTCCGGCGCGCTCAGGCTGGCGGCCAGCGCGCGCACCAGCCCGACGCGCGTGGCGATGGTCTGCTTCTGCAGCACGCTCAGCTTCTCGCGCACGAGCTGGTCGCGCTCCTTGCGCAGGCCGGCCATCTCCAGCGCCTGCTTGAGCTCCATGCGCAGCGCGGTGATGTCCCACGGCTTCTTGATGTAGCGGTGGATCTGGCCTTCGTTGACGGCCGCGACGGTATGCTCGATCTCCGAGTAGGCGGTGGTCAGGATGCGCACGATGTGCGGGTAGCGCTCGCGCGCGTAGCGCAGCAGCTCGTTGCCGTACTCGCCCGGCATGCGCTGGTCGGAGACCAGCACGGCGAGGCTGTCGGCGTGGGCATCGAGCAGCGCCTTGCCCTCTTCGACCGAGCCGCCTGTCACCACTGGCGCCAGGGCGCCGATGGCACGCTGGAAATACTTGACCGCCGTGGCTTCGTCATCGACGAACAGAATCGCCGGTGAAAGTGCCTGCGTGGCATTCGGTTCGTTCATCGATCACTCCTATGCATTCGACTCTTGGTATTGGGGAAATCCAGCGTGACGGTGGTGCCCGCGCCGGCCATTGACTCGATCCGGATGCCGCCACCGAAAGACTGCATCACACGGTTGCAGAAAATCATGCCCAGGCCGTTGCCGCCGGTGCTGGCGTGAGTCGTGACCGGGTCCACCAGCAGGCGTCCCATCACTTCCGGCGGAATGCCCGGGCCGTTGTCGCAGATGCGGATCGCCGCCTCGGGCTCGGTCGCCACCACGAAGCGCAGCGAGGGGGCGGCCACGCCGTCGAGCGCGCGCAGCGCGTTGGACAGCAGCGACGACAGCACCAGCGCCACGCAGTTGGGCAGCGTGCGCACGGCGAAATCGTCCTGCATCTCGACCGCCACCCAGCCGCGCTGCTGCCCCGCGAACGGGTAGGTGTCGAGCAGCGCGGCGATCAGCCCGCCGGCGGTCACTTCGCGGCTGGCGCCGGCCTGCGTGCTGGGCCGGCTGCCGGTGCTGCGCACCGACTGCAGGAACGACGAGATCACCGCCAGGCAATACTGCGCGTTGTCGTGCATCGCGCTGGCCGCCTGGCCGATTTCGCCCTGGCGCTGCGGATTGTATTCCGCCGCGATCCGGCTTTCGATGCCGCGCGCGAAATTGGCGATCGCGGCCAGCGGCGTGTTGAGCTCGTGCGCGAGGAAGGCCAGCGTCTCGTCGATGGCCATCAGGCGCTGGTGGCGCATCGAGCGCTCGCGGTAGCGCTCCGCCGCCATGCGCAGCGCGTCGCGCACCTGGCCCAGCCCGAGCGGCTTTTCCAGGATGCGGAACACCTCGCCGGTGTTGACCGTCTGCAGCAGCATGTCCTTGTCGGCGTAGGCCGTCACCAGCACGCGCACGATCTGCGGGTACTCGAGCGCGATCTGGCGCAGCAGGTCGCCGCCGTCGCGGCCCGGCATGCGGAAGTCCGTCACCAGCACCGCCACGCGCGCGCCCTCGCGGCGCAGGATGCCGACCGCCTCGTCCGCGCCGCCGGCCACCAGCACCTCGTACTCCGCGCCGACCGCGCGGGCGAAGTACTTGCATGCCATCTCCTCGTCGTCGACGTAGAGCACGGTAAGCCGGGGTTGCCTGGCGTCGCTCATGGCGTCCTCAGTCGGCGCGCGGCAGGTCGAAGCTGAACGAGGCCCACTGGCCCTGCTCGCTCTCGGCGAACAGCACGCCGCCGTGGCGCTCGATCACCGCATAGCTGATGGACAGGCCGAGGCCGAGGCCCTGGCCGACTTCGCGCGTGGTGAAGAACGGCTCGAACACGCGCGCGAGGTTCTCGGGCGCGATGCCGGGGCCGTTGTCCTTCACGGTCACGTGCAGGCGGCGCTCGACCCACTTCAGGGTGGTGTGGATCGCCGGGTTCTGCGTGCCGGCCTTGCGCATGGCCAGCGCGGCGTTGGAGAACAGGTTGATCAGCACGCCGATCACGGCGGCCTCGTCGCCCAGCACCAGCGTGTCGGCGGGCAGCTCGCGCGTGACCGCGACGCCGCGCAGTTCGTGCGCGGTGAGGCGGATGGACGAGTCCAGCGCCTTCTCGAACAGGAACGGCGTGCCCTCGGCCTCGGCGCCCGGCTTGCGGTAGGCGAAGGTCTTGAGGTCCGAGACGATATGCTGGATGCGCTGCATGCCCTGCTTGGCATCGACCAGGCATTCCTGCAGCATCGGCTCGTTCTTGGCCACCGGCTCCTCCATCGCCACCTCGATCGCCATCAGGCAGAAGTTCACCGGGTTGTTGACCTCGTGCAGCAGGCCCGCGGCCAGCGTGCCGATGGCGGCCATCTTTTCCTGCTGCAGCATCTGGCCCTTGATGTCGACCAGCTTGCGGTTGATGACTTCCAGCTCGGCGTTCTTCTGCGCCACCTCGGCCTTGAGGCGGAACAGCATGAAGCGCGCGCGCTCGTTGAAGAAGGTGTAGACCGCGCTGGCCGCCGCGGCGAACAGCAGGAACAGCGAATTGACGATGAAGGTGCCGACCGGCTCGATCCCGCCGGGATGGAACAGGCAGGCCAGCAGGTAGAACAGGTAGGAGAGCAGGCCGAACACCAGGTTCTGCCACAGGCCGAACGGCAGCGCGATGCCGGAGGCGAAGATGGCCAGGTTCAGCCCCACGTAGTACGGCGACTCCACCCCGTCGGTGTGCCAGATCATCCACGAGATCATGATCTGGGGCAGCAGCAGCCACGACAGCGTCAGCCACGGCGCGAAGCGCCGCCCGGCCGAGCTATACAGCACCACGACGATGCCGGCGATCAGCAGCGACACCAGCACCCGCGCCACCGCGAACGGCGCCTGCAGCTGCGGGTACTGGCCGTAGTCCAGTCCCACGCCGAGCAGCACCAGCACGATGGCGGTATAGGCGCCGCCGCGGCTGAAGGCCAGGCGGAAGTCCGCCAGCTCGGTCTGGTAACCCGCGTAAAGTTGATTGGTGCTCATGGCTGGGCCGGCTGCTGGTGTGTCGCTGGTATGGCGGAACGGGGGTTCAGGATATGGTCGCTTCCGCGAACACGTTGACGCCGGTCTGGTCGACGTAGAGTCTGTGCCCGCTCGACTGTTCGGGCAGCAGCATACTCATCCTGGCCTCGTCGCGGTAGATCAGGTACCACTCCAGCAGGTGTTCCATGCCGAATTTCTCGGGATTGGCCGAATGGACGTTGGTCACCAGCAACTGTCCGCCGGGCCGCGTGCGCGCGGCGAAATAGCTGAGCAGGCGCGCGCACACCTTGTCCGAGAGATAGTCGAACAGGCCGGCGCAGTACACCGCGTCGAACTCGCGCAGGCTGGCGTCGTCGGGCGCGATCTTGCGCTTGAGCAGCTCGTGCACCGACTGGTGCACCATCTCCACCGCCACCTTGTCCTTGTGGCCGGCCGCGGCGGCCGAGCGCTCGATCGAGGCCTTGGTATAGGCCAGCGTCTCCTCGCTGAAGTCGACCAGCTGGAACGACAGCAGCTCGGGCTGCGGATACTCGCGCACGAAGCGCTGGATCTCGAAGGCCGGCCCGCAGCCCACGTTGAGCACGCGGAACGGGCGCCCGGCCGCGCGCGCGGCGTCGGCCTGGCGCGACAGGAAATCGACCAGCAGGTCGATGCGGTTGCGGTGGGCGGTGGCCACGGCGGCCTTGAGGAAGGCCGTGTTGACGATCTGGAAGTAGGTGGTCGGGCCCTGCTGCGGATCGCTCAGGATCTGGTTGACCATCTCGTAGTCGCCGGCATAGCCGAGCGGCTTGGTGAAGGTGCGGTAGACGAACGGCGCGCGCAGCAGCAGCGGGTGCAGCGCGGACTGCGCGTAGGTGCGGTGCACCGGCGCGATCTCCGCGTCGACCTGCTCGGCCTCGCCTTCCAGGCGGTCCAGGTAGGTCTTGGTCTTGAGCATGATCGGCGTGGCCAGCTCGTAGAACACGTCCTCGCGCAGCCGCCCGTCGACCTTGGGCAGGTTCTCGGTCAGGTCCACCTGCTCGACCCAGCGCGAGACTTCGGAGAGGAAGGCGCGCATCTCGTTGACCACGATCTGGTAGTCGCGCCGGATGTTGAAGCGCGCGTCCCAGTCGTTGATGAACAACTGCGCTTCGCGGCCGACCGACTTGGGCTCGTTGGTGAGGTCGCTCAGCTCGCGCCATTCGTCGATGAGCGTGAGGGAGACCACCGCGGTGAGGCCGGTGTTCACCAGGCTCATCACCACCGCCTTGCCCAGGTAGGCGTTCTTGCTGCCCATGCGCACACTCAGCTCGCTCAGCACCTCGCTGACCTGAACGATCGAGTACGGGTTGTAGATTTCCATCACCAGAGATTTTCTCTGGAGATTGATAATTGTGCCCCGCACCTGCTCGCCCTGCGAGTTGCGGAAGCTGACCACCGGATCGATTTGCGTTTGGGAGTACACGGTATGGCGCCAGAGAAATCCGAGAAACGCTGCCGGCCGGCCAGTCCTTGCCTGACTTGGCCGGGTACAGCTCGTACGGCGAGGGGATCGCTGCGATCGCTATGCTAGGCCGGCATCAAGGGGTACTGCTGGGATACATGTCGGTAATCGGTTGCGGGCATGGGCGTCCTCGTCTGATGGCAGGCACGCACGCGACTACACCCTGGTGACTGTGAGCGGGAAATGGCTGAACCGAGCGGAATCGTCGACTGGATGAGACTGTAACTGATTCCTAACGATTCATTGTACTGTGGCCGCCAGGTGCGGACAACATAACGCGGCGGCGCCGCGCGCGGTGTCCGCCGCGCCGGGCCGCGCCAACGAAAAAAGGGCCGGGGATCGCTCCCCGGCCCTTGCCGTGCCGCGTGCCGGGGGCGCCGCCCCGGCATGCCGCGCGTTCAGTCCACCTTCACGCCTTCGACCTGGATGGCCAGCTTGACCTGGGGCTTGAAGCCCATCTTCACGCCGTAGTCGATGCCGAAGTCGGCGCGGTTGAGAGTGCCGACGGCGTCGGCGCCGCAGGCTTCGCGCTTGAGCATCGGGTGCTGGATGCACTTGAACTCGCGGATCTCCAGCTTGACCGGCTTGGACACGCCGTGCAGCGTCAGCACGCCGTCGACCTCGGTCGGCACGTCGCCGTTGAACTTGGAGAACTTGCCCTTGTAGGAGGCGTCCGGGAAGGCATCGACGTCGAACATGTCCGGGCCCTTGACGTGCTGGTTCAGCTTGGCGTTGCCGAAGTCGACCGAGGCGGGATCGATCTTGACGTCGAGCGAGCCGGTCTTGGCCGCGCGATCCAGCGTCACCGTGCCGCTCGACTTCTCGAACTTGCCGCGCCAGACGGACAGGCCGCCCAGGTGGTCGGCCTCGAAGCTCGGGTAGGTATGGGTCGGATCGAGGTTGTAGGTCACCGAGTTGGCGGAGGCCACGCCGAACGCGGCGCTGGCGGTGATGGCCGCGGCGGCGGCGAGGATGGTACGCAGTTTCATGAGTTCTCCGGCGGAAAAATGGAACGGACAGCGATAAAACGAGAATGGCAGCGGGCGCGGCGCGCTCACTTCCTGGCCAAGGTCACGATGTGGAACTTGATCTGGACGTCGTCGGCGACCACGGAAGTGTCCTTCCATTCGCCGTCGCCGATGTTGAACGCGGTGCGCTTGATCGGCAGCACGCCGTCGAACACCTGGCTGGCGGCGTCCTGGCGGTAGGTCGCGGGCACCACCACGTCCACGGTCTTGCCCTTGATGGTGAGCTTGCCCGCCACCTCGAACTTGCCGGCGGCGCCGGCCTTGATGCTGGTGGACTGGAACACCGCCTTGGGGTACTTGGCCGCGTCGAACCACTCGCCGCCCTTGACCTCCTTGGTGGTCTCGGCGTCGCCGATCTCGAAGCTGGCGACGTCGATCTCGACCTTGGCCGAGGAGGTGGCCAGCTTGGCCGGGTCGAACGAGACGGCGGCGTCGAACTTCTTGAACTTGCCTTCCATCGGCACGCCGATCTGGCGGGCGGTGGCGGTGACCGAGCTCTTGCCGGCGTCGACCTGGGCCCAGGCGAGATTGGCGGCGATACCGGCGCTGGCCAGCGTAGCGGCCATCAGGAGCGCGCTCGGGCGGGGAATGCGTTTCATCAAAAACTCCTGTCGCTGAGAGGGCCTGCGCCCTCGGGGTCGGATATTCCGCTGATTCCGGCGGTTGCGGATTACTTCAGGAACGGCAGCATGCGGGCCAGCGTGCCGTCGCGCTCGATGAACTGGTGCTTGATCGCCGCGGCCGCATGGATTACGACGATGGCGGCCATCAGGTAGTTCAGCCAGATGTGCGTCTGCTTGAGGATCTCCTTGAGCGCGTCGTCCGGCCCGATCAGCGACGGCAGCGGCACGATGCCCAGGTAGACCACCGGCACGCCGGCGGCGCAGCTATACAGGTAGCCGGTCACGGGCACCACCAGGATCAGCATGTACAGCAGCATGTGGGCGCCGTGCGCGGCGGCGGCCTGCCAGGCCGGCGTGCCGGCGGCCGGCGCCGGCGCGCGGTGAGTGGCGCGCCACAGCACGCGCAGCACGGCGACGGCGAACACCGTCACGCCCAGCCACTTGTGCCACGAGAACAGCTTGAGCTTGAGCATCGACAGGCCCGGAATGCCGGTCATGTAGAGGCCGAGCGCGAAGGCGGCGAAGATCATCAGCGCGATGATCCAGTGCAGGCCGATCGCGGTCGCGCCGTAGCCGGCGGCGGACGATTGTGGCGAGGCAGCCCCGGCGCGCGCGCCGGTCTTGACTTGCGAATGCATGGGAGACCCCTGCCCGTGACGGGCGTTTCATCGACTTCTGCAAAAAGACAACGGCGGCGGACGGGCCGCCCGCCGTTGAATTCTCGCATTATTGTGCGGCGGGCAGCCCAGCGAACGGTCTGAAATTCATGGATTCATTCAAACCATTTGAAGTGACATTCCGCCGCGCCCGCCGCCGGACGAAAAAAAACCACCCCGCGGGGTGGTTTTTCGTGGCGCCGGGCCGCGTCAGGAAGCCGAAACCGACTCGGCCAGGCTGATGGCGCGCCCGATGTAGCTGGCCGGGGTCATTTCCAGCAGCAGCTGCTTGGCGTCGTCGGGAATCGCCAGGCCGCCGATGAAGGTGCGCAGCGCCTCGCGCGAGATGCCCTTGCCGCGCGTGAGCTCCTTGAGCTGCTCGTACGGGTTGGGCACGCCGAAGCGGCGCATCACGGTCTGCACCGGCTCGGCCAGCACTTCCCAGCAGTTGTCGAGGTCTTCGTGCAGGCGCTCGGGGTTGGTTTCGAGCTTGCCCAGGCCGCGCAGGCAGGCCTCGTAGGCCAGCAGGCTGTAGCCCAGCGCCACGCCCATGTTGCGCAGCACGGTGGAGTCGGTCAGGTCGCGCTGCCAGCGCGACAGCGGCAGCTTCTCCGACAGGTGGCGCAGCACCGCGTTGCCCAGGCCCAGGTTGCCCTCCGAGTTCTCGAAGTCGATCGGGTTGACCTTGTGCGGCATGGTCGACGAGCCGATCTCGCCGGCCTTGGTCTTCTGCTTGAAGTAGCCCACCGAGATGTAGCCCCACACGTCGCGGTTCAGGTCGATCAGGATGGTGTTGGCGCGCGCGATGGCGTCGAACAGCTCGGCCATGTAGTCGTGCGGCTCGATCTGGATGGTGTACGGGTTGAAGGTCAGGCCCAGGCGCGACTCGATCACCTGCTTCGAGAACGCCTCCCAGTCGAACGACGGGTAGGCCGACAGGTGCGCGTTGTAGTTGCCCACCGCGCCGTTCATCTTGCCCAGCAGCTCCACGCGCTGGATGCGCTCGATGGCGCGGCCCAGGCGCGCCGCCACGTTGGCCATTTCCTTGCCCAGCGTGGTCGGGCTGGCCGGCTGGCCGTGCGTGCGCGACAGCATCGGCTGGCGCGCGTTGGCGCGCGCCAGCTCCACCAGGCGCGCGTGCACGCGCTGCAGCGCCGGCACCACCACCACGTCGCGCGCGCCCTTGAGCATCATGCCGTGCGAGGTGTTGTTGATGTCTTCCGAGGTGCAGGCGAAGTGGATGAACTCGCTGGCGGCTTCCAGCTCGGCGTTGCCCTTGACCTGCTCCTTGAGCCAGTACTCGACGGCCTTGACGTCATGGTTGGTGACGGCCTCGATTTCCTTGATGCGCGCGGCGTGCGCCTCGGTGAAGTTGTCCACCAGCGCCAGCAGCGCGGCCTCGGACGCCGGCGAGAACTTCGGCATGTCGGGCAGGCCGGCCTGCGACAGCGCGATCAGCCAGTGCACCTCCACCTTGACGCGGTTGCGCATGAAGGCGGCTTCCGAGAGCCACTCGCGCAGCGCGTCGGCCTTGGAGGCATAGCGGCCGTCGATGGGAGACAGGGCGGTGAGCGGGGAGAGCGAGGACGTGGACATGCTGGAAGACCGGAAGGAAGGGAAAGGACGGCGGCCTGCCGCGATCTGGCGTCGAGAGCGCCCGTCAACAGATCGAAAGAGACCAATCAGGCGCGCCAACCGACCGGCGGCGCGGTGGAAAGCGGGCATTTTACCATCGTGGCAGCCGTTCTGTGGCCGCCGCCGCGGGCATGGCGCGCCCGCGCGTATCGGCACCACGACACCGGCGCGGCGTTGGCGTGCCGCCGCCACGTGCCGGGCACGTGGCACGGGTATACTCCCGCTCGCCAATCCACTAGCCTGTTATGAAGTGCATCGGGCATGCCGGCCGGACGCCCCCGCGCGCGGCCCGTCGTGCCAGAGAGCGCCGATGCACTTCATAACAAGCTCGAGGGGAGTCCATGAAGCTGTATGCATCGCAGACCAGTCCTTACGCGCGCAAGGTGCGCGTGGTGATGGCGGAAAAGAAGATCGACTACCAGATGGTGGAAGTGGATGTGTGGTCGCCCGACACCACCATCAGCCAGTTCAACCCGCTCGGCAAGGTGCCGTGCCTGGTGATGGAAGACGGCGGCGCGATCTTCGACTCGCGCGTGATCGTCGAGTACGTCGACACGCTCACGCCGGTCAGCCGGCTGATCCCGCAGGGCGCCCGCGAGCGCGTGGAAGTGCGCTGCTGGGAAGCGCTCGCCGACGGCCTGCTCGACGCCGCGCTGCTGGCGCGCCTGGAGCACACCCAGCGCGAGCCCGCCCAGCGCAGCGAGCGCTGGGTCAGGCGCCAGCTCGGCAAGATCGACTCGGCGGTGACGGCCATCGCCGACGGCCTGGCCGACCGCCCGTGGTGCTGCGACAACCACTACTCGCTGGCCGACGTGGCGGTGGGCTGCGCGCTGTCGTACCTGGACTTCCGCTTCGCGGACATCCCCTGGCGCGAGCGCCACCCGCGCCTGGCGGCCTACCAGGACAAGCTGGCCAAGCGCCAGTCGTTCATCGACACCGAGCCGCCGCGCGCCTAGGCGCGCGGGCCGCCGGGGCATGCACGGCGCCCCGGGCCGCGCGCCGCGCTACCGGATGATGCCGCCGCCCAGGCAGACATCGCCCTGGTACAGCACGGCCGACTGGCCCGGCGTCACCGCCCACTGCGGCTCGGCGAACGCCAGCCGCAGCGCGTCGCCGGCCAGCGCGGCCACCACGCACGGCGCGTCGCTCTGCCGGTAGCGCGTCTTGGCCGACAGCGCCGTGCCCGCCGCCGGGCCCTCGCCCGCCACCCACGACAGGTCGGCGGCGTCGAGCACCGGCGTCAGCAGCCACGGATGGTCGTGGCCCTGCACCACGTACAGCGTATTGCTCGCCATGTCCTTGCGCGCCACGTACCAGGCGTCGCCGCTGCCTTCGCGGCTGCCGCCCAGGCCGATGCCCTTGCGCTGGCCCAGCGTGTAGAACGCCAGGCCGATGTGCTGGCCGACTTCCCTGCCGTCGGGCGTCTTCATCGGCCCCGGGCTGGTCGGCAGGTAGCGGTTGAGGAAATCGCGGAACGGCCGCTCGCCGATGAAGCAGATGCCGGTGGAATCCTTCTTCTTCGCGTTGGGCAGGCCGATCTCGGCGGCGATCTCGCGCACGCGCGTCTTGGGCATCTCGCCGAGCGGGAACAGCGTGCGCGACAGCTGCGCCTGGTTCAGCCGGTGCAGGAAGTAGCTCTGGTCCTTGGTGTGGTCGAACGCCTTGAGCAGCTCGAAGCGGCCGCTCTGCGCCTGCCGCACGCGCGCATAGTGGCCGGTGGCGATGGTGTCCGCGCCCAGCGACATGGCATGGTCGAGGAAGGCCTTGAACTTGATCTCGGCGTTGCACAGCACGTCGGGATTGGGGGTGCGGCCGGCCGAATACTCGCGCAGGAAATCGGCGAACACGCGGTCCTTGTACTCGGCGGCGAAGTTGACCGCCTCCACGTCCACGCCGATCAGGTCGGCCACCGAGACCACGTCGAGCCAGTCCTGCCGGGTCGAGCAGTATTCGCCGTCGTCGTCGTCCTCCCAGTTCTTCATGAACAGGCCGATCACCTCGTAGCCCTGCTGCTTGAGCAGCCACGCGGTCACGGAGGAATCCACCCCGCCCGACATGCCGACCACCACGCGCTTGCCGCTTGTGCCGCCGCTTGTGCCGCCGCTCATGCCAGGCTCCCGCCGCCCTGCACCGAAACATGGGTGTAGAGCGCGTCGAGCGCGAAGCGCTTGCCCGCCAGGTAGTCCTCGATGCACGCCAGCAGCAGCGGCGTGCGGTGGCGCTCCGGGCACGCGCGGATCTCGTCCGCGCTCATCCACACGGTGCGCACGATGCCCACGTCGAGCTGGCGCCCGGCGTCGAGCGCGCCCAGCTCGCCGGTGAAGGCGAAGCGCACGTAGGTGATGTCGCCGCCGGGCCGCGTGGCGCTGCCGGCCGACGCGGCGCGGGCCATGTAGCAGCCCAGCAGCGCGCGCGGCTCGAAGGTGTGCGCGGTCTCTTCCAGCGTTTCGCGGATGACCGCGTGCACCAGGCTCTCGCCGGGATCGAGGTGGCCGGCGGGCTGGTTCAGCCGCAGGCCGGCGGGCGTTTCTTCTTCCACCAGCAGGAAACGGCCGCCGCGTTCGATGACCGCGGCGACGGTGACGCTGGCTTTCCAGTCGTGTGACATGATGCACAAAATTTAGGCAATCCGGCATTCTACCGGTTGCCGCCCTTTCGTGCACCGGCGCCGGGCGCGTCCGGCGCGCCCGGCCGCGCTTCAGGCCGGCAGCAAAGTGCCTTCCAGGTCCCGCGCCGACGGCAGCAGGCCGATCGCCTGCTCGAGCCGCGCGCACAGCGCCCGGCTGGCCGGCATCAGCGGTCGGCGCACCTCGGCGCCGGCCTGCCCGCACAGGGCCAGCGCCGCCTTGACCGGGCCCGGATTGGGCTCGGAGAACAGCAGCGCGATCAAGGGCGCCAGGTGCGCGAACAGCGCGCGCGCGGCCTCGTGCCGGCCCGCCTCGGCCAGCCGCGCCAGCCGCACGAACAGGTCGGGGCGGATGTGCGCGCTGGCCGGCACCACGCCGTCGCCGCCGGCCAGCAGGTGGCCGAGCATCGCCTCGTCCTCGCCGCAGAACACCGACAGCGCCTCGCAGCCGGCCAGCGCGCGCAGCCCGGCCGCGTCGCACTCCTTGACCGCCACGATGCGCGGATGGGCGGCCAGGCGCCGCACCAGCGCCGGCGACAGCGCGCAGCCGGTGCGGCGCGGCACGTTGTAGAGCATCAGCGGGCGCCAGGTGGCCTGCGCCACGCATTCGAAATGCCAGGCGATGCCGTCGTCGCCGGGGCGCAGGTAGTACGGCGGCGGCACCAGGTAGCCGGCCAGGTCGAAGCGGTCGAGCTGGCGCACCTGCGCGCACACCGCGCGGGTATCCACGCCGCCCACGCCGGCCATCACCGGCAGCGCGCCGTTGACCGCCTCCAGCACCGCGGCGGTAAACATCAGCCGCTCCGCCGGCGAGAGCAAGCCGCCCTCGCCCGTGGTGCCGAGGATGACGAGGCCGTCCATGCCGCTGGCCGCGTAGTGCGCGGCCAGGCGCTGGGCGCACGCCAGGTCCGGCTCGCCGCCCTTGAGCGGCGTCACCATCGGCAGCCACAGCCCGCTGCCGCCCGGCCGGCGCAGGCCGCTCGCCGGCGCCGCGGGCTCAGTGCGCGGCATGGTCTTGCCCCAGCGGCGTGGTCACGCCGAACTCGGCGGCCGGCAGCGCCGTCATGATGGCGTGCATGGCGGCGTCGCGGCCGCCGCGCTCGACTTCCACGTGCACCGTGGTCTCGCCGTGGCGGTGATCCACCTCGACCACGTAGATGCGCGCCAGCTTGCCGATCGCGGCATGCAGCGACTGGCGCAGCGCGAAGACCTGGCTGGACGCCACCGCCAGGCGCAGGCGGATCCAGGCGCACGCCGTGTCGGCGGCGGGCCGCGTGGGCAACGCGGAAGGCGTGGCGCCGCGCGCCGCTTCGGCATGGGCGGCGTGGGCGGCGTGGGCGGCACGGACTGTGCGGACACTGGCGCCGGCACGGCGGCGCGGCACGGAAACGAAGGCCACGGCAAGACTCGACTGTCGCATGAGGACGGGATCCGCGCGCGGCGGATCGTCTGTGGTAGATGGAATCATGCTATGCAGGGCCGCCTCAAGTTGATGCAAGGATTGCCGCCGGCGCCATCAAGAAGGCATCAAAACGGCCGCGCTCAGAAGGTCTTGGTCAGCGACGCGAACGCGGTCGCGCGCCCGATGTAGCGGCCCGGCGCATTGGTGTAGACCGAGCGGCGCGCATTGGTGTCGATATACGCGACCGCCAGCGCGAAGCCCTTGCCCAGGTCCTTGGTCAGGCCCAGCTTCCAGTCCGTGTACGAGGCGTTGTCGACGTGCTTCACGCCCTGGTAGCCGACGTGCGCGTTGGCCGTCAGGCCCCAGAAATCCAGTGGCACGTTCGCGCTCAGGTCCACGTAGTAGCTGTAGCGGCTGTCGGCGAAGCCGAACAGGTTGGTCATCGACTGCGAGTACTTCAGGAACACCGGGCCGTAGCCGGCGCCAACATAGAGCTCCGTGGTGTTCGGGCTCGTGAAGCCGGCCGGGTAGTCGCCCGGGTAGTAGTACTGCAGCACGCCGGCGTCGTAGTTCCACTCCAGCCCGGCGATCGTCACCGTGTTCTTGAAGCCGGCGTAGAAATCCATCTCGATCGGCGCCGACACGTCCGGGTTGCTGTCGTCGAGCCAGCTGATGCTCGAGTTCCAGTTGCCGATGTAGAAGCCGCTCGAATGCGCGTAGTCGAACCCGCCCTGGATGGCCGGGCGCCGGTTGGTCTGCATCAGGCCGCGGTAGCGATATTCGCTGGCCAGCGTCACGTTGGCCGAGAAGGTATGCGGCGAGGCTTCTGCGGCGGCATCGGGAGCAGTGTCGGGCGCGGTGTCGGCGTGGGCGCCGGACATGGCGAACAGGAGCGCGGCGCCGGACAGGAAAGCGGCGCAGGCGCGCGGAGCAGCGAAGCGAAAGACAGTCATTGGATAGCTTGCGGAAAACAGGGACATCGACGGGAAAGCGCCGTCGGCGCTGCCGCGCGGCACCGGCCGCACGGCGAGCGCCACAGTACGGGAGCGCATCTCAAATCGGTGTCAAGAAAGCGGCGGCGCGCCGAGCGGGCGCATAAAGACGCGGCCGCGGCCCTGTTGCGCAAAAGCCGAACGGCCAGTCACCATTGATCGTCAGTTTCCTGTAAGCTGCGGAAAAATTGTGCGCCGGGCCCGGCTCCGGTCGCGTGTGCGAACCGCGGCGCAGACATGCGGCGCGAGCACGCAGCGCAGAAATACGAGGACCCGGCACAGGGTCCGGGACGTCCGCCCACAAAGCAGAGCAGCGGCATTGTCAGAATGAAGCGAAGCGGTTCTGGTCGGGCGCACCGCCTTGCCGCGCCACATCGCCAGGTTCGTTTTGACAGCGCCTCGAAGACGCCATCAAAAGGAGAAATTGACGATGCACATCGGCATCCCGCAGGAGACGCGGGCAGGTGAGACCCGCGTCGCCGCCACCCCCGAGACGGTCAAGAAGTACGTCGCGCAGGGCCATCAGGTCATCGTGCAGTCGGGCGCCGGCGTGCGCGCCAGCCAGCCCGACGCGGCCTACGAGGCGGCCGGCGCCACCATCGGCACCGCGGCCCAGGCGCTGGGCGCGCAGCTGGTGCTCAAGGTACGCGCGCCGGACGATGCCGAGCTCGCGCTGATGACGCCGGGCGCCGCGCTGGTCGGCATGCTCAACCCGTTCGATGCCGACAACAACGCGCGCATGGCGCGCGCCACGCTCACCGCCTTCGCGCTCGAAGCCGCGCCGCGCACCACGCGCGCGCAGAGCATGGACGTGCTGTCCTCGCAGGCCAATATCGCCGGCTACAAGGCCGTGCTGGTCGCCGCCTATCACTACCAGCGCTTCATGCCGATGCTGATGACCGCCGCCGGCACCGTCAAGGCCGCGCGCGTGCTGATCCTCGGCGCGGGCGTGGCCGGGCTGCAGGCCATCGCCACCGCCAGGCGGCTCGGCGCCGTGATCGAGGCCTCCGACGTGCGGCCCGCGGTGAAGGAGCAGATCGAATCGCTGGGCGCCAAGTTCCTCGACGTGCCGTTCGTCACCGACGAGGAGCGCGAGATCGCGCAGGGCGTGGGCGGCTACGCGCGGCCCATGCCGCCGGACTGGATGCGCCGCCAGGCCGAGCTGGTGCACGAGCGCGCCAGGCAGGCCGACATCGTCATCACCACCGCGCTGATCCCGGGCCGCCAGGCGCCGGTGCTGCTCAGGGAAGAGACCGTGCAGGCCATGAAGCCGGGCTCGGTGGTGGTCGACCTGGCCGCGGCGCAGGGCGGCAACTGCCCGCTCACGGTGGCCGACGAAGTGGTGGAGCGCCACGGCGTCACGCTGGTCGGCCATACCAACCTGGCCAGCATGGTGGCGGCCGACGCCTCGGCGCTCTACGCGCGCAACGTGCTCGACTTCCTCAAGCTCGTCATCGACAAGGACGGCCAGTTCGTGCTGAACCTGGAAGACGACATCGTGGCGGCCTGCCTGATGTGCAAGGACGGCCAGGTGATCCGCGGCGCCAGCTGAAGGCGCGCGCGGGCCCGCCGCGGCCCCGCGCGCCTTAGAATGGCGCCAGGCGGTTGCGGCCGGGCGCCTTCGCGCCGCCGCGGCATCCGCCGGCACGGCCGGCGCACGCGCGCCGGAACCTTTCCCAGCGGCCCGCCGGGCTTGCCCGCGGGCTCACACGGCAACAAACCAAGGACGTATCACCCATGCAACGCATCATGCTCCGCGCCAAGCTCCATCGTGTCACCGTGACACAGGCGGATCTCCACTACGAGGGCTCGTGCGGCATCGACGAGGACCTGCTCGACGCGGCCGACATGAAGGAGTTCGAGAAGATCGAGCTGTACAACGTCAACAACGGCGAGCGTTTCTCCACCTACATCATCAAGGGCGCGCGCGGCACCGGCGAGATCTCGCTCAACGGCGCGGCCGCGCGGCGCGCGCACCTGGGCGACCACCTGATCATCTGCACCTACGCGCCGATGAGCGACGAGGAAATCGCCACCTACAAGCCGAAGGTCATCCTGGTGGACGACCACAACGGCATCAAGGAAATCAAGAAGGTGTAGGCGGCACGCGGCGCCCGGCGAGCCAGCCGGGCGCCGCGCCGGGCCGCGCACGAGAACGCGGACAACCGCGCGCGCGGCATCGCAGGCAGGCAAGGCATTCAGGCAACGGAGGAGAAGACGATGGAAATGGTGAACCACACGGTGATCAACCTGATCATCTTCGTGCTGGCGATCTACGTGGGCTACCACGTGGTCTGGACGGTGACGCCGGCCCTGCACACCCCGCTGATGGCCGTGACCAACGCGATCTCGGCCATCATCATCGTCGGCGCCATGCTGGCCGCCGGCCTGACCGAGGGCCTGGTCGGCCGCACCATGGGCACGCTGGCGGTGGCGCTGGCCGCGGTCAACGTATTCGGGGGCTTCCTGGTGACCCAGCGCATGCTGGAGATGTTCAAGAAAAAGGAACCCAGGGCGAAGAATGGCGCGAAGGACGGCGGCGCGGACAAGGAGCACGGCAAATGAGCATGAACCTCGTCACCCTGCTCTACCTGGTCGCCTCGGTGTGCTTCATCCAGGCGCTCAAGGGCCTGTCGCACCCGAGCAGCGCGCGCCGCGGCAATGCCTTCGGCATGGCCGGCATGCTGATCGCGGCGCTGACCACGCTGGCGCTCATCGTCAAGCTCAAGAACGAATTCCTCGCGCTCGGCGCGGGCCAGTCGCCGGTGGGCGAAGGGCTGGCGCTGATCCTCGGCGCGCTGGTGGTGGGCGGCGGCATCGGCGCCTACGTGGCCAGGAAGGTCGAGATGACCAAGATGCCCGAGCTGGTCGCGGCGATGCACTCGCTGATCGGCCTCGCGGCGGTGTTCATCGCGGTGGCGGCGGTGGCCGAGCCGGCCGCCTTCGGCATCACGCCGGCCGGCTCGCACGAGATCCCGCTGGGCAACCGCATCGAGCTGTTCATCGGCTGCTTCGTCGGCGCCATCACGTTCTCCGGCTCGGTGATCGCGTTCGGCAAGCTGGCCGGGCGCTACAAGTTCCGCCTGTTCCAGGGCGCGCCGGTGTCGTTCGCCGGCCAGCACTGGCTGAACCTGCTGCTGGCGGTGGCGATGATCGGCTTCGGCGTGATCTTCTTCCTGTCGCAGAGCTGGCTGCCGTTCCTGGTGATGCTGGCGCTCGCCTTCGTGCTGGGCGTGCTCATCATCATCCCGATCGGCGGCGCCGACATGCCGGTGGTGGTGTCGATGCTGAACTCGTACTCGGGCTGGGCGGCGGCGGGCATCGGCTTCTCGCTGAACAACCCGATGCTGATCATCGCCGGCTCGCTGGTGGGCTCGAGCGGCGCGATCCTCTCGTACATCATGTGCCGCGCCATGAACCGCTCGTTCTTCAACGTGCTGCTGGGCGGCTTCGGCGGGGCGGCCGCGAGCAGCGCGGCGGGCGCGCAGCAGCAGCGCAACGTCAAGTCCGGCTCGGCCGACGACGCGGCCTTCCTGATGGGCAATGCCGAGACCGTGATCATCGTGCCCGGCTACGGCCTGGCGGTGGCGCGCGCGCAGCACGCGCTCAAGGAACTGACCGAGAAGCTGACCGAGAAGGGCGTGACGGTGAAATACGCCATCCACCCGGTGGCCGGCCGCATGCCGGGCCACATGAACGTGCTGCTGGCCGAGGCCGAGGTGCCCTACGACCAGGTCTTCGAGATGGAGGACATCAACAGCGAGTTCGGCCAGGCCGACGTGGTGCTGGTGCTGGGCGCCAACGACGTGGTCAACCCGGCCGCCAAGACCGACCCCGGCTCGCCGATCGCCGGCATGCCGATCCTGGAAGCCTACAAGGCCAAGACCATCATCGTGAACAAGCGCTCGATGGCGGCCGGCTACGCCGGGCTGGACAACGAGCTGTTCTACATGGACAAGACCATGATGGTGTTCGGCGACGCCAAGAAGGTGGTCGAGGACATGGGCAAGGCCATCGACTAGGCACGCCGCGGGGCGGCCGGCGCGGGGCGCGCCCGTATTCCCGTGTCCGCCGCCATTGCCGGGCCCCGCTCCGGGGCCTGGCCACCCCCTACTTCGACCCCGCCGCGCGCCGGTTGCGCGGGGGCGCGGGCGCGCTATACTGGTTCCGGTCTTCGGCCACGGTGTGCCCGCGGACCGGTCCGACCCGTGCCGCGTGCGGCCGGCACGGCGGACCCGCCCCGACTCCGATCCGCCGCCAGCGCTCTGCCGCATCGGTCCCGGCCACGCCGATCCACCCGTCCGAGGTGTCCGAGAGACGCCCAAGCCGAACGCAACATGACATTCAACCCCCAGGACAGGAATCTGTCGGTCTTCCATCACCCGATCCTGACGGTGCTCGTCGACGACAGCAAATCATTCATCGACAGCCTGGCGTTCCAGATGGACCCGGCGCGCCCGGTGGTGACGTTCACCGACCCGCGCGAGGCGCTGCAATGGGTGCGCGACACCTACACGCGCTTCACCGGCTTCCTGCCGGTGCGCGTGACGCACGACGACCTGACCTTCCTGACCGAGCGGCGCACGGTGCAGCTCGACATCGACCGCATCTACCGGCAGATCCACGACATCAACCGCTATGTGCAGCCGGGCGTGATCGTGGTGGACTATTCGATGCCGCAGATGAACGGGCTGGAATTCTGCCAGGCGCTGCAGGACCTGCCGTGCAAGACCATCCTGCTGACCGGCACCGCCGACGAGGGCATCGCCGTGCAGGGCTTCAACCACGGCCTGATCGACCGCTACGTCAAGAAGCACGACAGCAACATGGTGGAGCGGCTGGACCAGGAGATCGACGCGCTCCAGCAGCAATACTTCACCACGCTGTCGCGCACGCTGCGCGAGCTGCTCACGCGCCACTCGTTTTCCTTCCTGTCGGACCCGGTGATCTGCGACCGGGTGCGCCAGATCACCGCGCGCTACGGCTTCGTCGAGTATTACCTGTTCCCCAACCCGGCCGGCATCCTGATGCTGACCGCGCAGGGCCACGCCACGCTGATGGTGATCGAGACGCGCGCCGGGCTGATGAGCCAGGTGGAGTCCGCCGAGGCCTACGATGCGCCGGCGGCGCTGATCGAGGGCCTGCGCGAGGGCCGCATCGTGCCCTTCTTCTGGCCGGGCAACGGCATGTACACGCCGGCCTGCGTCGACTGGGAGCAATACTGCCTGCCCGCCGAGCACTGCGCGGGCCGCGAGGATTATTTCTACGCGCTGTTCGATCTGCCGCGCCACCTGCTGCAGGAGCCCATCGTCAGCTTCCACGACTTCCTGCAGGACTTCGGCCGCCAGCCCGAGCGCATCACCGGCCGCCGCTAGCCGGCCGGCGGCGCGCGGCCAAGAGCCGGCCCGCCTGCCCTTTCCTTCCGCGCTTGCTTCCCGCCCGGCGTCAGGCCGGCGCCGCGGCGCCGTCGCCGTTGCCGGCGCTGCCGCCATTGCCGCCATTACCGCGATTGCCGCCGCGCACCATGTCGAAACGGAACAGCCGGCACTCGATGTTGCCGTTGTAGAGCGGCGTGCGGCGCGACTCCTTGAGGCGCAGCCGGCGCGGCAGGCCGAGGTCGCCGGTGAAGATCCAGACCTGCCAGCCGGCGAAGTTCTGCTTCAGCGTGGTGGCGAAGGCGCTGGCGAACTGGTTGGCGGCCTCGTCCTCGACGCCATCGTCGGGCGCCTCGTCGAGCGGGCGGCGGCGCTCGCCGCGCACCGCGATGCGCTCGCCGTAGGGCGGGTTCATCAGCAGCATGCCGGGCGCGGCGAACGGCGGCTGCGCGAAGCGCGCGTCCACCTGCTTCAGGCGCGGCTCGCCGGGCAGGCCGGCGCGCTGCCAGTTGGCCTCGGTCATCGACAGCAGGTCGGTGGAAATGTCGCTGCCGGCGATTTCCAGCGGATCGGCCGCGGCGCGCTTGCGCGCGGCGTCGGCGTCGGCCTGCGCGGCGGCCTTGAGCGCCTGCCAGCCGCGCGTGTCGACGCCCTTGAGCCATTCGAAGGCAAAGCTGCGGCCCGCGCCCGGCGCCAGGCCCAGCGCCACCTGGGTGGCTTCCACCAGGAAGGTGCCGCTGCCGCACATTGGGTCGTAGAACGGCTGTTCGGTCTGGCCCGGCACCCAGCCGGCCAGGCGCAGGATGCCGGCGGCCAGGTTTTCCTTGAGCGGCGCCTCGCCCTTCTCCATGCGCCAGCCGCGCTTGAACAGCGGCTCGCCCGAGGTGTCGAGGTAGAGCGTGACGTCATGCTCGGTCAGGTGCGCATAAATGCGCACGTCGGGACTGACGGTGTCCACGCTGGGCCGCGCGCCGAGGCGCTCGCGCATGGCGTCGCAGACGCCGTCCTTCACGCGCAGGCCGATGAAATTCAGGCTCTGCAGCGGCGAGCGGTGTGCCGTCACGTCCACCCGCAGCGTTTCGTCCGGCGAGAACCACTGTTCCCAGCGCTGGCCGCGCGCGAGGTCGTAGATGTCGTCCTCGCGGCGGTAGCCGCGCGCGGCCACGCGCATCAGCACGCGGCTGGCGATGCGCGAATGCAGGTTGACCGCGTAGGCCGCCACCATCTCGCCCGAGAACGTGACGCCGCCCGGCATCTCGCGATGGACCTGGAACGGCGCGAGCGTGGCCATGCCGGGCCGGGCCGCGATTTCACGCAGCTCTTCGGCGAGCGCGCTTTCGAGGCCGCGCGGGCAAGGGGCAAAGAAGGCTTGGGACATGGCTTGGGGTTTCCTGCAAACAAAAACGTCCGCCGCGGCGGACGGGGTCGGATAGCGCGCAGTGTACCGCGCCGCGGGGCGTCAGCCGGCCGCGAAGGCGCGCTCGAGGAAGTCCAGCCGGTCCTGGCCCCAGTAAGGCTGGCCCTCGTAGACGAACCACGGCGCGCCGAAGGCGCCGGCGGAGATCGCGTCCTGGGTGTGGCGGGCGTAGTCCGCCTGCACCGCCTGGGCCTCGCTGGCCTTGAGCATGGCGGCGCCGTCCAGGCCGATGCCGTCGGCGAGCTGGACCAGCGTGGCGGCGTCGGCGATGTTGCGCTGCTCGGCCCACAGCGCGCGGCCGATCACGCCCACCAGCTCCATCGCGCGGGCGGTGCCCTGGGCCAGCTGCACGGCGATGATCAGCCGGGCGGCGGGGTCGCCGGAGACCGGGAAGTAGGTCGGGTGCGGATTGAGCGGCACGCCCAGGAACTCGCTCCAGCGCGCCAGCTCCACCAGCCGGTAGGCCTGGCGCTGCGGCGGGCGCTGCGCCAGCGGCAGGCCGCCGGACACCGAGAACACCTTGCCCAGGTCGCAGGGCTTGAGGTTGACCTGCACGCCGTGCTTCGCCGCCAGCGCGGCAAAGCGTGCATGCCCTAGGTAGACGAAAGGCGATTGCGGGGAAAGATAGTAGTCGACCTGCTTGCTCATCATGTCCTCTGGACGGGGGTGGCGCGAGACAACGGCGCTTGGGACGGTGGGGAAACGGGAAAACGGAACCAGCCGGAAACGATACGGGAAAACGCCGCGGCGCGCTGGCGCCGCCACGCGGCCGCCGCGGGCCTCAGAACGGCTTGACCACCACCAGGATCACCACCGCCAGCAGCACCAGCACCGGCAACTCGTTGAACCAGCGGTAGAAGGTGTGCGAGCGCGCGTTGCGCCCGCCCTCGAACTTCCCGAGCAGCACGCCGCAGCCGTGGTGATAGCCGATCAGCACCAGCACCAGCGCCAGCTTGGCGTGCATCCAGCCCTGCCCCGGGCCGCGCCCGATGCCGTAGCCGAGATAGAGCCACAGGCCGAACGCCAGCGCCGGCACCGCCAGCATGGTCATGAAGCGGTACAGCTTGCGCGCCATCAGCAACAGCCGCCGCACCCCGGCCGGATCGGTCTCGAGCGCGAGGTTGACGAAGATGCGCGGCAGGTAGAACAGGCCGGCGAACCAGGAGACGACGAAGACGATGTGCAGCGCTTTGACCCAGAGCATCTGGCTTCTTTTGTGGTGGTGGACTGGTGGACTGGTTGGCCTGCGGCAAACGCGGCGGCGGCGCCCCGCCCCGGCTCAGGTGCGGATCTCGCCGTGCCCGAACACCACGTACTTGAGCGAGGTCAGGCCTTCCAGCCCGACCGGGCCGCGCGCGTGGAGCTTGTCGTTGGAGATGCCGATCTCGGCGCCCAGGCCGTACTCGAAGCCGTCGGCGAAACGCGTCGAGGCGTTGATCATCACGCTGGCCGAATCCACCTCGCGCAGGAAGCGCATGCCGGCGGTGTAGTTCTCGGTGATGATGGAATCGGTGTGCGCCGAGCCGTAGGTGTTGATGTGCGCGATGGCTTCGTCGAGCCCGGCCACGGTGCGGATCGCCAGCACCGGCGCCAGGTATTCCAGGCGCCAGTCCTGCTCGGTGGCGTCGACCAGGCCGGTGAAGCCGGCGGCTTCCAGCGTGGCGCGGGTGGCGGCGCACACGCGCAGCTCCACGCCCTTTTCCTGATAGATGCGGCACAGCGGCGGCAGCGCCGCGGCGGCGACGCCGGCGGCGACCAGCAGCGTCTCCATCGTGTTGCACGGCGCGTAGCGCTGGGTCTTGGCGTTGTCGCAGACGCGCACGGCCTTGTCGAGATCGGCGCCGTCGTCGATGTAGACGTGGCAGATGCCGTCGAGGTGCTTGATCATCGGCACGCGCGCCTCTTCCATCAGGCGCGCGATCAGGCTCTTGCCGCCGCGCGGCACGATCACGTCGACGTATTCGGTCATGGTGACGAGCCGGCCGACGGCGGCGCGGTCGGTGGTCTCGATCACCTGCACGGCCTGCTGCGGCAGGCCGGCCGCGGCCAGGCCCTCGGCCACCAGCGCGGCCAGCGCGGTGTTGGACTCGATCGCCTCGGAGCCGCCGCGCAGGATGGTGGCGTTGCCGGACTTCAGGCACAGCGCCGCCGCGTCGATGGTCACGTTGGGACGCGACTCGTAGATGATGCCGATCACGCCCAGCGGCACGCGCATCTGGCCGACCTGGATGCCGGTCGGGCGGTATTTCATGTTGCTGATCTCGCCGATCGGGTCGGCCAGCGCGGCGATCTGCTCGAGGCCGGCGGCCATCACGTCGATGGCCTTGTCCGACAGCGTCAGGCGGTCGATGAAGGCGGCGTCCTGGCCGTTGGCGCGGGCGCGCTCGACGTCGCCCGCGTTGACCGCCTTGAGGCGCGCGGCGTCGCGGCGGATCGCGGCGGCGATGGTCAGCAGCGCGCGGTTCTTGTCGGCGGTGGAGGCGCGCGCCATCGCGCGCGAGGCGGCGCGGGCCTGCTGGCCGACGCGTTCCATGTATTGCTTGAGATCGAGCTCGTTCATAGTCCTGGCCGGCAAAGCGCGGCCCTCAATGCGTGTATCTTGCCGGCGTGGCGTGAAAGGATCGTGGCAGGCCCGCGGCGGGCCGGGTCTACCTGGCCGGGTCTACCTGGCAACAAGCAGCGCCAGTTGCAGCAGGCCGTCCCACGGCTCGGCCGGCATGCCCTCGGCGCGCAGGCCCTTGACCTGCCGGTCCAGCTTCGCGGCCATCGCCAGCGCGGCTTCGAGCTGCGCCAGCGAGAGGCGCTGCGCGGCCTGCGGCACCAGCTTCTCGCGCGGCCCCCAGATGCGCAGCTCGCGCGTCAGGACGCCGGCCGGCTTGCCGGCGGCCAGCCCTTGCCGGACCTTGGATAATACGCGAATTTCCTCGGTCAGCGCCCACAGCACCAGCACCGTGGCCTGGCCTTCGCCGCGCAGCCCTTCGAGCATGCGCACCAGCCGCGGCACGTCGCCGCCGAGCATGGCTTCGGAGAGCTTGAAGACGTCGTAGCGGGCCACGTTGAGCACGGCGTCGTGCACCTGCTCGAAGGTCAGCACGCCGGCCGGGTAGAGCAGGCCGAGCTTCTGGATTTCCTGGTGGGCGGCGAGCAGGTTGCCCTCGACCTTGTCGGCGACGAACTGCAGCGCGCGCCGGCCCGGCTCGCCGGGCTCCACGCGCTGCTGCTGCAGCGCGAGGCGCTCGCCCACCCAGGCCGGCAGGCGGGTGCGGTCGACCGCGTCGATCTTGAGCGAGACGCCGGCGCCTTCGAGCGCCTGGAACCACGCCGACTTGGCCGTGGCGAAATCCAGGCGCGGCAGCGTGACCAGCATCAGCACGTCGGGCGAGGGCTGGGTCGCCACCGCGCGCAGCGCCTCGCCGCCGTCCTTGCCGGGCTTGCCGGAGGGAATGCGCAGCTCGACGATCTTGCGGTCGCCGAACAGCGACATGGACTGCTGCGCCTGGACCACCTGGCCCCAGTTGAAGCCGCGCTCGGCGGAGAGCACCTCGCGCTCGCTGAAGCCGGCCTCGCGCGCGGCCTGGCGCAGCCGGTCGACCGCCTCCAGCACCAGCAGGTGCTCGTCGCCGTGCACCACGTAGAGCGGGGCCAGCCCGCGTGCCTTGGCCTGGCGCAGGTGGGCGTCGAGTCCGTCGAGCTTGAGCTGCATGCCGGCGCGGCTCAGATCGCCTTGACCGAGGCCAGCCGGCGGATCAGCTGCTGCACGATGTCGCGCTGCATGTCGCGGTAGAGCTGCTGCTCTTCGTAGTCCTTGGCCAGCGTGTTGGCTTCGTTGTAGGTCAGGTCGCGCGTGAGCACCAACTGCGACGGCGCGATCAGTTCCTGGCCGCCGGCATCGCGCAGGCGGAAAGTGAAGCGCTGGGTCAGCCGGTATTCGCGCACCACGCCGGTGGTGGTCAGCGACAGGATGGTCTTGGTCCGCGTGTCCTGCAGCACGTCGAGCAGCGCGTCGGCTTCCTTGGGGTCGGCCACGATCACGGTATCCGAGCCGTTGCGGATGGCGCGGCGCAGGTCCGAGCCCATCAGCGAGTTGGCAGGGATGCTCAGGTACAGCTTCTTGAACGCGAAGTCCGCGTTGCCGCGCATGTGAAAGCCGCAGCCGGCCACCAGGCCGGCCGCCAGCAGCGCCGCCAGGACCATGCGCCGGCCCCGCGCGGGGCGGTCCTGCGCTGGTCGGTCCGCGTGTCGGTCGGTCTGTCGATCCATACCGGGCAACTCCCTCCTTGGCTTGGTCACGGGCTTGGCTTATTGGCGCTGGGCGTCGGCGCTTTACAGCACCACGTTGACGAGGCGCCCCGGCACCACCACGATCTTCTTGGGCGCGGCGCCGTTGGCGAACTTGGCGACGGTCTCGCTGGCGGCGGCCACGGCCTCGATGGCGGCGCGGTCGGCATCGGCCAGCACCGTCAGGCTGCCGCGCACCTTGCCGTTGATCTGCAGCACCAGTTCGAGCTCGCTCTGCACCAGCGCGGATTCGTCCACCTGCGGCCACGGCGCGTCGAGCAGGTCGCCGTACTGCGTGGCGTAGCCGAGTTCCTGCCACAGGCCGTGGGTGATGTGCGGCACCACCGGGTACAGCACGCGCAGCAGGATGCCGAAGCCCTCGCGGCGCGCGGCCGGGGTGGCGGCCTTGGCGCCTTCGAGCGCGTTGAGCATCTTCATGGTGGCGGACACCACGGTGTTGTACTGGATACGCTGGTAGTCGTAGTTGGCCTGCTTGAGCACGCCGTGCAGCTCGCGGCGCAGCGCCGCGTCGCCGTCGCCGTACTGCGCGCCGGCGCCGGCCGTGGCGATCGCCCCGGCGTTGGCATGGCCGTAGTTCCACACGCGGCGCAGGAAGCGCGACGCGCCTTCGACGCCGGAGCCGCTCCATTCGAGCTGCTGCTCGGGCGGCGCGGCGAACATGACGAACAGGCGCGCGGTGTCGGCGCCGTACTGGTCGATCAGGGCCTGCGGGTCGATGCCGTTGTTCTTGGACTTCGACATCTTCTCCACGCCGCCGATCACCACCGGCTGGCCGTCGGCCTTGAGCACGGCGCCCAGCGGGCGGCCGCGCTCGTCGGTGCTGACCTCGACCTCGGCCGGGTTGTACCAGGTCTTCTTGCCGGCCGCGTCCTCGCGGTAGTAGGTGTCGTTGAGCACCATGCCCTGGGTGAGCAGGTTGGTAAACGGCTCGCCGAACCCGACCAGGCCCATGTCGCGCATGACCTTGGTCCAGAAGCGCGCGTACAGTAGGTGCAGGATGGCATGCTCGATGCCGCCGATGTACTGGTCCATCGGCATCCAGTAATCGTTGCGGCCGTCGACCATCGCGGCGGCGTCCGGGCTGGTGTAGCGCATGTAGTACCAGCACGAGTCGATGAAGGTGTCCATCGTGTCGGTCTCGCGCCGCGCCGGCTTGCCGCACGACGGGCACGCGCACGCGAGGAAGCGCGCGTCCTTGGCCAGCGGGTTGCCGGTGCCGTCCGGCACCAGGTCTTCGGGCAGCACCACCGGCAGGTCCTGCTCGGGCACCGGCACCACGCCGCAGTCCTCGCAGTGGATCAGCGGGATCGGCGTGCCCCAGTAGCGCTGGCGCGAGATGCCCCAGTCGCGCAGGCGCCAGGTGGTCTTCTTCTCGCCGAGGCCCTTCGCGCCGAGGTCGGCGGCAATCGCCTCGACCGCCGCCTGGTAGCCGAGGCCGTCGTACCTGCCGCTGTGGATGCAGGTGCCGCGCTCCTTGTCGCCGTACCATTCCTGCCACGCTTCGGTGGAGAACGGCTGGCCCTTCACGTCGACCACCTGCCGGATCGGCAGGCCGTACTTGTTGGCGAAGGCGAAGTCGCGCTCGTCGTGCGCGGGCACGCCCATCACGGCGCCGTCGCCGTAGCTCATCAGCACGTAGTTGCCGACCCACACCTCGACCTGCTCGCCGGTGAGCGGATGCGTCACCTTCAGGCCGGTGGGCATGCCCTTCTTTTCCATCGTGGCCATGTCGGCTTCCATCACCGAGCCGTGCTTGCACTCGTCGATGAAGGCGGCCAGCGCCGGGTTGGCGGCGGCCGCGTGCGCGGCCAGCGGGTGCTCGGCGGCGACCGCGCAGAAGGTCACGCCCATGATGGTGTCGGCGCGCGTGGTGAACACGTACAGCTTGCCGTCGCCGATCGGCTTGCCGTCGTCGCCGGCGATGTCGTGCGGGAACGCGAAGCGCACGCCCACGCTCTTGCCGATCCAGTTCTGCTGCATGATCTTGACGCGCTCGGGCCAGCCGAGGCCGTCGAGGTCGCCCAGCAGTTCCTCGGCGTACTCGGTGATGCGCAGGTAATACATCGGGATCTCGCGCTTTTCCACCAGCGCGCCCGAGCGCCAGCCGCGCCCGTCGATGACCTGCTCGTTGGCCAGCACGGTCTGGTCGACCGGGTCCCAGTTCACGGTGCCGGTCTTGCGGTAGGCGATGCCCTTTTCCAGCATCTTGAGGAACAGCCACTGGTTCCAGCGGTAGTAGTCCGGGCTGCAGGTGGCGACCTCGCGCGACCAGTCGATGGCCAGGCCCATCGACTGCATCTGCTTCTTCATGTAAGCGATGTTGTCGTAGGTCCAGGCCGCCGGCGCCACGCCGTTGTTGAGCGCGGCGTTCTCGGCGGGCATGCCGAACGCGTCCCAGCCCATCGGCATCAGCACGTTGTGCCCCGTCATGCGCAGGTGGCGCGCCATCACGTCGTTGATGGTGTAGTTGCGCACGTGTCCCATGTGCAGCTTGCCCGACGGGTACGGCAGCATCGAGCAGGCATAGAACTTCGGCTTCTCGCTGCCGTCGGCCAGCGTTGCCTGTTCCGTCACGCGGTAGGCATCGATGGCTTGCCAGTGTTGCTGGGCGGCTTGTTCAACGGCGGAGGGAAGGTATTTGTCTTGCATGTTCAGGACAACGGCGAGGCGCGTTGACGGGCGGAAAAGCGTGGAAAAGAAAAGCGGCGGGCTGCCTTGCGGCGCCCGCCTGCGCTGGAATGCCGAAAGTGCCGATTATAACCGTCGGGACAGACGGCGCGGCACGGCCCCCTTACTTGAGGCCCAGCACGTCCTGCATGTCGAACAGGCCGGCGGGCTTGTCGGCCAGGAACAGCGCCGCGCGCACCGCGCCGTCGGCGTAGGACTGGCGGCTCGACGACTTGTGCGTGATCTCGATGCGCTCGCCGATGCCGGCAAACATCACGGTGTGGTCGCCCACGATGTCGCCGCCGCGCACGGTGGCGAAGCCGATCGACTGCGGGTCGCGCGGGCCGGTGTGGCCTTCGCGCGCGAACACGCCGCAGGTCTTGAGGTCGCGGCCGAGCGCCTTGGCCACCACCTCGCCCATCGCCAGCGCGGTGCCGGACGGCGCGTCCACCTTGTGGCGGTGGTGGGCCTCGATCACCTCGATGTCGTAGCCCGAGGACAACAGCTTCGCCGCCATCTCCAGCAGCTTGAAGGTGGCGTTCACGCCCACGCTCATGTTGGCGGCGAAGACCACGCCGATGCGCCCGGCGGCCGCGGCCAGCGCGGCGCGGCCGGCGTCGTCGAAGCCGGTGGTGCCGATCACCATCTTGACGCCGAGGCGCTCGGCCACGGCGAGGTGCGCCAGCGTGCCTTCGGGGCGGGTGAAGTCGATCAGGCAGTCGGCGCCGGCCAGCGCCGCCTCGATGTCGGACGTGATCGTCACGCCGGTGGCGCGGCCCAGCACCAGCCCGGCGTCCTGGCCCAGGGCCGGCGCGCCCGGCACGTCCAGCGCGCCGGTCAGGGTCACGCCTGCGGTGGCGAAAACGTGTTCGATCAGCATGCGGCCCATGCGGCCGGAGGCACCTGCGATGGCGATATTCATGGCGTGTCAGCTAGCGGAAAAAAAGGCCGGCCACGCGGCCGGCCGGTGTCCGGGCGCGGCGGCCCGGCGGGACGTTCAGTTCGCGGGCGGCTGGCCGCCGACCGGCGCCGAGGCGGAATCCTCGGTCAGCTTGCCGGAGATCGGGCTGGCGGCGGGGGCCGGGGCGGCGCTGCCGGCGGGGCTGGATGCCGCGGCATCCGTTGGGGCGGCCGGAGCGGCCGGAGCAGCGGCCGGCGCCGGCGCGGCGGCATCGGCCGCCGCGGTGGCGGCGGGCTGCGCGGGCGGCGTCGCGCCGACCGCCGAAGCCGCCGCGGCCGCGTCGATGTCCCGGCGCAGCGGACGCTGGTTGGCCTGCAGGGCCTTCATGCCGTCGATCTCGGCGATCAGCTCGTATTCGGACGGCAGCTCGTCGCCGCCGAACTTGACCAGCTTGTCGCCGTCAAAGAAGACCGTGTAGTGGCGCTGCTGCACCACCGGGGTGTTGCCGCGGCGGAACGAGAAGAAGTAGTCCCAGCGGTTGCCGTGGAAGACGTCGGTCAGCAGCGGCGTGCCGAGCAGGAACTTGACCTGGTCGCGCGTCATCCCTTCGCGCAGCTGGGACGCGGCCTCGCGCGAGACGAAGTTGCCTTGCACGATGTTGATACGGTACGGCGTGATCGCGTTGGCGAGCTTGCGCGACGTATTGTCATAAGTGGAGCACGCTGCCATCAGCACGGCAGCGGCCAGCACAGAAGTAACCAGCGTCGGACGCATGGCGGACGAACGAAATGAACGCATGTATCTCGCTTCTAGAAGGGAGAGGAAAGTGCCGGTTCCGGCCCCCGCGGCCATTGCCACGGGACGGCTGGGGCGATGCATCATCGCGGGCGCAGCCTGGGGCAGCCGGCGGCGCCCAGGCAACCGCCGAGGCGACTTTTGCCGCCAAAACCCTTATGATTCAATAATCCAGACATTGTACTCTAGGGAGTCACGCCCATGCCGAGTCCGGCGGACCTCAAAAATATCGGTCTCAAAGCGACCGTACCCCGTCTGAAGATCCTCGAGATCTTCCAGACCAGCGAGCAGCGCCACCTGAGCGCGGAGGACGTTTATCGCATCCTGCTCAACGAACAGATGGACATCGGCCTTGCAACCGTCTATCGCGTGCTGACCCAGTTCGAGCAGGCGGGCCTGCTCTCGCGCAACAACTTCGAATCCGGCAAGGCTATCTTCGAACTCAACGAAGGCAGGCACCACGACCACCTGGTCTGCATCGACTGCGGCCGCGTCGAGGAATTCTACGATTCCGAGATCGAGCGGCGCCAGCAGAGCATCGCCAGCGAACGCGGCTTCGCGCTGCAGGAGCATGCGCTGTCGCTGTACGGCAACTGCATCAAGCAGGACTGCCAGTTCCGCCCCAAGCGCTGACCGTTCCGCCCGCGGCAGGCGGGATCCTCTCGGCGACCACGAAAAAAAACCGGCGCGATGCGCCGGTTTCTTCTTCTGGGCGAGCCGCGCCGCGGCGGCGCTCAGGACTGCCGCTCGTCCTGCTCGGCGACGATGTGCAGGCCGCGCGCGGCGGCCGGCACGCCGACGAATTCGCCCACCACCTGGCGGAACAGTCCGCGCGCCCACACCAGCATCGGGTGGGTGTTGCGGCTGCGGTGCCAGAACATGTTCAGGCCCAGCGTGGTGTTGATCTCGGCCGGCAGCGGGAACGCGTTGAGGCCGTAGGTCTCGCAGGCCATGTCCTTGGTCAGCGCGTTGACCGTGAAGATCAGGTCGGTCTGCGCCGCCAGCTCGGACTGCGCGCGCCACGAATGCACGGTCAGCGTGGCGTTGCGCTTGAGCCCGCGCTGCTGCAGCGCGTAGTCCAGCGGGATCAGCGACGGCGCCGGGCGGCTGGTGCCGCCCGAGTGCGCCATGAAGATGTGGCCGCAGTCGAGATACTGCTCGAGCGTGCAGGTGCCCTTGAGCACCGGATGGTTCTTGCGCGCGCACACCCAGAGGTTCAGCGAAGTGACCATCTCCTCCACGATCTCGGGGTGCCGGGTCGGGAACGGCGAGAACGCCAGGTCCAGCTCGTTGCCGCGCATCGCGGCCACGTCGGACTCCCACGAGTGCGACTCGACCAGCTTGATGTGCAGCTCCGGCGCCAGTTGCTTGATGCGCAGGATGAAGCGGTTGAACACCGTATCGCCGAGTTCGGCGGCGAAGCCGATGTTGAGCGTGCCGGTGGCGGTGGCGGGATCGAAATTGTCGGCGTCGCCCTCGTTGATCGAGGACCACAGGTCGAGCATGTCGCGGATCTTGGGGCCCAGTTCCAGGGCTCGCGGCGTCGGCGTGAGGCCGTGCGGTACGCGGATGAAGAGCGGGTCGTCGAAGATCTCGCGCAGGCGGCCCAGCGAATGCGATACCGCGGGCGCGGTCATGTGCATCTTTTCCGCGACGTAGGTCGCGTTCCGCTTGCTAAGCAACTCGGTAAAAATCACGAGAAGCTTGGTATCCACGTTCACCATGATCTCGCCCAGGTTAGATTGGAGGTTGCGAATGACATTGGCGTCACTTGCATAGGCTGCACATCAGTATTTCCTGCACTTTATCAGTGTAAGAGCAAAGCCGGGCGTGGAACAGGATTTCCACGGGCCCGGCCCCGCCGGCAGGCGGCCGATCGCTGGAATTGCCGGCGGGATGGCGCGAGATCCCGCCAACGGGACCCCCGGCGCGCCCCGGCCGGCGCGGGCAGCCTGGACGGCCTTACCTGGCCACCACGCGCGCCATTTCCAGCACCTTGTTGGAATAGCCCCATTCGTTGTCGTACCAGCTCACGACCTTGATGAAGGTCGAGTCCAGCGCGATGCCGGCTTCGGCGTCGAAGATCGAGGTGCGCGCATCGCCGCGGAAGTCCGTGGCGACGACCTTGTCCTCGGTGTAGCCCAGCACGCCCTTGAGCGCGCCCTGGCTTTGCGCCTTCATCTCGGCGCAGATCTCGGCGTAGCTGGCGGGCTTGTCCAGCTCGACGGTCAGGTCGACCACCGACACGTCGGAGGTCGGCACGCGGAACGACATGCCGGTCAGCTTCTTGTTCAGCTCGGGGATCACCACGCCCACGGCCTTGGCGGCGCCGGTCGACGACGGGATGA
>Ga0255338_1002084_pt1 | contig 32136 bp, 21 predicted proteins | sample MeOH1_35cm_T4_19_FD_203715 | JGI IMG/M metagenome (GOLD analysis project Ga0255338, IMG submission 203715) | Sandy soil microbial communities from University of British Columbia, Vancouver, Canada - MeOH1_35cm_T4_195 | ecosystem: Engineered > Artificial ecosystem > Sand microcosm > Unclassified ... | reverse complement strand
TGGCACGCTTTTGCGACATTATCCTTGCAAACCAAAACAGGAAAGCTATGAAACGTGTGATAACCGGAACATTCGCAATGTTGTTCGCTCTAACGGTGAACGCACAGGGCGAGCCGAAGCGAAAGGCCTTCTCTTTCGGGCCGGTCATGGGACTCGGTCATGCATGGATGTCACCCACGGTCTATTCAAAATATAATCCGGCGATGAGTGCAGGTGTGTTCGCGATTTATTCTCCGGTTGAACACTGGGGAGTCGGTATCGATGCGCGTTATTCCATCGAGGGATCGAAAAAAGAATATCCCGAAACCGGAGTTTCGAACATGGATTTCCATTACCTGCGGGTTCCCCTGAGTGCAATTTATTTCTTCGGAAAATGGGGCGATGACTTCCGTCCGAAAATTGCAGTCGGGCCCTCCATGGGATTTCTGATTGCGATGGATGTTCCCGGATACATCAGTGAAAACAGATTTGATATCGGTCTTCACGCAAACGGTGGATTCAACTACCGCATTTACGGCAACACCTGGTTGAATGCAGATGTAGGTTGTTATCACGGATTGTCGGATGCAATTCAGAACACTAATCACACCGAGCGCCAGAATCACATCATGGCGAACCTGGGAATCGGATTCGAGTTGTAGACGAGAAAAATTGGAACGCGGATTTTGATGCCCGTTGTTTGTTATGTCTTCGACTTGATCGGTGAGATAAATGATCAGGGTCAATCAGCGGATATTATGAGATAAGCATAACAAGTATATCTCATAAAATCCAAAACAGAAGTTCCGGTTGTTTATTCTCGTGATCCATCGAAGCAACTAACACCAGCGAACAAGAAAATCCGCGTTCCATTTTTCCTATTGCACCACAACCTGCTTTGTACACCAAACTCCCTCTGCGTACACATTTACGAAATACGCTCCCGGTGCAAGTGAAGACATGTCGACATAAGCATTACGTCCATTGTCCAGCGGGTTTGCCGATTGTGTCATTATCAATCTTCCGGTTACATCCACCACATCAATTGTGAATTCAGTTGCAGCGCTTGCAGGAAGCGCAACGGTGCAGACACCGGATGTTGGATTCGGAAATACTTCGATCGATGGCGCAAGCGGTTCAATATTGTTGTCGTCCGTGATTAATGTCCAGCTCAGCAGTTGGATTCCTCCGTAAGTGCTGTAGTAAGGTTGATTGGCAAACACATCACGCAGATATCCGCAAACGACCATACCGTTAAATTCATCGATGCCCCATGATGCGAGGTTGTCGGTATTCGGCGGACCCCACCAACCCATAATACGTGGTTGTGCGGGATCTGAAGGATCGTACGCAAGCACCTGCGAATCCGCTCCTGAAATCATCAGCACATTGGTGGATGCACCGGTCCATGCAATTTCATTGGTATGTCCGTCGCTTCCATACCACGGACCGATTCCTCCGTGCAGTCCCCAGATATTATCATAAGCTTCACTCTGCATGGAAGTGGGATTGGAAATATCCACTACTTCAAGTCCGGCATAATCAATCGGAAAAAAGCAGTGACGGCCGTTGCACCACACGTGATTGTAAAATGAATACAGTGTGTCTTGTGTCCATGGAACCATGTCAAGAAATGCGCCGATCTGTACAGGAGCAGTTTTGATTGCAACATCCACAAGACGGACTCCGCCACCATCGAATGAAACAACGAGCGTATCGTTGCTGAGATAAAGTCCGCGGGCGTTTGGAGTATAGCCCGTGTTCGGAAGTGTACTCAACGTAAGCTGTGAAACAAAACGGATGTTCGAAGCGTTGGAAATATCGAGAATGATAATTCCGTTTTCCATTGCTGCGAGATAAGCGTAATTACCTTGTACAAGTACCTGCGAGCATCCCTGTGTCCACGCCGTACTGTCCCATTTATCGAGCAACACCGGTGCATTCGGATTGGTAAAGTCCCAGGTGGTCAGTCCGGCCTTGTATCCGCCGATCTGAAATCCTCCGGTTGCAATGTAGAGTGTGTCCTGTTTCTGTTGCACCCACGTTGCTTTTGTTCCGAATCCACCCAGATCAAGCGCCGTGAGTGTATCTATCGGAAGCGGATTCATGGGATTGGAAATATCAAACGTTACCATTCCCATGTCAATGGATGCTCCGTAAACATACGGTCGGCCCATGCGATCTATCAACGGAGAGTAACAGGCCTTTGCAGTGGCGGTATCGTAGTAATAATGCCCGAGTGTGGTGAAGATCACTGTATCGCCGGGAGAAGAAAATCCTTTTGACGGAAACAGCAGGAGTGCGAAGAGAAACGGGAGTAGAGCTTTTTTCATACCGGGTTATGCATTAGAAGTGGTGGCGCGTAAACGTGTCTGTTTCCACAGGTCCGCAGATTACGCAGATTTTTCAGATTGCTTTTTTGAGCTTAGTTTGTAAAAAATATCCTTTTCATCTGTGGCTAAAGCGCCTTCAGGCGAAATAATCACACGATCGCTGTGCAGCGGTTGTATGACGTACTTAAAATACGAAGGTTTAACGTACCGCGCCAGCTGTGAGCGTCAACGAGAATTTTTCGGTATTCAGTTCGGCAGGAACGCCCACGGGAAGGGTGAATTTATCTTTAATATGTCCGATTGCGAATTCTTTGATAACCGGGTAGCTGCGGTTTTTGAAGTGAAAGTCCAGGACTTCATCCAGCGTAAATGATTTGTCGGGCTCTTCTGCTTCGCACTTTGCGCAGGTGCCGATCACAACACCGTTCAGCTTATCAAGAATTCCGTTCATAGAAAGCTGGGTAAGCAGGCGATCGATACGATACGGTTCCTCTTCTGTTTCTTCGAGGAAGAGAATGCTGTTTGTGAAGTCGGGAAGAAAACCTGTTCCGATAAGACTACAGATGATGGACAGGTTTCCCCCGTATAAAATGCCGGTTCCGAAACCTTCACGGATGATTTTGATTTCCGGATTTTTCATCATCAACGGAACTTCTGCCGTCCGCACGACGTCGAGAAAATTTTCTGTTGTTGCGCCTTCCCACGTGGAATTTCCAACCGGTCCGTGGAATGTAACGAGGCCTGTTTTCGAATTGATCGCCAATAATAACGTGGTGATATCACTGAACCCGCAGATGACTTTCGGATTATCGGGTATCAGCGTCATGTCAATATGCGGCAGCATTCTCGCGCAGCCCCATCCGCCACGGAGTGCAACAATTGCTTTCACTTCTTTATCGGTAACGAATTTCATGAACTCTGCTGCGCGGAACTGGTCATCGCCTGCGAGATAACCGAATTTTTTGGTGGCCGTGTCACCGGTTTTCACTCTGAAACCCATGGCTTCGAGTGCGGCTGTTGCTTTCGGTGCAGTATCGTCGTTGAAAATTGCCCCGGCAGGAGCCATCAGGGCAACGAGATCGCCTTTGTTCAGTTTAGGAGGAAGAATCACATCCGGAACATAGCCGAAGGAAGACTGCAGGTCGCTGCCGGCAAATGATTTTCCGGTTGCAAGAAGTCCTGCCCCGAGAGAAATATTGCGGATGAATTTTCTTCTTTCCATGACGAAACATTCAAAAAAATCAAAATTCAAAAATTCTGTTGGTGCTAGCTGCTAACAAACAACGAATTTTTGAATTTTGAATTGCAGCTCTGCTGCTTGAATTTTTATATTATTTATTCGTCGGTTCCAGCACCTTGAACAAATCATCCAGGTTTGGAATGAGAATGATTTCTGTTCTGCGGTTCTTCGCTTTGTTCGCAGGTGTATCATTTGGCGCAACCGGGAAAAATTCTCCACGGCCTGCTGCAGTGATGCGTTTCGGATCTACACCGTTCAGGATAAGCACTTTTGTTACAGAAGTTGCGCGCATGACGGAAAGGTCCCAGTTGTCTTTGATCTCTCCGCTGCCTTTCATCTGATCACTATCGGTGTGACCTTCAACCATGATATTGATATCCGGATTGGAATTGAGGACTTTGGCCAATGCGACAAGCGCGGCAACACCATCTTTCTGCACGGTTGTACTTCCCGTTGCGAACATGAGCTTTTCGTCCATCGAAACATATACCTTTCCGTTCTTCTGTGTTACCGTGAGGCCTTTGCCTTCGAAGCCGACCAATGCATTCTTCACCTTCATCTGCAGTGCGTTTACAGCAGAATCTTTCTGTGCAAGCGCTCTCTCCAGTTCGGCAACGCGCATTTCGCGTTTGAGCAGCAATGCGTTCAGTGAGTCCAGTGATTTCTTTTGCTGCTTAAGGCTCACATCGAGTTTCTTGAGCGAATCTTCCTTACGGAACAATTCTTCCTGTGTTACGTTCAGTTTACCCACGAGCGCTGAATTTTCATTCGTCTGCCGCGCCATAAGATCTTTGTTCTGCTTCAGCAGCAGTTCATAGTTGGCCGTCAGCTGATCGTATTGCATGGTGAGAATACGGTAACGCATTCCGCAACCCATGGTGTCGCTGCGCAGCTTGCCGCGCTCTTCGTCGCATTCTTTGATCTGCTTATTGAGTTCCATCTGTTTTGCGTCGTAATTGGAACACATGGACTGCAGACTGTCGCGGGCTTTTTCTGCCGACACGCGACGTGATTTTTCTTCTTCAAATTTGCGCGCAGGTACGCATGCTGCAATCAGGAATATAGCTGTAAACGAGAATGCAAGGATTTTACCAGTCATGATTAAGGGTTTGAAATTCGGTTCTTCTCCATTGGAGTCCTTCGGACAGGGGGAGTGTTGCTGACAAAGATAGAAAGATGAGGTGCGCGCTTTGTTTGGCAGTGTGCAAGTTATTAACCTGAGGAATGTGAATATACTTCACCAAACAGATGCAATTTTGCGCCAATCCTGCATAAACTATGCCGTACAGATGAGAGTTCGGAGACAGGAGTGAATTTAGCGGATAACACAAGAAAAAAGGTGATCAGGACTACTGATCACCTTTTCACAATTTCATTACTCCCGTCTCCGAACTCTCAACTCCGATCTATTTCTTAGTGGTATCCTTGCCCGCTGCATCCGGCTCTTCTGTATCCAGCCACACACGTGTCATATCGCGGAATTCCATTGGATTGATGTCGAAGTTGCGTACGTTCCGCTGAACAAGGCGGTCGTTCAGTTCGTAGTAAATCGGCATGATAGCAGCATCTTCCATCTGCACGCGATCGGCCTGCAGGAAAAGATCAGCCCGCTTGTCGAGGTTCGGTTCGTGAACTGCAGCGTTGTACAGTGAATCGAAAATCGGACTTGAGTAACGCACTGAGTTTGTTGAAGACCGGGCGTTGAGATCGGCAGGAATATGTGCGCTGTAAAGTGTGGTCAGGAACGTTTCAGGATCCGGGTAATCGGCAATCCATCCCGTTCTCCAGAACAGTGATTTTCCTGTTTCGATCGATTCAAGATGCTGCGCGAAAGGAATGGTTTCCACTTTCACAGTGATGCCCAGCACTTCATTCAGCTGGTGAGCAATGTAGTCGGCAGTAATGGTATTACGGTCACCGCCGCCGCTGTTGATGCGGAGTGTGATTTCCGGGAAATTTTTTCCACCCGGGTAGCCTGCTTCTGCAAGATACTTGCGTGCCAGGTCCGGATCGTAAGTGAATCCATGTACGCTGTCGGCGTGATAGCCAAGAATACTTGGAGGAACAATTCCGAAAGTAGCAGGAATCGCATCTCCCATCAGTTTCTTGTCCGCAATTTCCTGGCGATCGATTGCATAGTTGAATGCAAGTCGCACATTCTTGTTGTCGAACGGAGCAAGTTTGTGCTGGAAACCGTAATACGTCAGGCTCATCGCAGGCGCGCTTTGCATTACGAAATCGGTTCCATGAACTTTCGCTTCATCAAGTTCTCCGAGAATGTCCTTCGTCATTTCAACCGGCAAACGGAAAACCATTTCGAGCTCTTTGTTACGGAACGCGATGATTTCTGAACGCTTGTCTTTGATGAACTTGAACTGAACTACATCGAGGTAAGGCAAACGGTTGCCGTGCTCATCAAACGCCCAGTAGTTCGGGTTGTAATCGAGGATTACTGATTCTCCTTCGGTAATGCTTTTCACTTTGAACGGACCGGTACCTACACAGTGCGTACGCATATCGTCCCCGTACTTATCGAATGCTTCTTTCGGATATACCCATCCGCCCTGCGTAGCAAGTATCTGGAGGAAGCCCGGCATAGGAAGCAGCAATTTGATTTCAAGTGTTGAATCATCCAGCACTTTTACTCCTGAAACTCCGCCTGCAGGAAACTGATTTTTTTCAGTCGCTGCGAAGTAATCATTAGCTCCAACCACCCGGTCCTTGAACGTGTACGTGAACTGCTGGTTGTTTGGTGATGAAGTACAAAGCTGATCGAATGTAAATTTCACATCTGCAGCTACGAGTTCGCGGCCTTTACCTTCTGTAGCAGCAAAACATTCATCGTCGTGAAAGAGAACACCCTTCCGGATGTGGAAAATGTAACGTGTATTACTGTCCAGTGCCTCCCAACGGGTTGCGAGCGCCGGCACAATAGAAAGATCTTTCTGGTTGAATTTCACGAGCCCTTCGTACACCTGCGTGCCGATATGGTGACCAACAACTTCAACAATATTCAGCGGGTAAAGCGTGCGGAAATCCTCAATCTCGTTCATACGGAAAACTCCGCCGTATTTTACCGGCCCTTGAGCCGTACGGGTTCCTGTATGATCTTCGGGACCTGGAGAGCAGCTCTTATTCACCAACATTACCGCTCCTAAAAGGACGGTAATAAAAAGAGCACCGGTCAATCTTTTCATAATAAATGGGTTCTGGCGTTTTCAGCGCCTAAAATAGACAAAAAACGCGTATAGCGGGGCTCCCAATGACAGGCGGTTGGGTTTTTTGTGAATTGCGCCATATTTACCTGATAGTCAGAGATATCGGGCAATGATCAGAATGCTTCACATCGGACAGAATGGCTGCAGACTGTAATTCCCTGTTCATTCCTTCCGTAGCCATGAGATAATCGATGCGCCAGCCGAGATTTTTTGCCCGCGCATTCTGCCGGAATGTCCACCACGTGTAGTTGTGCGGATCTTTATTGAAGTGGCGGAATGTATCGGTGAATCCGCTATCAATAAAACGCCCGATCCACGCACGTTCCTCCGGCAGAAATCCGCTGGAATTCGCGTTGCTTTTGGGATTGTGAATATCGATTTCACGGTGACAGATATTCCAGTCGCCTCCGATCACGAGATCGGGTTTTTGTTTCCTGAGTTTGTCAATATACGATTGGAAAAAATCCATGCTGTCGTACTTAAACTGCTGACGGATTTCACCCGTTGTTCCCGACGGCAGATACAAACTCATCACTGAAAAATCTTTGTAGTCCGCGCGCAGAATTCTTCCTTCCGAATCGTAAGTTTTATTACCCGAACCCACTTCCACATGTTTCGGCTTCTCCTTAGATAAAATAGCGACTCCGCTGTATCCTTTTTTCTCCGCAGAATGCCAATAGGTATGCTCATATCCTGCTTTTGCAAACACCGAAAGATCCAGCTGATCTTCCTGTGCTTTTATCTCCTGTAAGAGTATGATATCCGGATCTTCTTCCTGCACCCAATCTATCCACCCTTTGCTCAGTGCTGCACGGATGCCGTTTACATTGTAGGAGACAATTTTTGTCATGATTTTTCGTTGTAAGGAGCCGAAGTTAAATACTTACCTGAATCTTGTTACCTGCAAAGTTTGAACTCCGTGGGATAAACCCCGCGGTTATCGCATGCTTTCTCGTTCTATAGAAATACATCGATGCTGCGCATCGATGGGCATCCCACGAGCGAAGCTCGTACATTATCTTAAATACGAATGAGCGATAACCGTGAGCTGAAGCCCACGGAACTACGAAGAGGAAACAGTAACTTTATAATTCAATGCTCCGCACCGCCGCCTTCCTGTTTTTTTGTTTCTGCACATTCACCGCGGCAGCCCAGGGATTTTTTCCGCAGCGCAGCAGAAGTCTCGCGTCACCGAACGATACGATACAACTGGACACACTCACTATCGTTCCCGGAACATTTCATGCAACAACCTCCAGCGGAGTTTTAGCGGACAGTATCGATTATCGTGTTGATTATGCAAATGCGTTATTCATACTTGCAGTTCCGCATCCGGATGAGTCGATTGAAGTATCGTACGAGGTCTTTCCTGTGCTGCTCACCGGTGAGCGCTCACACAAGAACCAGGTTGCCATGACCTCCACACCGGAAAACCGCGTTAATCCGTTTTTGTACAATCCTACGAAACAGAAATCGGAAGATCCGTTTGCGATGGGCGGACTGAACAAAAGCGGAAGTTTATCCCGGGGAATTTCATTCGGAAATACCCGCGATGTTTCCGTGAATTCCAATCTGAACCTTCAGATTTCAGGACGGCTCACTGATAACGTTGACCTGATGATGGTGGCAACGGATGATAATCTTCCCATTCAGGCCGATGGTACCACGCAACAACTTCAGGAATTTGACCGCGTATTTATTCAGCTCACCTCGCCGACAACGAAACTGGTTGCGGGAGATTTTTTCACAGAACGACCGAATTCCTATTTCATGAAATTCAATAAGCGGGGACAGGGTTTGTCTTTCACCACTGTTGTTCCGCTGGCAAATTCCGGCGACAAAAAATCTCCTGTTCATCCTCCGCACAACAATCCCGATTCAACAGGGATCCGTTTGCACGTAACCGGGGCTGCGGCGCTTTCGAAAGGTAAGTTCGCCCGCAATGTGATTCAGGGTGTGGAAGGAAACCAGGGGCCGTACCGTTTGCGCGGAGCAGAAAATGAGTTGTTCATCATCGTGCTTTCGGGAACCGAAAAGGTGTATATCGATGGGAAGCTCATGGTGCGGGGGCAGGAGAATGACTACATCATCGATTACAACACGGCGGAAATAATATTCACTGCGCATCAGCAGATCACGAAAGACAAACGCATTGTTGTGGAATTCCAGTACAGCGACAGAAATTATTCGCGTTCCCTGGTCCATAGCGGAATAACGTGGGAAAAAACTTCTCCGGTATTGGGAATTGAGAATGGCAAAAAGATGCCACTCAAGACCACACGGATAATACTGAACGTGTTTTCCGAGCAGGATCATAAAAATCAGCCCGTGCAGCAGAATCTTTCTGCCGATGATATTTTCGTTCTTGCGGCTGTTGGCGACACATTGAATAAAGCGGTGATTCCGGGAATCGACAGTGTTGGATATACCGATAGCGAAGTGCGTTATGAAAAGATTGACACGATAGTGAACAGCGTTCTGTACACCAACGTACTAGTCTATTCAACCATTCCGGACAGTGCGGTGTGGCGTGGTACATTTACGTTTGTGGGAAGCGGCAACGGCAATTATCACCAGGTAAATACAACCGCCAACGGAAAAGTATTTGAATGGATTGCGCCGGTGGCAGGAGTTCCGCAGGGCGATTACGAACCCGTAGTTGTAATTGTTACGCCGAAGAAACGCCAGATGGTGACAGCGGGTTACGAATTCACCACGAAGACCTCGGGTCTCTATGCGGAGGGAGCAATTAGCAATAATGACCTCAATACATTTTCTCCGGTCGACAGCCGGGACGACCAGGGCTATGCTGCTACAGTGGCATTCAGGAAGAAAATTCCCGTGAAAGATTCCCTGGAGTTTTCGGCAAATGTGAAATACGAATACACCAGCAGGTACTTCACGTTCATTGAACGCTATCGTCCTGTAGAATTCGAGCGCGACTGGAATCTCGGAACAAACGCTTATCGCTCACCCACTGCGGATCAGCACATGATTGTATCTGCTTTTCGTTTCGGTTCTGCCAGAAATAAATTCATCACCGGTTACGATTTTTCTGCATTCAACGAAGGAGCGCAATACACCGGGATCAAAAACGGGATTTTGCTGGGCGTGAATAACAAGCGGATCCGATCAACACTCAATGCCAGTTATCTCACATCAACGGGAGCTTACGGGAAAACCGATTTCAGCCGGGAACGGTTGAATGTTACAATTCCGCTGACAAAAATCATTTCTGTCGGTGGATGGGAAGACGTTGAATTCAGTCACCTGCACAAACCCGGAAGTGATACGCTGCAATCGACCAGCTTTGGATTTGTGGAGTGGGAGTCGTTCGCGCAGGCAGGTGATTCTTCGAAAACTTTCATACGCGGATTTTACCGTCAGCGGGCCGATTGGTTGCCGCGATATACATTGCTTAATCTGGCAACGTTCGGACAAAGCATAGGTGCCTCTGTCGGATTCAACCAGCTGAAAGACCAGCGGCTGAATATTACTGCGAGTTACCGTAAGCTCGATATCCGTAATTATTTGCTGACCACAATTCAGCCGGATAATACGGTAGTCGGCCGCGTGGAATATTCGCTGCGTTTGTTCAAAGGTTCGATTGACCTGAATACATTCTACGAAGCCGGATCAGGTCTCGAAGTGAAAAAAGAATTTTTTTACCTCCAGGTTCCCGCCGGGCAAGGTGCGTATGCGTGGACAGATTACAACGGCAACGGTGTGAAAGAGCTGAACGAATTTGAAACCGCATTGTTTTCCGACCAGGCCCAATACATCCGCGTATTTACACCAACGAATCAGTTTGTGAAAGTCTACACGAATCAGTTTTCCCAGAGCATCCGGCTGAAATCGCCGCAGAAGTGGCAGCAGAAAACCGGCTTACTGAAACTGCTGACGCGCTTTTCTGACCAGGCCGCATATCGTGTCGACAGAAAAACACAGAGCCGGCTTTTTGAGCATGCGTATCTTCCGCAGATTGATGATGCCGGAGATACTTCGCTCGTGTCGCTCAACGCCACTATACGCAACACTGTATTCTTCAATCAGCTTTCGAGCAAATTCGGTCTTGATTACACGTGGCAGACGGTACGCGGAAAATATCTTCTGACCAATGGATTGGAGTCGCGCGGCAATGCATATCACCAGGTGCGGATACGGTGGAATCTGACCCGTGCGTTTTCCACCATCATCGAATACAAAAGCGGTGTGAAACAGAATTCATCGCAGTTTTTCTCGACACGGAATTACTACATCACGTATTACGAAACGGAACCGCGGTTGAGTTACCAGCCCGGAACTACGTTCCGCGTGAGCCTGATTTATCGGTATGCGGAAAAGAAAAACGCTGCTGATCTCGGAGGTGAAATTACCAATCTGCAGAAATTCGGAATTGAATTCCGCGCAACAAAAGCATCCAAAGGCGGAATGACTGCAGAGTTCAATTACTTCCGTATTGCGTATGACGGAACAGTAAATTCCACCACCGGTTATGAAATGCTCGAAGGACTGAAGCCCGGGGAAAACTTTACGTGGAAAGCAGGATGGCAGCAAAGCCTGGGAGGAAGCCTTCAGCTCACGCTTGGTTACGAAGGAAGAAAAACACCGGACAACAAACCGATTCACACAGGAACTGCGCAGGTAAGAGCGATGTTCTGATAGTACACATACTAATTGCTGAGTTTATACGTTTAACGCACATACACTGAAACGGCGATCATGAAAATATTACGTATCGGCCTGAACGTTTTGTTCTTGCTGTTTTCAGCCTGGTTGCATGGTCAGACTGCATCGTTCAGCTGGGTACAGACGACAGGTGGTTCGTCCAACGATCAGGGAACCAATGTCATCACCGATGCGCAGGGAAATGTTTACGTCACCGGTCACTTCCGGGATACAATTGATCTCAACGGCAGCGCACCCGGAGGAATACTTGCACCTGTCGACCAGGCTGATGTGTTTCTTGCAAAATTTGATTCTTCGGGACAACTGTTGCACGTACTTCCGTTAAGCGGACAGGGCAATCAATTTGCCGCCTCTCTCAATCTTGATAGTTCCGGAAGAATAGTCATTACCGGCGAATTTGATGAATACGTTGATTTCGATCCGGGTCCGGCAAATGCGTATCTCTATCCCACGGGATTCACCAATATTTTCTTCGCGTGTTACGACACAGCACTGAATTATCAATGGGCGAAACGCATCGGCGGAAATTTTCTTTCCCGTCCGAATGACCTGGCAATTGATCCGAACGGCGACATACTTTTGCTCGGAACTTTTTTCAACACCTGTGATTTTGATCCCTCACCGGCTGTTGTAAATCTTACCTCCTCCTTTAATACGATGTTTATCGGACGCTACGATGCGAATGGAAATTATCTCAATGTCATTTCCTTTTACGATTCCATTGTCGGTGCGTCTATCGATGTTAGTGCCCAATCAGAAATATTTGTTGCCGGACAATTTACCGGTGTTGCTGATTTTGATCCTTCACCTCTTGATTCCGTGAATCTGATCGCCAGCGTTTCACTCACCGATGTTTTCATTGCTAAATACACTTCGGCAGGAAATTACATTTGGGCAAAACAAATTAATGGTCCGGGCTCCGAATATGCAACGTCACTCAAAAAAGGGCCGGCCGGAATTTATGTTTCGGGTTACTTCAATGATACTGTGGACTTCGATCCGGGTCCGGGCATACACATGGGTGATGGATCCGGCATAAATGCATTCGTTGGATGCTATGACACGAGCGGCGCATTGGTATGGGTAAATACAATGGGATACACGGGAACCGATCAGATTTTTTCATTGGACATTGCTCCTGACGGGGCGGTTTGTGTGGCGGGGCGGTTCTACATGATGTGCGATGTAGATCCATCGGTTGCCGTTGTCAATCTGAACGCATTGCAATATGCTTTTTTTGCTGTCGGTTACGATCCAGGTTCAGGCGACTATTTGTGGTCGATTGCTCCTGAGAATTCGACAGAATCCGGAGCGCAGGAAATTTCTGTCTCGAAAACCGGAGCGATTCTACTCACCGGTCAATTCAGTTATGCAATTGATTTCGATCCCGACACCGGTTCCGCAAATGCATTCTCGCAACCATTTTCGGATGACATATTCGCCGCCAAGTACTTGTTAAATCAACTGAATGGTATATCGGAATTTTCGGAGCCCGAAGTACAGATATATCCTAATCCGACTACAGGAAATCTTGTTGTTGCTCCGGGAAAGATGTTCAGCGAGGTCAACGTCAAGGTGTGTGATGCAGAAGGCCGTTGTATCTCAACACGCAATTACTTTAACAGCCCGCAGATAGAAATAAACATCGAAGGTGATCCCGGAACTTATTTCATTTCACTTCAATCAGATGGTCATCCCATCCGGACGATCCGTGTAATAAAATGTGATTAGATTGCGATCACTATCTTTACCACGCTTGAAACTTCCTTCACAACGGCTCTATTATTTCCTGTATTTCACCCTGCTTGTCCTTTGTATTACCGATCGCTGGATACTGCTTGAGCAGTTCACGTTCCGGTATGTCGACGATGACCAGAGCATCATGTGGTACGGTGCCAAAGAATATGCAGCCGGAAATTTCGATGAGCCCTGTTTTTACGGACAGGCTTACAACACAATGACAGAAAGCCTGTTCGCTGTTCCGTTGATCTGGTGCGGGGTATCTTATCCTGTTGCGCTCACGGTGATGATGAGTGCGTTCACAATGTTTCCGTTTATACTGCTTTCATGGCTGCTGTTCCGTACGGGAAAAGGTTTTCAGAGTTTACTTCTGCTTGCTGTTCTCCTGCTTCTGCCGGTTGAATTCGGAATGCTGACTGCTATTTCCCGCGGATTGATGACCGGTGTTTTCTTCGCCGGTATTGCCATCACCGGCATGTTCGTGCAGTACAGGTTACGTTTTTTGGTTTTTGGTTTTTTCGGAATACTGGCATTGTATGCGAATCCCTCTTCACTCCTTCTTCTTTTTCCTGCGGGAATATACCTGCTCTCTGAAAATTTCCGTAACCGGAGTTTTTACCTTCAATCCATCGCCGGGGCACTTCCTGCGGCTGCCATCTGGATTGCCTCCAGGATGTTTTACATTTCGCATCCCGACTACGTTGTTCACGGCAACTGGAACCTGGCTACATCACTGAAAATTATCAAGCCGTACGAGTGGAATAAATTTTTCGATTATGTGACACCTGTTTTCTGGCATGCAGGGTGGCTCGTTTTCCCGATGCTGCTCGCCATTGCAATCGTTCTCATCCGTCAGAAGCAAAAATCAGCAGGCTATTCATTGATCGCCGGAGTGGTGCTTTTGTTTTTCTCACTCACGATACTGAAAGTTCACCATGGATTTCCGACCGTGTTTCTTTCCTGGGCCCGGATGTTCCTTGTGCTTCCGCTTCTGATTGCAGTGTTTTTTTCGAAAATCAGTTTTTCCGGAAAACTACAACGGTTCGCACCGCTGATTCTTTTTGTCCCTCTCACGTTCTTCCTTATAAAGTGTTCCATCACCGGCGATATTGTTCACCGCGAAATCAGAGAAAAACAGGAACATGAAATGTATGTCTCTGACATTGATACGCTGAACACGTTGTGCAGGCTGATCCGGGCAAAATCCCAGGAATACAGTGTCGATCTGATTGTGGTCGGAGAACATTACACCAAACATCTCATCAATTACGGATGTCCCTGCCTGGTGGAAGATCTGCCGGTGGTCATAGAACCCAAACTTGACCGCAGAACCTGGCTGCTCGATCGTGAAGCGCCACTGGTACGGAAAAATATTCTGTTTGTGGGAATTTTCCGCGACATGATTACACCTGAATTTCTCGCCGATACGAATGTTGCGGAAGTTTCGCAGGAGCCGTACATGTTGTTGCTGAAAAACAATTCGATGACAACTGAGAAAGTGCTGGAAGCGAAGGGATTTCCTATGAGAGCACATTGATGCACGCCGGGGATTGACTAAATTTACCATACACCAATCGCAAAAACCCATGCGCAAGTTTTGTTTGCCCGCCCTTCTTCTTTTTGCGGTTGTATCCGGACAATCACAAACCAACATCCTCTCCACCACTCCGCTCGCTGAACAGGTCCTGCTCGGCAATTACGATCCTGCTCAGTTCATGGCAACGAACGTGATCAATCACCCGGATAGCATTACAGCGGGAATCATGGCAGAAGTGAATGCGGATTCGTTGAAGAGCTACATCATCCGGCTTGCTTCATTCGGAAACAGAAATACAGGATCGGACACCGTTTCAAATACTTTCGGAGTGGGTGCTGCACGTCGTTGGGTGTATGGAAAATTCAACGGGTTCAGTGCTGCAAACGAAAACCGGTTGATACCTTCTTACCTGCAGTTCGATCGTTTGATCTGCACAACTCCCCAACACAGAAATATTTTCGCAGTGCTGCCGGGAATGGATACTGCGGATCATCGCGTGATTATCATCGAAGGCCATATGGACTCGCGTTGCGAAGTGCTATGCGATTCCCTTTGCCAGGCACAAGGTGTGGAAGACAACTCTGCAGGAACTGCACTCGTAATGGAACTTGCCCGTGTGATGAGCAGGTACAGTTACAATCACACAATTGTGTTTCTCGTGACGATCAGTGAAGAGCAGGGTCTGTACGGAGCGGAAGCATTCGCGGAGTATTGCAATCAACTCGATATTCCGGTTGCTGCGGTGCAGAACAATGATGTAATCGGTGGTGTGATCTGCGGACAAACATCTTCTCCTCCGGGCTGTCCCGGCTCAGGAAACATCGACAGTGTGGGTGTGCGTTTGTTTTCTGCCGGAAGTTTCAATTCTCCGCACAAAGGATATTGCCGCTTCATCAAACTCGAGTACAAAGAAGAAATTTCGCCCTTCATGGCGGTGCAGACGGATATACGATTACAATCAGCGGAAGACCGGACCGGAAGAGGCGGAGATCATATTCCGTTCAGGCAAAATTTATTTACTGCGATGCGGTTCACTGCGGCGAACGAACACGGTGATGCCAATGTTGCCGACACCAATTACTCCGATCGTCAGCACAGTTACCGCGATACAACCGGAGTTGACACCGACAATGATGGTGTTGTCGATAGTTTCTTTGTCGACTTTCACTACCTCGCGCGGAATGCCGTCATCAATGCAAACGCAGCAGCGATGGCAGCGATCGGTCCGAAGACCCCGGATTTTTCATTGGGAACGTATGACAGCAGCCTCATCGTTACCATCACACAGCAAACTCAATATGCAGTGTACCGGGTTGGTGTACGAACAATCACGAACGACTGGGATTCGGTTTATACAATGACCGGAACCCTGGCCGATACAATTGATGTTCCGCCCGCTTCGTTTTATCGCGTGAGTGTAATGTCGGTTGACACAAACGGAATTGAAAGTATTCCTTCCCGGGAAATTCAGACTTCTCCGGTCGGAATCGAAGAGTACGTGCAGGTAATTCCCGGTGTAACGTTGATGCAGAATCAACCGAATCCGTTCGATGAATCTACGTACATTCTTTTCCAGGTTGATCAGTTGCCCGGTTACGGAAGCGCGTCAGTACAGATTACCGACTTACAGGGAAGACTTCTGCAGGAAATTCCGGTAGAAATGCACACGGGCATGAATGAAGTACTGTACACACACGGTTATGGTGCAACCGGGACATTCCTGTATTCACTCGTTATCGATGGCGTACCTGTTCAGACAATGACGATGGTGTTTGCTAATTAGTTAAATTGCACCACCCAACACTCAATCCCTGCCATGAAAAAATTGACACTCGCACTCCTGTGCGCATTACCCGGTTTTGCTTTCAGTCAGAATTACCTGGATCGTTACCTGACGGATACGCTCACTTACGTTATTGTAGGTGACGCCAGCAATCTTCTCAATGCTCCGCGCGATCTCGATGTAAAACCCAACACGAATGAAGTATGGGTGGGCAACTACGGTGCAATGCAGGGAGCCAACTTTATTATTTTTTACAACGCAGGATTGCCTACTCAGTCCAGTGAATACCGCAAGGACACGCACTCCAGTCATTTCGATTGTTACACAAGTGCGTTTTCATTTTCCGGCCAGGGAGAATTCGCAACCATAGGGGAAGTACAGAATATGAATCCCGGCAGCACATTCATGGGACCTTCGCTTTGGTCACTCGACACAAATATTTTCGCCCGCGTCTTCCAGAACAACTGGGTAAACGGATTACCGTTGGGCAGTCACCTGGATATGCTGCACCAGAGTCCGTACGGAATGGGCATTGCACATGATACTGCGCGAGCGTACTGGGTGTTTGATGGCTTTAACGGCAATCTCTGCAGGTATGATTTCGTGATGGGTCATGGACCGGGTTATGAAGATCACTCTGCAGGAATCATCCGGCGTTACACCGATGTTTCTGTTACCCGCGTTGTGGGCGTGCCGAGTCACATGTGCGTAGACACTGCATCCGACTGGTTGTATTTCATTGACGGAGGACCGAAGAAACTGAAGCGCCTGAATAAGACAACAGGAACCGTTACAGGAACTTTAACTCCGCCTTCGTCAGCCCCCGAAGCGCTTGCAGGATATTATGATGTGCAGGGCGCAACTGTGGAAGTGATTGATTCATTTGCAACTCAACCATGCGGACTGGAAATTTACAACGGGCGTCTGCTGGTTGGTGACTACACCAATGGTAATATCTACATGTACGATATCTCCGGAGCTACGCCGGTGTTCATGGATACGCTCGTGACCGCCCAGGCAGGCATGATGGGAATCAAGATCGGCCCTGACGGTAATATCTGGTTCGTGAACAAGACGGCAAATACGCTGGTACGGATCGAATCCACGCCGGCAAGTGATGATGCAGCGATCCTGGAAATTACTTCTCCGCTGATCGAGAATTTTGAAGGTACGATGCCCGATTTCTACTCACTGAAATTTACGTCATGCACAGGTACAATTACGCCTGCAGTAACACTGTACAATGCCGGATCCAACCTGCTTACTTCTGCGGTGATAGAATATTCCGTCGACGGCAACACACCTGTCAGCTATAGCTGGACAGGTACACTGGCAAGTGGTAATTCAATTTCCGTTCCCTTGTCTTCTGTGACGCTTGTTGACGGATGGCATCACATCCGTGCGATAGTTTCTATGCCGAATGGTGTACCGGATATCAATGCATCCAACAACACGAAAGCAGGTTCATTCCGCACCATGGGTACGATTGCTGCGGTTCCTTTTTCCGAAGGATTTACAAATCCTATTGCAGAGCCTGCCGGATGGTCGCATGATGGATACAATCCTAACTGCACGATGTTGTGGGATGCGGCGGGCGGATTCGGCCTCAGCACCGGAAGCATCATGATGGATAATTTCAACGGGGCGGAAAACATCACGGGACAGGTAGATTATTTCCGCATGCCTGCAGTAGACATGACGAATGCACCTGCCGGAACTGTATTTCAGTTCAATGTTGCTTATGCGAAGTACGATGCAGCCTCCAACGATAAACTGGAAGTGCGCGTATCAACCGATTGCGGTGCAACATGGACCGGCATTTACAGCAAATCCGGAAATACTTTGACCACTACTTCAACTTTAGTGACCACTCCGTTTTCTCCTTCTGCCAATGAGTGGAGACAGGAGTCGATCAGCCTGAATGCATACATCGGTCAACCGGAAGTTCGCTTCATGTTTGTATGCACAAGCAACTGGGGCAATAATGTTTTCATTGATGACGTGAACATTCTGAATACTACCGGAATGGAAGAACCTGTTTCGGAATTCACAATGAGCGTGTACCCGAATCCCGCGTCAGATGAATTCACCGTTGATTTCGGAAACCAGGCAGGAAATCCTGAAACGCAGCTGTACGTATTTGACGTGACGGGAAAGGAAGTTTACACGGCTTCAGTGAACGGAACATCTGCTGCTGTTATCAACACTTCAGAATGGGCGAACGGAATGTATTACCTGCGTGCAGAGCGCGGAACCGCTACTGTTATACGTGAGTTGGTGATTGCTCATTAGACAGGAATCCCGGTTTCTGCGGATGAATTCCACGGCAATCTTCTCTTTGATTTTGTAATGAAAAGGACACGGGCCTGACTGAAAATAATATTTCAGATCAAGCCCGTGCATTTTTTTACAGTGACCCGGATCAATTGCCGTTGACGTTACTCAGCGGAGCCGGATGTACTCCCGGCTTACTGCAACGTCATCGTCGTCTCCCCGATAATTGCGTTGTCACACACAATCTCGAAGCGGTACGTTCCGGGAAGAAATTCATTATCAGGATTCGGGCGGTCGACGTACATGAGAACGCTCATCGCCTGGTTCTGATAATCGATTGCTTTTTTCGCTGCGAAGAATCCGGTATTGTTTCCGCCCCAGGAGAACTGGTGATCGGGGTCCTCTGCTTTCGTGAGTTCACGCCCGTCCGGAGTCATGCAACGGATGTACACGGTGTGCGCGCCTGTTTTTGTAAGATCGTTATCGGCAATATCAAATGATATCTTGAACTTATCGGCTTTGCTGGCCTTGTTGGTTTCGCTTTCCTTCTTTCCGTTCCGCGAAACATTCACACCGGTAGCGTGTACATTCAGCGTGGTCAGTAAAGCTGCTTTGTCGATACGTCCCTGCAATCCCTCTTTCTCTTTGGTGATGTTGGCGCTCTTTTCCTTCTCGTTGCCCAATTCATTCAGCACCGTCTGCTTTTCTTCACGAAGCGTGTTGTTCAGTGTATTCAGTGAATCGATCGTAACGATATAACCCTGCATGATGCGGCGAAGGGTTGCTGTTTCCTTTTTCAGTTTCGCGATGATAGCAGCATCCCCTTTGTGCTTATCTGCCTCCACCAATAGTGAATCGATATATGCTCTCTTCGCGGTGAGTTCTGCATTCAGTCCGGCATCTGTGGTTTCCAGTGCATCATATTGCAGCTTGAGCGATTCCAGGTCCGACTTCACATCATCGCGCTCCTGGATTACCTGTGTGATGCTGGTCGTGGTTTCCACTACCTGCGCTTTCAGTCCTTTCACTTCAGTAACGAGATAAATACACAACCCACCCATCAGGAAAATGATGAAGAGGTAAATGAAGTGCAATTTCCTGTTATCCTTCTTGTCGTTATTCTTCTGTTCGTCCATAGTACTTTGTGCTATTATGCTTTATTTTAGTTGCTGCAAATAGCATTCCTTATTTGCTGCAAAATTAATCAAATATGATTGCCGGAAAGTTAGTTCAACTTGCTGAAGATTTTGTGGGTTTGGTGTACCCAAAGCTGTGTGTAGTTTGTAACGGTCACCTGTTGAAAACTGAGCAAGGTTTCTGTTTCACGTGTGAACAGGAGCTCCCGCGTACGTACGATGAGCTCAATCCGGCTGCGAATCCCGCGAGCCGCGTGTTTTGGGGGCGTTTCCCGGTTGAAGCCGCGGCTTCGTGTTTTGTGTTTACCGGGCAGGGCAAAGTTCAGGAACTGGTCCATAACCTGAAGTACAACGGAAGAAAGGATGCAGGGATTGCAGCAGGATATTACTACGGAACTATCCTTAAGGGTATTTCACCATTTTTAACAGCCGACCTTATCCTCCCCGTTCCGCTGCACGAGGACAAACTTCACAAGCGTGGCTACAACCAGGCAACCTGCCTGGCGCAAGGGTTATCGGAAGCGATGAACATTCCCTACAGCGAGAAAATTCTTCTCCGTCTGAAGGCAACTTCATCCCAGACCCGTAAGAGCCGTGAGCAACGTTGGGAAAATGTGGGTGAGGTCTTCGCGGTCTCTGCCAGGAACAAACTCGAAGGCAAGCATATTGTAATTGTGGATGATGTTGTGACGACCGGTGCAACCATTGAGGCGTGTGTGCTGCCGTTGCTGGATATTCCCGGAATCAAGATCAGTGTAGTGTCGCTTGCGGCTGCGAGAGATTAGTTCGGGAAATGGGAACGCGGATTTTCTTGTTCGCTGGTGTTAGGTGCTTCGATGGGTCGGCCAGGTAAATAACAGGATTCCGTATTGGATTTTATGAGAGCGGCCTGAGTTTATCTCATAATATCCGCCAACCAAAACTTGTCATTTATACCACTGATCGGGTCGAAGAAACGGAAAACAATAGGCATAAAAATCCGCGTTCCCAATTTCAACCAGCATCCAACCTGACAAGCTTATCTCATAAAATCCGTTAACCGGACTTGCTGTTCACCGGACCAATCCATTTGAAACCGCCGGAAAACAACGGATATGAAAATCCGCGTTCCATTTACATCTGACAGCTATCGGCGAATCGGTATCTTTGTTGCCCAATGGCAGAAACCCTCCATATCGCCGGACAAACCAGGACAGACAAGTACACTTTACTGATTCCTCAGCTGAAAGCTTTGTGCGAAGGTGAACAAAACCGGATCGCGAATCTTGCGAATGTGGCGGCTGCATTGAAACAGACATTCGGATTTTTCTGGGTTGGGTTTTATATCGTTCGTGCCGGCCTGAAAGCCGAAGACGGGCAAAGTCATGAACTGGTGCTCGGTCCGTTCCAGGGTCCGATTGCCTGTACCCGCATTGCTTCAGGCAAAGGCGTTTGCGGAACAGCGTGGAAAGAAAAGAAAACCATTCTCGTTCCGGACGTGGAACAATTCCCGGGACATATCGCCTGCAGTTCAGAAAGCAAATCGGAAATCGTTGTTCCCGTTTTCAGTTCATCCGGAGAAGTGACGATGGTGCTGGACGTTGACAGCGATCAACTGAATGATTTTGATGCAACGGATGAAAAGTTCCTGAAAGAGATTTGTGCCTGGATCGGAACATTAAACCATTCTGATGGCCGGTAAAACCAGTGCGAAGATTGCAACAGGCAATGGGCAGTGGTGGATCTACTGCTTACTGCTTACAACGTACTGCGCGCTGTCTTTTGGTTGTGCGCAGGTTGTTACGCCCGACGGCGGTCCCAAAGATTCGACTCCTCCGCGCGTGGTTCACTACACACCGGATAGTGCAGCAACAAATTTTCACGGGAAGAAAATTGTCATCACGTTTGATGAATACATTGCGCTGAACGACCTGAACAAGCAACTGATTATTTCTCCGGCAGTGAAGCACAAACCGGAAGTAACCATCCGCAAGAAAGACCTGATCATCGAATTCAAAGATTCGCTGGATGCAAATACAACTTATTCCATCAGCTTCGGAAAAGCTATCCGTGATATTACCGAGAACAACTCACTGAATAATTTTCGTTTTGTGTTCTCTACCGGATCGTTTATCGATTCCTTGAAATGCGGCGGTACCGTTGTGAATGCCCAGACATTGCGCGGAGAAAAAAATGTACTGGTGATGCTGTACCGCAATACCGGCGATTCGGTTCCTTACAAAGAGAAACCGTATTACTACACCCGTACCGACGATAACGGAAATTTTCTGCTCACGAATCTTGCGGCAGCGAAGTACAAAGTATTCGCACTCGATGACCAGGGCGAAGATTACCTGTACAACACCCCCGAAGAGCGCATTGCATTTTCCGATTCCCTCATTATGCTTTCTTCCGATGTCGATTCTTTGCGCATGCTGATGTTCCGTGAGAAACCGACGAAGCAGCGTCTCGCAAAAGTTATCCAGTCGGGGCCGGGGCGGATTCAACTGGTCTACCATCTCCCGATCGGAGATCCTTCTGTAAGTTCCAGTCCTGCGCTTCCTGTTTCAATGACTCCGGCAATAGAGTACAACGATTCACGGGACACGATCAATATCTGGCTGCCGAAAGTGGAAACAGATTCGGTTACGTTCATTGTGAAATCCGGAAGTGTTGTACTCGATACAATTCCGATCGCATTGCAGAAAACGGGAACGAAAAAACCGCGTGCCGGGACAACAGATCCGCGTGCGCTGGTACTTACAAACAACGGCTCATCCGGAAAACTGCTGCCCGGAAATCAGTTTACATTTTACTCATCGAATCCGATACAGACACTTGATACCAGCCGGATAATTTTCAGAATGGGTGCCGATACCATCGCAAAGAAAGTGCAGGTGAGCGCTTCACGTCGCCAGGTGAAATTCGCTGTCCCTTTTCCGGAAGACAGCAGCTTCAGCGTATTCATTCCGCCCGGAGCGATCATTGATATTTACGGACAGAAAAATGACACGCTGAAAGCCGGATTCTCAGTGCAGGCGTTGCGCATGTTCGGAAACCTCTCCGTGAAAATGCCGAATCTTGAGGCGGGCAGATATCTCGTGGAAGTGGTGGATGAAAAAGACCGTGTTGTGAGGGATACGCTGATCAATGGTCCGGCAACAATTGAATTCGGCACGATGAACGCAGGCAATTACCGTATACGTTTAATCCGTGATGCGAATGGAGATGCGCAATGGACGCCGGGGAATTATCCGCAGAAAATTCAACCGGAGCGTGTGACGTATTATGCGGTTACTGTGAGAGTGAGAGCCGGGTGGGATATGGATATCGAGTGGATCCTACAGTGAGCTTCGCGCCTCACCACGGCGAACCCGGCGAAAATCTTTGATTTTGGTTTTGAGTTAGATTGCGCTGAGAGGTTTTGAAACATCACCAATACAATTCCGCCGTGCCCGCCGTGACGCCGTGGTAAAGCTATTCGATCGCAAAGCGATCAGCATCCAACCCTGCAGGAAACGATTTCCGGAATTGCTGAAGATCCTGCATCGATAGGCTGGCAGGAATCATTTCCTCTGCAGAAATAATTCCCTGCTTCATTATTTCTCCGCGGTAGTTGATCACGCTCGTATCGCCCGTGTGATAAACGAAATTTCCATCGTTGCCGATACGGTTCACGCCAATGACGTATGCCAGGTTTTCAATTGCTCTTGCCGCAAGAAGAGTTTTCCAGGCGAAGTTTCTCCGCTCGGGCCAGTTGGCCACGTAAATCAGTACATCATATTCCGCTTCAGATTCCATTTTCCCCTCCCCGCTGCGAAATTGATTTCTGCTCCACACCGGAAAGCGCAGATCATAACACACCATCAGGCAGATTTTCCATCCTTTGAATTCTATGATCACACGTTTATCTCCGGGTGCGTAGTGCTTGTCCTCACCGGCCATTCTGAAAAGATGACGCTTGTTATATGAAAAAGAAGTTCCGTCCGGATTCACCCAGATCATTCGGTTGTAGTACTTCCCTCCTTCTTCCACAATGATGCTTCCGGTGATGGCTGCATGTTTTGATTTCGCGTGGTCGAGCATCCACTGGTAAGTAGGTCCGTGCGCGGGTTCTGCGAATTTTTCCGCATTCATTGTGAACCCTGTAGAAAACATTTCCGGAAGGATAAAAACGTCAGCATGTTCAGTGTAAGCACGAAGCTTTTCCGAAAACTGATGCAGATTTGCCTCCTTGTCCTCCCAATAAAGGCCAGACTGGATCGCTACGCAGTTAAGATTTGCTGGATTCATAAGGGAAAGTTAGTAAGTAGTTAAGCAGGAAAGTACGCCCGATGAAAATATCAGTGTTTATCCGCCGAAAATAAATCGCACAACCTGCGGCAGGTTCTTCCACCACTCCTGCTTCTTCAGCTGAAAAAACAGGAAGGCAAACGCAGTATTCACCAGCACGAATCCGAGATACAGCAGGAGAAAATCACGCAATGTCAATCCCACAAAATATTCATCCAGCACAAAAGCAATCAACGCTGAATGCAGTACGTAGATAAACAAACTGCACGAACCGAGCCACTGAAATACCTGCAGGCCGAATACCGGTTTCAGGTACTTCAGAAACGCCGTACCCGCCAGAATTACACCGGATGCAGCAATGAGGTAAGGAAGTCCCGGCGGATAAAAAAGTTCACTGTACCCTTCCCGTTCTGCAATCGGACGATGAAAGTACAGCCAGGTAATTGCAGATCCGAAAAGAGCCACACCGAGAACAATAAACAGGTTGGCCTTTGAAATAATTACGGCACCATGTTTCGCAACAATGGCTCCGCATACCAGAATTCCCATCCATGGAAACACCGGGAACCATCCGTCCATCAAAAGGCTTTTGAGCCACCACCTGATTCCGTGTGGAACATCCGCCGCTGAAAAATCTTTCAACCCGAATTCATGCACGCCGATTTCGTAAGTAAAAAAAGACTGCAGGAGGGGACCGAGTATCAAAAGCACCAAAGCCACGATCAGCTGGTAAGGCAATTTCATCCGCATCACGAGCGCTGCCAAAGGAATTCCGAGTCCCGTGAGATATAGCACGTCGAAAGTGGTGAATGGAATTATTTTCCAGATGAGGAGATCAATGAGCATTGCGACAACGATAATCTCTATCGCACGCCTGAAGAAATAAGCGGTGTTATGCTTGCGCGAACCGATCGCAACCATGAATCCGGCGAGAAAAACGAAAACCGGTGCAGCAAAAGATCCATAGACGCGGATGAGATAGCCGTGCGGTGCGGCCAGGCTTTCTGCTGCAGAATTGGCCATAAGCATGGTGAAAATGGCAAATCCACGGAAGATATCAATGCCGGGATATCGCTTGAGGGAATCAGCAGGAAGAGTGTCGAGAATCATTGGTGCTCCGGTTTGTTCCGGATTTTACATGGTGATGATGTAATGTCCGAGCGCATAAGAAACGAGCAGGAAGATAAATGCTGTATAATCTATTTTCTTTCCAAGCGCTGCCTTGCCTTTTCTGAATGTAGCATTGGAGACAACGTTGAAGACGATACTCACAAAAATCAGTGCAAACGTTAAGTTGTGAAGTTTGTCGACGATGGTAAAGGATGTGTGATCGGGCAGGGATGAATCGACAATGTATTTGTTACCGACAGCTGCAAACAATGCACCAACCGCGAGACTGGTTCGCGCACCGATTTCCGCTCCGTCAAGGAAGAATACCGCGAGCGCGATGAGAAATGCCACATACAGTCCAAGGAATAATTTGAGAAAAATCCGTTTGCTTCCGCGCTGTATTACCGTTTTGAATTCGAGCCGCGCATAGGAACTTGTTCCTTCCAGTGTAGGATCACCGTAAGTGGTGTTGTATGTTTTCACGGAAGGCACTACATGGAAAGAAGTAATGTTCCAGCCGTTCAGGTCTACCGAATCATCAACCCGCGAATTCACCTCATCAGCCACATACACGAGGCTCGAAGTATCCAGGTCTGTTTCTTCTAGAATTACGGTGAGCGTTTGATCGTCGAGCGGGAACCTGGAAATTTCCCAGTTCTTCTTGATCATGGCCCTGCACTTCTGCACACACCAGATGTATTCTCCTTTTTTCTCACGCGTTGCATACTCGAAAGTCTGGCTTTCAGAATTGCAGATTTCCATTGTGCCCATCGGATCGATGCTGTCGTTCTTAAAAACGTACCACACCCAGAAATCAATTCCGAAATCATTCTCGGCAAAACCAAGAGAGTAAATGGAAGTGACATACACTCCCACCTTCACGGTGTCTTTCACGATCGGCCCTTCTTCTGCTGCGAGAGTATCGGGGATTGTGTCCTTGTCCTGTTTTGCATTCAGTGCGAACGATCCCAGAAAAATAAAAAGCAGAAGCAGTATGCGGGGTTGAAAATTCATATTTCAAACGTACGGAATTTCGCTGAACACCATCAGACTTTACAAAGTACTTCCGCTGCTTTCTCCAGCGTTTCGTTTTTCTTGGCGAAACAGAATCGGAGCATGTGATCGTACACCGGCTTGTGGTAGAACACAGAAATAGGAATTGATGCTACACCGTAATCTTTCAGTACGCGCACAGCAAAATCGGTATCCTTCTCCCGGGAGATGGAATTGTATTGCAGAAGCTGGAAATAAGTTCCGGGTGCCGAGACCAATGAAAAGCGCGAACCGCTGAGGAGTCTGAGAAAAAAATCGCGCTTCTCCTGGTAGAATTGTCCGAGTTCGAGGTAATGACTTTTATCCTGCAGAAATTCTGCGCACGCTACCTGTACCGCAGTATTGCAGGAGAACACGAGAAACTGGTGCACCTTGCGGAACTCTGCCATGAGCTGTTTCGGCGCAAGACAATACCCGAGTTTCCACCCGGTGGTGTGAAAAGTTTTTCCGAAAGAAGAAACCACAAAGCTTCTCGCCGCGAGTTCAGGATATTTTGTCACGCTTTCGTGTGTGCGCCCGTCGAAAAGAATGTGTTCGTACACTTCATCCGAAAGAATAACGATATCTGAATTGCCGGTAAGTTTTTCAAGCTGGCGCATGTCATCGGCAGTCATCACGGCACCTGTCGGATTGTGCGGTGTATTGATGATGATCAATTTTGTCCGGTGATTGATCACCTTCTTCACCTCATTCCAGTCGATGTTGTAATCCGGCGCTTTGAGCTGAACAAAAATCGGTGTGCCCCCGTTGAGTTCGATCGCCGGTTCATAGCAATCGTACGCCGGTTCAAAAATGATTACTTCATCTCCTTCACGGATGATCGCAGCAATAGCAGTATAGATCGCCTGCGTTGCTCCGGCTGTAACTGTAATTTCTGTTTCGGGATCGTATTTCGCCTTGTAGAGGTCTTCTGTTTTTTCCGCAATCACTTCCCGCAGCTTCACCACTCCCGGCATAGGCGCGTATTGATTGTGTCCCGCTTTCATGGCGTTGGTCACTAACTCCACCAGCTTCGGAGGGCAATCGAAATCGGGAAATCCTTGCGAGAGATTGATGGCTTTATGCTCCGCAGCCATTTTCGACATTACAGTGAAAATGGTTGTCCCCACGCGTGGCAGCTTGGAGCTGATTGAACCTTTGAAATCGGGCATATGCAATGTGTTACCGCTTCGAAGATAACCAGAACGGTCCATTCTACCACTGCACCATGCGATGGGATAACCGGATGATCAGATAATCGGATTACTCTTATTGTTCGACGGTTCAGTACCTCTAATCATCTTATTATCAAATCGTCTGATCGTGAGGCCGGATCCATTTTCACCATGAACAATCTCGGGCGGTGGTGAAATATGCGCTGGTAAATATTAACTTTGGCGTCCATAATTAAAAAACGTCTCGATGACAATTACAGAAAAACAAGTGGTATCGGTGAATTACCATCTCACTGTTCCGGGTGAAAACGGAGGAGCAGAAATCACTATCGAAAAAACTTCTACGGAAGACCCATTTGTATTCCTTTATGGCGCGGGACAATTGCTTCCGGATTTCGAAGCAAACCTTAAAGGAAAAAAGCCGGGTGACACATTCGATTTCCGTGTGACCGCTGCGAACGGTTATGGAGAATTCCAGGCCGATCACATCGTGAATCTTCCGATTGAAAATTTCCTGGATCAATCCGGCAAACTCGACACGGAGATGATTGCTTTAGGCAAAAATGTTCCGATGGTTGACAATGAAGGTCACCGCTTGTGGGGAAAAGTAACCGAGATCGGTTTGAGCAATATCAAAATGGATTTTAATCATCCGCTGGCAGGAAAAGAACTGCATTTCGCCGGAGAAGTTCTCGACGTGCGTGAAGCCACTGCAGAAGAACTGAGCCACGGGCATGTGCATGGGCCGGGTGGACACCATCACTAAAATCCAATACGCAATAAATGATGCGCAATGCGCAATCAGAAAACGTCCTTCGGTTAAATGAGGGGCGTTTTTTATTGCGTATTGCGCATTGAATATAGGTCATTGCGCATTGTAAATTCCCTATCACACGTGATAGAGACCGGCAAAGAATAAAAAGAAAAGAGATTAGTTGTTGTCGCCGGCGATGTTCAGGAAGTCTCTCCAGTCGCCAAGATTAGCCATTACCTGTAGTTGGCGGTAACGCTCGTGGAATTCTTTGTCATCGCTGATTCCATTCAGCTGTTCGATACGATAGCGGTCGAAATTTCTCAAAGCCGTGGTTTCCTCCGGCGTGAGTTCGTCACCATTGAATTCGCGGTCGCGCAGATCGTTGATGCTCGGAGTTCCTCCGATATCAGCCTTTGCAAAATACTTTTTGAGAATGTCTTCCCTGAATGCCATAGTGAATCTGTTGCAAATGTAACGGAATGCCTGTTCGGGAAGTTACCGGGTGCTTACGGAATTTTCAACACGTGAAAGTTGGTAGTTCGTACACAATACATGGTAGTTGCTGCCCTGTCAGGCAGTTAAGCCCATAATGAGACGAGCTGCCATTGCGGGATAGTATCCTCCTGAGCATCCGGCGAAACCACTGGGACGGGGAGACGATGGGCCTACTTTATCCGTTTTGTGGTGTCACCGGGGACTGTCGGAGGAGGAACAACCAGCTTCCGTTCCAGCGTTCCCAGGCTGTCGAGCAATTTGGTAGCTCTGGCATCACCCGGACGTGCGACCAGTACATGATTCAGACATCTTCTTACCTGCGGATACCAGTCTGGTGTACCAATAATACCGTTCACCAAAGCCATGTTATTGTCGGGATTCAGGGAATCTGCGAGCCACAAAGTCTGTACACTATCGATGTAATGCGATGCGCGATAACCCTGCTGGATATTCGCCTGCATAGCCGGATCAGAGGTGTGCTGTATAGCCTGCTGGAAACCTTCCTGTGCTTCCACGAAATTTTTCGCCATGAAACTGGATCCGGCATAGTTCAGCCAGATCTTGCTGTCGGCAGGATAAGCACGTAACCCGTACTTGTAGAAGAGTGCCGCGCCGGCGTAATCTTTGCGTGCTGCTTTTCCTTCTGCCATCGCAATGAGCATCTGCGCGTAGTTCTGAAGGATAGGGTTCGACGGGAAGATTTTGTACACTTCTGCCCATGCGAGGGATGCGCGCTCATAATCTTTCTTGTTGTAATAACACAACCCGAGATTCAGCCAGCCGTTCGCGTATTTCGGGTGAAGCTGCACTGATTTGTTGAGGTAAACAATTGCGATATCTGCATAGTAGTTTACAGAATCCTGTTTGGTGGAATCGGTGAGGAATTTCAGTCCGCGGTCCATGTAACGCGCCCCGGCATTACCGTTGCACAATGCACTCTCCGGATGTTTCTGAACATCGGCAAGGAAAAGTGTTTCATCGTTTTTCCATTCGAGGTTCCGTTCCCATGTTACCAGGAGAGCGGGAACTGAAAGCGCGACGAAAATTCCGGTGACCAGGAATTTCCGCATGTTTTCTTGCAGGCGTTCCCCGAGCCATATTATTCCCCAGGCCAGCATCATGCAGAAACCGAGAGAAGAATGATAGATCAATCGTTCACCCATCGTAGCGCCGATGTCAAACAGTATGTTGTTGATCAGCATAAAGAAGCCGAAGAAGAAGAACATAGCGAATGCCAGCGGATGACGACGCTTCCAGAGCAACCATGTTCCATAGAGCATTCCGATCATTACCGCGAGTGAGAGATACACCATCGGATCGTTGAGATTCGAATACGGGAAATGCTGGTACGAGTAATCAGCCGCAAGAGTTGCCGGGAAAATCAACAGCCATACATAATCGTCGAGGCGGTTGATCTTACTCAGAATCTCCTGTGGTCCTTTGCAGAACATGTAAGGATCGTTGAGCGGGTCTTTTGTCCTCTCCGCCATTGCCTTGTCAGCAACAATCTGTGCGTGTGTTCTCGTATCCGGATCTTTCACACCCAACCGTATCAATCCATACATCAAAAGCACAGAACCGACAGGTAGCCAGAGGTAATGGAGCTGAGAAACTTTACGCTGGTGAAGAATCATGAGTCCGAGCGGAATCAATGCAACAAGTACGATTGCATATTCCTTCGAAAGAAAAGCGAACATGAACCACACGCAGCCCCAGATGACATCGCTGGTTTTTTTCGAAACATCGTACCGGAAAAAGTAGTCGAGTGTGAGCACGATAAACATGAGCGAGAAAATTTCGTCACGGCTTTTCACGTTCGCCACTACTTCTGTATGAATCGGGTGAATCACGAACAGCAGCACGGTAAGGAACGCGATATCGGTGTTGTTACGGAATACATGACGGCGGAGGAAGTTCAGCACGATCACCATGGAAAGTGCAAACCACATTATCTGCAGAATATGACGGTGCGGTGCAATATCAATGTTTGACTGTTTGATTTCCAGCTCCAGGAAATTCTTCTCGCCGATGAGCCGGGATTGGCTGCCGATGTCGGAAATTCCCTTCTGTTGCATCTGGAAGAGAGAGTCGCGGACTTCTTCAAACCTTTCGCCCTGCGTTACGCCGAAGAGCGACTGTTCAATGGCGAAAGTCACAATGGACAGCGGACGATAACGACCTCCCTCAAGCTGTTGTTTCACGCCCATGCTCTCGTAGAAACTCTTGTAAGCGTCGTTTGAAAGAATCTCCCCTATTCCGCTCACGCCTTTCTGTACATAAGCGTTCTGACGCATTACGATATCATCATCGAGCGCATACTGGTTTCCATAGGTATTCCAGTAAAATCCGATGGAAAGTGCAACTACCACAACTGCCTGCATCCAGAATTCGCGCAGGAATAAATAGCCCTTCGAACCGAGTTCGGGCAGCTGGTAAATCTTTGTTCCTCCTTTGGTGGTTTTCGCCGAAGGTTTCAGCGGGGTGATACGCTTGGCCATAGGTAGCGAAGCTACTAAAAAGTAGGCAAGTTGGACAGTAGGCAGTAGGCAGTCAGGAAAAGTGTTAAATGATAAACCGGACACAATCCATTTGACTGCCTACTGCCCAACTGCTTACTGCCTACTGAACATGGCATGATATTTACGGCTTTCTCTCCGCTACATCAATCCTACTCTCGTCTCAATAGTTAAATTTGCTGGGAATGAGTTTTCCTGCCCGGGTGAAATCCCTTGTTAAATCGCGGTATAGTGCTTTGTTGCTGGGCGTTGTATGCCTGGTGCTGGCGTATGTCTCGTCCCTGGGAAGCAGCGGAGGAGCGGCTCCAGGTTTAGGAAGTTTCGTTTCTACGCTTCACGGTAAAGAAGAACATCTGCAGGCCGACCTGGACTCACTTTACATTCAGGCACAGGGCAAGACTTACAACGAAATTTTCCTGGGCGCCAGTCACGCCGCTAAACATCCTTATCGAGATGAAGGGATCGTGCTTCTGATTTACCAGGGCGATACACTGAAGTACTGGTCGGATAATTCCGCCGCCGTTGAAAGCTATATGAGCGAGGTCTGTCTTGATCAACGTATGACCCGCTTACGCAACGGTTGGTTTGAGACGATTCAGAAAACAGATAATGCCGGACGTACATATGTTGGATTGCTTCTGATCAAGAACGAGTATCCTTATGAGAATCAATACCTCGTGAATACTTTTTCGAAAGGATTCCGGATGCCGCCTGAAACGGAGATTGAACTGGGACAACCCTCTTCCACCAACAGTGTTAACGCCGCCGATGGTACTTACCTTTTTTCCCTCGTGTTCAAACAGCAGGGCAATACCGGGTTGTCGCTCCTGCAGATCATCCTGAATATTATCCT
>Ga0255338_1002083_pt1 | contig 32161 bp, 34 predicted proteins | sample MeOH1_35cm_T4_19_FD_203715 | JGI IMG/M metagenome (GOLD analysis project Ga0255338, IMG submission 203715) | Sandy soil microbial communities from University of British Columbia, Vancouver, Canada - MeOH1_35cm_T4_195 | ecosystem: Engineered > Artificial ecosystem > Sand microcosm > Unclassified ... | reverse complement strand
ACCGCCGCCTCGCCCTCGCCTGCCTCGCCTGCTGGCCCGCGGCGTCCCTGCTGGCCCAGGAGGAAGCGCAGCGGCCGCGCCAGAAGATTTCCGCGGCGGCCTTGTACGAGGCGCTGTCGAAGCGCTTCCCGCTGCGCCTGGCGATGGGCCCCGTGCTGCAGGCGCAGATCAGCGCGCCGCGCCTGCTGCTGCTGCCGGCGCGCAACCAGCTCGGGGCGGCGCTGCGCGCCGAGTTCAGCGGCATCCAGCTCGCGGCGGCGCCGGCCGGCGAGATGGACCTGGTGTTCGGCCTGCGCTACGAGCCGAGCGACCGCAGCCTGCGCGCCCGCGATCCGCAGATCCTGGAAGTGCGCTGGCCGGGCCTGCCGCCCGAAACCGCGCAGGCGCTGCAGGGCCTGCTGCCGGCGCTCGGCCGCCAGCTCGGCGAAGTGGTGCTGCACCGGTTCAGCGCGCGCGATCTCGCGCTGCCGGAGACCATGGGCCTGCAGCCGCAGGAACTGCAGGTCCTCGACGACGGGCTGCTGGTGCTGTTCGGCCCGAAGCCGCGCAGCGAATAGCACGGGCGCGAGAGCCGGCGGCAGAATGCGCGCCATGGCGCATCTCTCCCATCGCTGGCTGCGCGCGGGCTGCTGGCTCGCCCTGGCCTGGCTCCTGTTCGCGGCCGGCGCGGCGCGGGCCGCCGTGCCCCACCTGGAACTGGAGGTGGAACTGGATCCGGCCAGCCGGCGCCTGCAGGCGAGCGCGCGCCTCACCAGCGAGCGGGTGCCGGATTTCGCGCTCCATCCGCGGCTCGCGCTGACGCACGTCAGCATGGACGGCAAGGCGCTTGCGTTGAACGCGCTGAAGGGCCTCGCGCCCGCGCCGGGCGAGCACCGCTTCACGATCGATTACGCCGGCACGCTGCCGCCGCTGCCGGACCGCGCGCAGCAGCCATCGGCCAACCCGGCTGCCTTCTATGCCGCCACCGAAGGCAGCTACCTCGCGCCGGAGGCCGGCTGGTATCCGGACCCGGGCCTGCCCTTCACCTACACCGTGCGGCTGAAGCTGCCGGCCGGCCAGAAGGGGCTGGTGCCGGGCCGGCAGCTGCGCGCGGCCGAAGCGGCCGGCCACTGGGTGGCGGACTACGCCTTCGCGCATCCGGCCGAAGGCATCTGGCTGATGGCCGGCCCCTACCGCGTGGCGCAGCACGCGGCGCCGCTCGATGACGGCAGCACCGTCACCGTCCGCACCTGGTTCCATCCGGAGCTGGCCGAACTGGCACCCGGCTACCTGCAGGACAGCGCGCGCTACCTGCAGCGCTACAGCCGCGCCATCGGCGCCTATCCCTTCGGCGACTTCAGCGTCGTCTCCAGCCCCCTGCCGCACGGGCTGGGCATCCCCAGCCTCACCTACCTCGGGCGCGAGGTGCTGCGGCTGCCCTTCATCCGCGCCACCTCGCTGGGCCACGAGGTGCTGCACAACTGGTGGGGCAACGGCGTCATGCCGGACTGGCGCAGCGGCAACTGGTCGGAAGGGCTCACCACCTTCGGCGCCGACTACGCGTTCCGCGAGGACCAGGGGGCGGAGGCCGCGCGGACGATGCGCCTGGAGTGGCTGCGCGACCTGCTGGCGGTGCCGCCCGCCGACGAGACGGCGCTCACCGGCTTCACCTCGCGCTCGCACGGCATCTCCTCGGTGATCGGCTACTCCAAGCCGGCGATGCTGTTCCTGATGCTGCGCGACGAGATCGGGCCGGCCGCCTTCGAGCAGGGCCTGCGCGCCTTCTGGCAGCAGCAGCGCTTCCGCAGCGCGAGCTGGAAGGACCTCGAGCGCGCGTTCGCGCAGGCCAGCGGCCGCGACCTGGGGCGCTTCTTCGCCCAGTGGACGCAGCGCGCGGCCTCGCCGACGCTCGCGCTCGCGCTCGCGCCGGCGCGGCCCGGCGCTTTCCGCGTGCTGCAGCAGGGCGAGCCCTTCGAGCTGCTGGTGCCGCTGCGGGTGCAACTGGCCTCGGGCGCGCCGCGCGACATCAGCGTGCGGGTGAGCCAGCGCGAGACCCTGGTGGACCTGGCCGCGCAAGGCGTGCCGGAGGCGGTCTCGGTGGCGCTCGATCCGGAGCTGCGCCTGTGGCGCCGGCTCGATCCGGCGGCGGTGCCACCGATCCTGCGCGAGACCTTCATCGCGCCGCGGGCGCAGCTGCATCTGGCGGTGAGCGGGGTGGCCAGTGGCGCTGCCGGCGCTGGTGCCGGCGCTGCTGCCAGCGCTGCAGCCCGCGGCGCGGACTGGGCTGCGGCCGCGACGGCGCTGGCGCAGCGGGCGCTCGATGCGCAGCCGGCGCTCGTCACCGCCGATGCGCTGCTCGCGTCCGTCAGCGAGCCCGCCCTGGTGATCGGCGACCGCGCCGGCATCGCGCAGCTGCTGGCGCGGCTGAACCTCGGCTCCGTGCCCGATGCCGTGGCGCAGGAAGGCACCGGCCGCGCCTGGGCGGCTCGGGCGGCCAATGGGAAGCCTTTGGTCTTCGTGCTGGCGGACACGCCTGCGGCGCTGGCGGCGATGCAGCGCGCGCTGCCACATTACGGCCGCCAGAGCTGGCTGGTGTTCCGCGACGCGCGTGTGATCGCGCAGGGGGCGTGGCCGCCGGCGGCGGCGCCGCTTTCGCTGCGCTGAAGCCTCAGCCCGTCGCGCCCACGAGCAGCGCCGCCAGCGCCCGCGCCGAGCGCGCATTCGCGCCCTTGCCGGTGATGGACAGCGCCGGCGGATGCTGCAGCATGCGCTCGAACACGGCGCGCACTTCGTCCGCGGTGATGGACTCGATCAGCGCGATCGTCTCCTGCGGCGTCGCCACCGCGCCGCGCACGAACAGGTCCTCCACCGCGCGCTCCATCGCCGCATAGGTGCGTTCCGAGGCCCGCACGCGCGAGACCGCAAGCTGGTTCTTCGCCCGCTCCAGGTGCACGGGGTCGATCGCGCCCGCATGCTGCCGCAACAGCACGCCGGTCGCGGCCATCAGCGCGTCCAGCTTGTCCGGCGTGGTGATGGCATGGACGATGAAGCTGAACCAGGCATCGCCGCTCTCGGAAGTGGAATGCGCGGTGTAGGCCAGCCCCATGCGCTCGCGCACCGTGTCGGTGAACGGCGCCGACATGCCGCCGCCAAACACGATCGTGGCCAGCGCGCCGGCCAGCCGCCAGCGCTGCTCGCCCAGGCCCTCGCCCGCGGGCGGGGCGACCGGCCAGGCCAGGTTCAGGAACACCTGCGAGACGCGGCCGAAGCGCTGCCCCACGGCCCGGCCGGCATACTCCGGCGCGGCCGCAGGCAAGGGCCGCACGCCGGCGCGCGGCATGGCCGCGAACAGCCGCGCGGCCAGCGCGAAGAAATCCTCCACATCGAAGTTGCCGGCCGCGGCGACCACCGTGTTCTCGGCCAGGTAGTGCGCCTGCACGTGCCGCACCAGGTCCTCGCGGGTGAAGCGTTCGATGTTCTCCACCGTGCCGATCACGGGCATGCCCATGGGATGCGCGCCCCAGATCGCGCGGTCCAGCAGTTCGCTGGAGGTCTCCTGCGGGTCCTCGGCGTATTCGATCGCCTCCTGCCGGATCACCTCCAGCTCGCGCCGCAGTTCGAGCTCGGGGAAGGTGCTGTTCAGGACGATGTCGGCCGTCATCTCCAGGAACCTGGGCACATGCCGGGCCAGCCCGCTCATGAAATAGCCGGTGGCGTCCTTGCTGGTGAAGGCGTTGACGTCCGCGCCGAGCCGCTCGGCGTCGAGGTTGATCTCCTGCACGGATCGCGTGGCCGTGCCCTTGAAGGCCATGTGCTCCAGCACGTGGCTGATGCCGTTGCTCTCGGGCGTCTCGTCGCGCGAGCCGACGCGCAGGAACACGCCGACGCTGGCGCTGCGCACGTGCGCGATGGGAATGGCCAGCAGCCGCACGCCGTTGGCGAGGGTCTGCAGGACGGGCGCGCCGGCGGGTGCCGCGGCGGAAGCGGAATGGAGTTCGGGCTGCTGGGACAAGGCAGGCCGATTGTGCAGGAAGCGCAAGGGCTCAGCGCGCGTGCGGGCGCTGGCCTTCGAACCAGGGCAGCAGGGCCTTGGCGGCCTCGATGCGCAGCTGCAGGTCGATGGCGCGGTCGTTCATCACCTGCAGCAGGAAGCTGCGCGGATCCTGCTGCGCTGCAGGCGCGGCTGCCGGCGCCTGCGCGAGCGCGCGCTGCAGGTCCGCCGGGGCCATGCTGCGCAGGCGCGCCAGCAGTTCGGCCTGCGCCTCGTTGCCGGGCGGCAGGTCGAGCCAGGGCTCGTGCTCGAACAGGGCCGCGAGGTCGGGCGCGACGAAGGCCGCCCAACGCTCCTCGCCGCGTTCTCCCGGCGGCAGGCCGGAGATCTCGGCGGCCGAGCCGTCGCCGGGGCGGGTGCGGATCCGCTCCGGCGGCACGTCGGCGAGGTAGCGCCCGCGCAGCGCCTCGAGAAAGGCCAGCGCCTGCTGCTGCGGCACCGGCTGCGCGAGCGAGAACCACAGCTGGTAGCCGCTGCCCGAGACGGCGATGCCGGGCGCGGGCAGTTGCAGCTCGGACTGCACGCCCTGCCACAGCGGCGCCAGCTGCTCCCAGGCCCCGGGCCCGGGCAGTTCCAGCACGATGGCGCGCACGCCCCCGTCGTCGGGCGGATAGAGGCGTTGCAGCTCGGATTGGAGTCGGTTCATGGCGCCAGCGATTCTGCCTCGCGGGCGCGCCCACCCGAGCGGGCACAATGATGGGTTTACAAGCAGTATTGGAGACTCTGGATGCGCTTTTCCTCCCGCCGCGCGGTGCTCGCCGCGGCCGCCCTCCTCGCCCTTCCCTTCGCCAGCACGGTCAGCCAGGCCCAGGCCTGGCCGGACAACAAGCCGATCCGGATCGTGGTGGGCTTCGCTCCGGGCGGCTTCACCGACGTGCTCGCGCGCCTGATCGGCCAGAAGCTGTCGGAGCGCCTGCACACCCCCGTGGTGGTGGACAACAAGCCGGGCGCCGCCGGCACGCTGGGCGCTGACCAGGTGGCCAAGAGCAAGCCCGATGGCTACACGCTGCTGCTCGCGCACAGCAACTCCAACTCGGTGGCGCCGTCGCTGTATCCCAAGCTGCCGTACCACATCCTCAACGACTTCACGCCGATCATCCCGGTGGCCAACACGCCGCTGCTGCTGACGGTGCACCCGAGCGTGCCGGCCAGGAACGTGCAGGAGTTCATCGCGCTGGCCAGGAGCAAGCCGGAAGGCCTGCGCTTCGCCTCCTCCGGCGGCGGCAGTGCGCAGCACCTGGCGGCCGAGCGCTTCCAGCTCGCCACCGGCACGAAGATGACGCACATCCCCTACAAGGGCAGCGGCCAGGCGATCATCGACCTGCTGTCCGGCCAGGTGGAACTGAACTTCGAAAGCCCGCCGAACGTGATGGCGCATGCCCGCGCCGGCAAGCTGCGCCTGCTGGCCATCACCAGCAACAAGCGCTCGCCGCTGCTGCCCGAGGTGCCGACCATGGCGGAAGCCGGCGTGAAGAACGCCGAGATGCTGCAGTGGTTCGCGGTGATGGGGCCGGCGAAGCTGCCGGCCGACATCACGAAGCGCCTGAACACCGAGATCGCCGCCATCCTGAAGTCGCCCGACGTGGCGGCCAAGATCAACGAACAGGGCGGCGAGATCATGGGCGGCAGCGCGGAGGAATTCGCCAGGTTCATCGCCAGCGACAGCGCCGCCTTCGCCAGGCTGGTGAAGGACGCCAACATCAAGCTGGACTGAAGCGCCCGATGACGCTCAAGACCTCGGACCTCTGCGACGCCTGCGAGGAGGCCCTGCCCTGCGCCCTGCCCTTTCGCGGCTGGGGCCAGCGGCGCGCCTTCGCGGGCGACATCCGCACCCTGCGCGTGCATGAAGACATCGCCCTGATGCGCGACATGGTCAACCAGCCGGGCCACGGCCAGGTGCTGGTGATCGACGGCGGCGGCTCGCTCTCGCGGGCGATCTTCGGCGACGTGATGGCCGGCGTGGCCAGCCGCAACGGCTGGGCCGGCGTGGTGATCCACGGCGCCATCCGCGACGGCCACGAGATCGACGGCATGGACATCGGCGTCAAGGCGCTGGGCACCGTGCCCAAGCGCGGCGAGCGCACCGGAGCCGGCGAGAAGGACGTTCCCGTCAGCTTCGGCGGCGTGAGCTTCGTGCCGGGCCGCCGGCTGGTGGCCGACGACGACGGCGTGATCGTGCTGCCCGCAGGCATGACCGAGCGCGACATCCGCATCGACGACGTGGTGGCGGCCACCGCCGCCTACGCCGCGGGCCCGGCCAGGTGAATCCGCGCACGCTGTACCGGCGCATCGTCGATGCGCACACGGTGCGTGCGCTCGGCGAGGCCGGGCAGGTGCTGCTCTACGTGGACCGCCAGGTCCTCAACGAGTACACCAGCCCGCAGGCCTTCGCCGCGTTGCATGCCGCCGGCCGCACGGTGTGGCGGCCCGCTTCCACCATCGCGGTGGTGGACCACGTCAATCCCACCACGCCCGAGCGCAACGCGAAGACCATGGTGATCGCCGACGCCGAGCGCTCGCTGCAGGTGAGGATGCTGGCGGACAACTGCGCGCGCCACGGCATCGCGCTGTACGACATGCTGCACGCCCGCCAGGGCATCGAGCACATCGTCGCCAGCGAGCAGGGCCTGGTGCTGCCCGGCATGGTGATGGCCGCCGGCGACAGCCACACCACCACGCACGGCGCCATGGGCGCGCTGGGCTTCGGCATCGGCAGCAGCGAGATCGAGCACCTGCTGGCGACCCAGACGCTGGTCTACACGCGGCAGAAATCGATGAACGTGGACGTGCGCGGGCGGCTCGGTTTCGGCGTCACGGCCAAGGACCTGGTGCTGGAACTGATCCGCCGCATCGGCGCCGACGGCGCCACGGGGCACGTGATCGAATACACCGGCGAGGCGATCCGCGCGCTGGGCGTGGAGGGCCGCCTCACCCTGTGCAACATGAGCGTGGAAGCGGCCGCGCGCGGCGCGATCGTCGCGCCCGACGACACGCTGTTCGACTACCTGCACGGCCGCCCGCGCGTGCCGCAGGGTGCGCTGTGGGAGCAGGCCGTCGCCGCCTGGCGGCAGCTGCGCAGCGACGAGGACGCCGTGTTCGACCGCAGCGTCACGCTCGATGCCGCGCAGATCGCGCCCATGGTCACCTGGGGCACCAGCCCCGACCAGGGCGCCCCCATCGCGACGGCCGTGCCCGATCCGGCGCAGGAACGCGACGCGGCGAGGAAGCGCAGCGCGATCCGCGCTCTCGAGTACATGGGCCTGCAGCCGGGGCAGCCGCTGGAGGGGCTGGCGATCAGCCACGCCTTCATCGGCTCCTGCACCAACAGCCGCATCGACGACCTGCGCGACGCCGCCCGCGTGCTGCGCGGCCGCCGCGTGGCACCGGGCGTGCGCGCCCTGGCGGTGCCGGGCTCCACCCAGGTGCGCGCGCAGGCCGAGGCCGAGGGCATCGCCCAGGTGTTCCGCGACGCCGGCTTCGAATGGCGCCAGGCCGGCTGCTCCATGTGCGTGGCGATGAACGACGACCACCTGGGCCCGGGCGACCGCTGCGCCTCCAGCACCAACCGCAATTTCGAAGGCCGCCAGGGCCCGGGGGCGCGCACGCACCTCATGAGCCCGGCGATGGTGGCCGCCGCGGCGGTGACGGGCGCGCTCGCCGACGTGCGCAAGCTGCTGCCCGCCGACACGGTGGCCGCCACGCGCGCGGGCCTCCAGGAGCATTGACGTGGAACCGTTCCGTTGCCTCACCGGCGTCGCCGCGGCCCTGCCGATGGCGAACCTGGACACCGACCAGATCATGCCCAAGCAGTTCCTGCGCGGGGTGGACCGCGCGACGGGCCTGGCGGAGGGTTTCCTGCACGACCTGCGCTTTGCCGCGCCGGGCGTGCCGCGGCCGGACTTCGTGCTCAATCGGGCGCCGTGGACGCAGGCGAGGATCCTGGTGACCGGCCCCAACTACGGTTGCGGCTCCAGCCGCGAGCATGCGGTGTGGGGCATGCGCCAGCTCGGGATCGTCTGCGTGATCGGCAGCAGCTTCGGCGGCATCTTCGCCGACAACTGCATGCGCAACGGCGTGCCGGCCATCTCGCTGCCGCTGCCGGAGCTGGAACGGCTGCTGGCGCTCGCGAGCGACCCGGCGCGCTGCACGATGACGGTGGACCTGGAGCAGCAGGCGATCGTCACGCCCGGCGATGGCCGCAGCCTGGCCTTCGACTTCGATCCGCTGAAGAAGCACATGCTGCTCAAGGGGCTGGATGCAGTGGGGCTCACGCTCGAATCGGCGCCGGCGATCCGCAGCTTCGAGCAGGCGTACCGCTCGGCGCAGCCCTGGCTCGGCTAATCGGCAACGCGCGGCGCGGCCCTGTCTCGGCTGAGCCGCAGCGCGCGGGCGGCGCACCGGGCCGTCACGGCCGCAGCATGAACACGGCCGGGGCGTGCTCCGGCTGCTCGACCGAAACGACCAGGTTCGCCGTGATGACCGCGGCGGCGACGGCGAGGATCGTGGTGGCGATGTAGCGGCTCATGGGGTGACCCCTTTCCTGGCGGCGGGCGGGCGATGTCCGCCTGCCACTCTAGGAAGAAGGGTGGGCCGCGCATGTGCATTTCCGCACCTGCCGAAGCGCCTGGCCGCGCGCAGCGAGAACAGCGTCACGCTGCGCGCAGGAAAGAAGCGCCGCGCAGGGCAGCGCTTTGCGGCCGTGCGTGGCTTCAGTTGCGGTCGCGCTTGGCCTTCTTCACCTTCTTCTGGCTGTCGCTCTTGGCGACCTTGGTGCCCTTGGCCTTGGCGTGCTCCTGCGAGCTCATGCTGGCGTGCTGGTCCGGGGAGCTGCCGCCGGTGCCCATCGTGCTGCTGCCCGCCATCGGCGTCGTGCCCGCCGTGGTGGCGGTGCCGCTGGTCGTCACGCCGGCACCGGTGCTGGTCGAAGCGCCGCCGGCCGTGTTGGCAGGGCCGGCGCCCATCGTGCTGGTGGAGTTGTCGCCAGCCGTGCTGGCGCCCGAGCTGCCGTAGCCGGTGCCCTGCGCCAGGGCGGCGCCGCCGCATGCCAGGGCAGCCGCAGCCAGCAGCGCCGAGAGGGTTCGAGAGGTCGATTTCATTGCCGGATCCTTCCTGTGACTCTTGATGTCTCATGTGTCCTGCGCCGGCGGGGCCGGCACGAAGCTACGATGAGGGTGCCCCGCGCGCCTTTCAGGTCGTCGCAGGGCCGATGCGTACGTAGGAAGTTCCGAAGTCGTGCCAGGCCTTGCTGTGCCGTGCGCGCATTCTCCGTACGGCTGCGCCCGGCGCAGGAAGCCCCTTATGGATGCGGCGCAGGCTCTCGCTTATGCTCCCGGCCCATGAGCCTGCGCTTCGATGTCGAGCACAGGAAGGGCTATGCGGTCGTCCGCGTCGAGGGCGAACCTTCACTGGGGCAGTTCCTGTCCTTCCTCCAGCTCATGCACGTGGAAACGTCCGGCTGGCAGACCAAGCGGGCGCTGTTCGACTTGCGCGCCGTGCAGACGCTCACCACCTTCACCGACCACTACGCGATCGGCGAAGAGGCGGCCCGGCAGCTTTCCCACCTGCAGCGCGTGGCCTCGCTGGTGGAGCCGCAACGCCTGACCCGCGCGAGCGAGAAGACGGCGCAGCGCTCGGGCATGAACCTCGTGATCTTCACCGACGAGGCCGAGGCGGTCGCCTGGCTGACCGCGTAGGGGCCAGAGCAACCGGCCTGCGTTTCTCTGCGGTCCCGGCTCCTCTTGTTCCTCAGCTCGCCAGCGCAGCGCGCTGCACGCGGTCCCAGGTCAGCGGCAGCTCGCGCAGGCGCACCCCGACCGCATCGAACAGCGCATTGCCGATCGCAGCGGCCAGCGGCCCGTGCGTGGGCTCGCCCGCGCCGAGCGATTTCTCCTGCGGCCGGTCCAGCAGTTCGATCTCGACCGCGGGCACTTCGCAGAAGCGCAGGATCGGGTACGTGCTCCAGCGGTCGCTGGTGACGCGCGTGCGGTCGAACTGCACGGCTTCCTTCAGCACCCAGCTCACGGTCTGGATCGCGCCGCCTTCGAGCTGGTTCCTCACGCCGTCGGGATGCACGACGCGACCGACGTCCGCGGCCAGCCACACGCGGCGCACCCGGATGTCCTGCTGCGCCTCGACGTGCGCGACCGCCGCGCACCAGGCGCCGTTGTTCTTGTAGCGCGCGAAGCCCAGGCCCCAGCCCTCGCCTTCGGCCTTGCGGCGCTCGCGCCAGCCGGCCATCGCGGCCACCCGCTCCAGCACCGCGCGGCTGCGCGCGTCCTCGAGATGGCGCAGGCGGAAGGCCAGCGGGTCCACGCCCAGTTCGGCCGCGATCTCGTCGAGGAAGCATTCGGCCGCGAAGACGTTGCAGTGCGCGCCCAGCGAGCGCAGCGAGGAGGTTCGCAGCGGCATGGCGAGCAGCCGGTGGTTGACGATGCGCTGCGCGGCAAAGGCATAGCCCGGGATGGAATTGCGCTCGGCGCCGGCGCCGGTGCTCACCGGCACGTTGATCGAGACCTGCGGCGCAAAGCCATCGGCCAGCAGCGGCGCGGCGTGGAACACCGGCACCTTCATGCGGCCCGGCCGCATGCTGTGGCCGTTGGACCAGATCGCGTGCTCCCATTCGACGATGCGGCCCCGCGCATCGACACCGGCGCGCAGGTCCACCGCCATCGCAGCGCCGAAGGGGGCGCAGCTCAATTCGTCCTCGCGCGTCCAGCGCAGCTGCACGGGGCGTCCGGGAACGGCACGGGCCAGCAGCGCGGCGTCGGCGGCCGCATCGTCGGCGCCGTTGTGACCGTAGCAGCCCGCGCCCGGAACGTGGCTGACCGTGATGGCCTGCGGCGGGACGCGCAGCAGCAGCGCCAGGTCACGCTGCATCGGATACACGCCTTGCGCATGCGTCCACACCTCGAGGCGCCCCGCTTCGTCCCAGCGCGCCAGCCCGCACGAGGGGCCGATGGAGGCGTGCGCGAGATAGGGCCGCGCATAGCCGGCGGTGAAGCTGCGCGCCGGTGGCGCCGCGGGGGTGGCGGGCTGCTGCTCGTGCACGACGCTGGTCTCCGCCGGCTGCGCGCGCAGGAAGGCCGGCAGGTCGTTCAGGTCCGGCAGCGTCTCGCGCTCGTTCCAGCGCGCCAGCGACTTCAGCTTGCGCAGGGCGCGATCGGCGGCGTGGTCGTCTTCGGCGATCACGCCCAGGAAGCTGCCGTCGCGCACCACGCGCACGACGCCAGCCAGCGCTTCGACCGCCGCGACGTCCACTTCGAGCAGGGTCGCGCCGGGCGAGGGCGGATGGGCCATGCGCGCGTACAGCAGGCCCGGCAGCATCATGTCGTGCAGGAAGGCGGGGCGCCCCAGCACCTTGTCGGGGAGGTCCAGGCGCGGCGGAGCGTCGGTGTGGGCGTTGTTGTCGGTACCGGTGCCTGCGTGCGTACCGGTGCCTGCGTGCGTACCGGTGCCTGCGTGCGTACCGGTGCCTGCGTCCGTGCCGGTGCCCGAGCCCGAGCCCGTGTCCCCGCCCGTGTCCGCGCCCGTGTCCGCGCCGACGGCCGGCTTCGGCTGCGCCCGGCCGCTGGCCTCGCGCTCGAGCAGCGCCGGGTCGGCCAGCTCCCAGTAGCTGGTGCGCAGCGTCGGCACGCCGCGCACCTGGATTTCGCCGTCGCGCACCTGCAGGTCGTCCGGCGCGACCTCGAGCCGCTCGGCCGCGGCCTGCAGGTAGATCTCGCGCGCCTCGGCGCACACCTGGCGCAGCGCGCTGCCGGAGTCCTGCACCGAGAGGCTGCCGGAAGTGAAGCCCTCGTTCGGCGAGCCGGCGGTGCTGGCGCGCAGCATCTCGATGCGCTGCGCATCCACGTCGAGCTCCTGCGCCACGATGCCTGCCAGCGCCGTCGTGATGCCCTGGCCCAGTTCGACCTTGCCGCTGCGGACTTCGACGCGGCCCTCGGGCCGGATCGCGAGCCACTGCGACAGGCGCGGATTCGCCTTCAGGCTGCCGGGAAGATCGGTCGTTGGTGGCTGGGGCGACTTCATGCCGTGGCTCCCGCCTGCGCGGCGCGCAGCACCGCGCGCACGATGCGGTTGTGCGCGCCGCAGCGGCACAGGTGCTTGTCGAGCGCGGCGCGCACCTGCGCTTCGCTCGGTTGCGGCACGCGCGCCAGCAGCTCGGTGGCGGTGACGAGGATGCCCGAGAGGCAGTAGCCGCACTGCCCGGCCTGCTCGTCGAGGAAGGCCTGCTGCAGCGCGTTGGGACGGCCGTCTTCGGCCAGGCCTTCCACCGTGACGATCGCGCGGCCCTGCACCGCGCCCACCGGCGTGTCGCACGCGGGCACCGACACTCCGTCGAGCAGCACGTGGCAGGCGCCGCACTCGCCCGCGCCGCAGCCGAAGCGGGTGCCGACGAGACCCAGTCCGTTGCGCAGCACGTCGAGCAGCGAGGTGGTTTCCTCGGCCTGCACGATGCGCTCGGCGCCGTTGATGTTCAGGTGGAAGGTGGTCTTCTGCATCGGCCAGGTCTCCTGTTCCCGCGACTCTACGGTCTTTCTCCCTCCACAAAAGGGGGAGGGAAAGAACAACCCGGGTATACTTTCCAGCGCTCCGGGGTGCGAGCGGCCGCAGGCCGCCTTCGCTGAGATGGCAACACCAAACCCGTGAACTTGAACCGGTTCGTACCGGCGTAAGAAGAGCTTGTCGGGCCAGGCCCTCCCTCCAGAGCCGCAGCCGTCCCGCCATCCCCTCCGGAGCACCGACTGTTTCGCGAAAGGGCTGGCCGCATGCATCTCCTTCCCCGTTACCCCTCGCCCACCGGCACGCGACCGTGAAGATCGGCGTTGCCGGTGCCGGCCTGCTCGGGCGCCTGCTCGCGTTGCAGCTCGCGCGCGCGGGGCACGAGGTGCACGTGTTCGATCCGGCCGCGGATGCCCAGGCGCGCGGCGCGGCCGGCTGGACGGCCGCCGGCATGCTCAGCCCCGTAGCGGAGCTGGAATGCGCGGACGCGGGCGTGTTCGCGCTGGGCGTGCGCTCGCTGGAGCTGTGGCCGGCAATCCTGGCGCAGCTCGAACTGCCGGTCGAATTCGGGCGGGAAGGCAGCCTGCTGGTGGCGCATCGCGGCGATGAAGGTGCGGCGCAGCGGGTGCTGGGCCTGCTCGAAGAGAAGGTGCAAGCGCTGGATCTCCGGCCGCGCGGGGACGACGGTGTCGGGCGCGGGGACGACGGCGCTGGACGCGGGCTTGCCGGCGCACCGCGCGAGCGGCAAGCCGAGGGGCGCGGAGAGTCGGCACGCATCCTGAAGCTCGATCCGCAGCAGCTGCGCGAACTCGAGCCCTCCATCCGCGGCCCCGCCCACGCCTGGTTCCTCCCCGGCGAAGGCCGCATCCACACGGTGCAGGCCATGCAGGCGCTCGCGGCCGGCGCCCGCGGCGTCCGCTGGCACTGGAGCCGCGCGATCGCCGAAGCGCATCCCGGCGAGCTTCGCAGGTCCGAGGGCAGTCATTCCTTCGACCACGTGTTCGACGTGCGCGGCACCGGCGCGCGGCCGCAACTGCCGGTGCGCGGCGTGCGCGGCGAGATCTTCTGGCTGCAGGCGCCGGGGCTGGAGCTGCGGCGGCCGGTGCGCCTGCTGCATCCGCGCCATCGCGTCTACCTGGTGCCGCGCGCACCCGGCCTGGTCGTGGTGGGCGCCAGCGAGATCGAGAGCGAGGACCGCTCGCCGGTCTCGCTGCGCAGCACCGTCGAACTGCTGGCCGCGGCGCACAGCGTCGTGCCCGAACTCGCGGAAGCGCGCATCGTGCACAGCGAAACCAACCTGCGCCCCGCGCTGCCCGACAACCTGCCGCTGCTGCAGTCGCAGCCCGGCCTGACCCGCATCAACGGCCTGTTCCGCCACGGCTGGCTCATCGCCCCGGCCCTGGTGGAGCGTGCCCTGGAGGAGCTGGATCCATGAACCGAGCTGCATCCATGAACCGGATCACCGTCAACGGCGAAGCGCGCAGCGTGGAGGAAGCCACCACGCTGGCCGAACTCGTCGCCGCGCTGGGCCAGCCGCCCGCCGCGCTCGCCACCGCCGTCAACGGCGAATTCGTTCCGCGTTCGGAGCGCGCCGCGCTGCGCCTGCGCGAGGGCGACGCCGTCTTCACTTTCCAACCCATCACCGGAGGATGAACACCATGGGACTTCGCATCGCCGACACGGACCTCGCCAGCCGCTTTTTCCTGGGCACGGCCGGCTACCCCTCGCCGCAGGTGCTGCGCGAGGCCATCGCCGCCTCCGGCACGCAGGTCGTCACGCTGAGCCTCAAGCGCCAGCTCGCCAACGCCGGCACGCCCAACGACTTCTTCAAGCTGATCCGCGAGAGCGGCGCCCGCCTGCTGCCCAACACCGCGGGCTGCCGCACCGCGCGCGAAGCGATCAACATGTCGAAGATGGCGCGCGAGATGTTCGACACGAACTGGATCAAGCTGGAAGTGATCGGCGACGAGTACACGCTGCAGCCCGACCCCTTCGAGCTGGTGGAGGCGGCGCGCACGCTGGTGAAGGACGGCTTCGAGGTGCTGCCCTACTGCACCGACGACCTCGTGAGCTGCCAGCGCCTGCTCGACGCCGGCTGCAAGATCCTGATGCCCTGGGGCGCGCCGATCGGCTCCGGCCAGGGTCTGCTGAACCCGAGCGCGCTGCGCACGCTGCGCGCGCGCCTGCCCGATGTGACCCTGGTGGTCGATGCCGGCATCGGCTCGCCGCGCGACGCGGTGCAGGCGATGGAAATGGGCTTCGACGCGGTGCTGGTCAACACCGCCGTGTCGCAATCGCGCGACCCGGCGAAGATGGCGCGGGCCTTCCGCCTCGGCGTGGAATCGGGCCGGCTCGCCTGGGAGGCCGGCGTGATGGCGAAGCAGGAGATGGCAGTGCCCAGCACGCCGGTCACGGGGCAGCCGTTCACGCTCTGACACGGTGGGAGGAGCCAAGCGACCACGCGCCGGTGTGGATCCGGCTCGATCGAGGTGCCATTCCTGCAACGGCGGCAAGGGCTGCAACGGCAACGCATGCCTGAAGCGTGGCGGACTCGGGATCGGTGTTGCGTTGCTTCGGCGCTTGCCCAATGACGTTGGTGTCGCCCAGGAACATTCAGTCGTTCGAGCGCGCGAAGTCCTCGTCACTCCCTGCGTTTGGCATGAGCGTCAGCGTTCTTCGTCCACGATCGTGTTCGCGAGCACCCCGATCCGCTCGAGCTCGATCTCGATGCGGTCGCCCGCCTTCATGAACACCGGCGGGTTGCGCGCATAGCCCACGCCGGAAGGCGTGCCCATGGCGATCACGTCGCCCGGCTCCAGCGTCATCACCTCGGTCAGCAGGCACAGGGTCTCCGCCACCGGGAACAGCATGTGGGCGGTGTTCGAGCTCTGCATCACCTGGCCGTTCAGGCGCGACTCGATCTTCAGGCCCGCGGCGCCCGGCGGCAGTTCCGACGCCGGCACCACCCAGGGGCCCAGCGGGCCGGTGCGGTCGAAGTTCTTGCCGATGGTCCACTGCGTGGTCTTGCGCTGGTAGTCGCGCAGGCTGCCGTCGTTGAAGCAGGTGTAGCCGGCCACGACCTCGAGCGCGTTCGCCTCGGTGAGGTGCCGCCCGCGCCGGCCGACGATCACGGCCAGCTCCGCCTCGTAGTCGAAGCGCTCGGAGACGCGCGGGCGCAGCAGCGCCTCGCCGTGCGCGGCCAGCGAGCTCGGCACGCGCAGGAAGAAGCTGGGGTACTCGGGCTTCTTGTGCCCGCCCTCGGCCGCGTGGTCGGCGTAGTTGAGGCCCAGGCAGACGACCTTGCCCGGCCGCGGCACGGCCGGCAGCAGCTGCGCCCCGGAAAGCGGCAGCACCCTGGCCGCATCGGCGCGCGCCTGCGCGGCGGCCTGCGCGAGCTGCGGCGGCGGCTGCTGCAGCCAGCCGACGAGGCCTTCGCCGGAAGGCGGCGCGGGCAGCACGACAACGTGTTGCTGTTCGACGCAGCCGACGGCGGGCGCGCCGGCATGCAGGAGGGTGACGAGTTTCATGTGGGCTTTGCCTGGTGGGCGGCCTGCTGCTGCAGGTGCGCCTCGGTCGCGTCGCGCGCGAGCGCCTGCACGGCCTGCACGCGGCCATCGGAGTCCTTCACCAGCGCGAAGGTGAAATCGACGTACAGCTTGCGCCCCTCCTCCTTGTGCCTGGAGCGGGTGCGCAGCACGCGCGTGCCGGTGCGCAGCGTGCCGGTCTCGACCGCGCGGGAGAAGCCGGCGTCGTGCGCCGGGCGGAAGCGCTCGGGGATCAGCAGGTTCAGGCCCTGGCCGACGGCCTCTTCGCGCGTGAAGCCGAAGATGCGCTCGGCGACGCGGTTCCAGAACCGGATGGTGCCGCCGGTGTCGGACAGGATGTAGGCATCGGGCAGGGCATCGAGCGCGGCGCGCAGCAGGCCGGCATCGGCCAGGTTGGTATCGCTCCAGGCAGTCATGGGGCCAGTCTGCCACAGCGCAAAGTCATTCCGCACGGCGCGGGGATGCCTTATGGTGGGCGCCATGGACGAAGACATCGAAGCCCTGCGCCAGGAAGTGCGGCACCTGATCGCGATGCACACCGCCTCCTACGTGGTCATCACCTCGCTGGTGGCCACGCACCCCAACCCGTCGCAGTTGCAGCTGCACCTGGTCACGGCGCTGGAAGGCGTGCTCGGCTCGGAGCGCCTGGCGAAGTGGGGCGAGGACCAGAAGCAGATCGTTCGCAAGGTGGTGGAGACCTTCCAGCACGTGCAGCCGGCCGCTCCCATCGACCCGCTCGCCAGCGCGCTGGGCGAGCACGATCCGCGACGCAAGACCTAGAGCTCGGGCGGACCCGTCTCTCTGCCGCGGAAGGTCCTAGTCCTTGTAGAACGCCTCGACCGTGCCCTTCAGCTTGATCAGCAGGGGCCGGCCCTTGCGGTCCAGCGTCTTGCCGGCCGGCACGCGGATCCAGCCTTCGCTGATGCAGTACTCCTCCACGTCGTGGCGTTCCTTGCCGTTGAAGCGGATGCCGATGTCGTGCTCGCAGGCGGCGGCGTCGTGGTGCGGGCTGCGCGGGTCGACGGACAGGTGATCGGGAAGGTCGGGACGGGGAGAGGTTTCGCTCATGGGCCGGTATTCTCGGCGATCCGCCCCGGGTTTTCCCGGCCAGCGCGCGGGTGCCCTTGCCCGCTAATCTTGCGCACCTCTTCACCACCGCAGGAGCCGCCGTGTCCCAACGCTGCCTCTCGCGTCGTCGTCTCGCGCTGGCGCTCGCCGCCCTTTCCCTCGTCACCGCCTGCGCCCAGTTGCCCTCCGGCAACGCCGGGAACGCCGGCAAGCTGGCCCGCATCGGTCATGTCGTGGTGATCTATGCGGAGAACCACAGCTTCGACAACATGTACGGCCTGTTCCCCGGCGCCAACGGCGTCGCGCGCGCCACGCCGCAGCAGTACACCCAGCTCGATCACGACGGCAGCCCCTTGCCGGAACTGGTGATCTTCGGGCCCGACGGCAAGCCCGATCCGCGCTTTCCGCGCATGCCCAACCGGCCGTTTCGCATCGATGCGCCGCCGGTGAGCAAGCCGCCGACCGAAAGCCTGCTCAGCCCGATCCACGCCTTCTTCCACAACATCGAGCAGATCGACGGCGGGCGCAACGACCTGTTCGCCGCCATGTCCAGCGCCGGCGGCTACACCATGGGGTATTACGACGGCAGCGTGATGCGCGTGTGGAAGTGGGCGCAGGAATACACGCTGGCCGACAACTTCTTCATGGGCGCCTTCGGCGGCTCCTACCTGAACCACCATTGGCTGATCTGCGCCTGCACGCCGCGCCATCCCGACGCGCCCGAGCCCATGCGCATCCGCCTCGACGCCCAGGGCAAGCTGGAAAAGCGGCCCGGCTCGCCGTCGGCGCGCGAAGGCGCCGTGCAGGTGTACAGCGGCGGCGGCGTGCAGGTCACGCCCGACGGCTGGTCGCTCAACACGACGCAGCCGCCGTGGCAGCCGAGCGGCATCCCGCCGGCGGCCAGCGGGCCCGCCACGCAGGCCGATCCGGCCGGCACTGCCGCGTTCCACCTGCCGCTGCCGCCGCAGACGGCGCGCACCATCGGCGACACGCTCAGCGCCAGGGGCGTGGACTGGGCCTGGTACGCCGGCGGCTGGAACGCCGCGGTGGCTGACGGCATGCAGCCCGCGCAGGTGCGCCGCAGCGCGATCTACACGCGCGGCCCCGGCGCGGTGAACTTCCAGCCGCACCACCAGCCCTTCAACTACTACGCGCGCTTCGCGCCGGGCACGCCGGACCGCGCGCGCCACCTGAAGGACGGCGACGATTTCCTGCGCGCCATCGATGCCGGCACCTTGCCGCCGGTGAGCTTCTACAAGCCGGTGGGCGTGAACACGCAGCACCCCGCCTACACCGACATCATGACGGGCGACGCCCACATCGCCGGCATCCTGGACAAGCTGCGCGCCAGCCCGCAGTGGAAGGACCTGCTGGTGATCGTCACCTACGACGAGAACGGCGGCTTCTGGGACCACGTGCCGCCGCCCACCGGCGCGGGCTGGGGCGACCGCTTCGGGCCCGGCACGCGCATCCCCACCCTCCTGGTCGGCCCGACGGTCAAGCGCGGCTTCATCGACTCGACGCCGTACGACACCACCTCGATCCTGAAGTTCATCACCGAGCGTTTCGGGCTGGAGCCGCTGGCGGGGGTGCGGGCGAGGATGGGGGATTTGACGAATGCGCTGAATTGAGCGCGCGCGGCGCTGGGGTTCGCGCTGCTCAATGCGGCGCCGCACCGCGCCGCACCTCGTAGCGCAGCTCCGCGAATCCCTCCCCGCAGGCCTGGGCCGACAGCAGCCGCAGCGAGGGCGAGACGATGTGCCGCGGCAGCAACGGCTTGCCGGCGCCCAGCGTGACCGAGCCCACCTGCACGATGATCTCGTCGAGCAGCCCCGCGTCGTGGAACTGCCCCACCAGCGCGCCGCCGCCCACCAGCCAGATGTTCTTTTCGCGCGCCGCCGCGCGCATCTCCTCGTGCACGGCGCGCACGTCGCCGCGCACGAAGCGGATCGCGGCGCCCGGCACCGGCGGCAACGCGCGCGAACTGAACACCCAGGCCGGCTGCGTGTAGGGCCAGGCCCCGGGCGTCTCCGTTCCGGGCCGGATCACGTGCCGCAGCATCCACTCGTAGGTGGCGGATCCCATCGCCAGCGCACCGACCTCGCGGATGAACTGCGGGTAGCTGGTGTCGTTGATGTCGCCGAGCGGGAACAGCCACTCCAGCGAATCGTTCTCGGTGGCGATGAAGCCGTCCAGGCTGGCGGCGGTGTAGTACTGCGTGCGCATGGCGGGAACTCCTTGCTCAGAGCCAGCGGCGCACGCGCGCGGCGTAGGCCGCCCACGCGTCGCCGAACAGGGCGTGCAGCGCCCGCTCCTCCGCCGCGATCTGGAAGCGGCCGATGTAGCGGATGAAGGCGATCGGCCCGAGCACGGGCCACACGGCCCAGAGGTGGACCGCCCATGCCGCCAGCAGCAGCGCTATCCCGAGGTACATCGGGTTGCGCGTGAAGCGATAGACGCCGCCGGTGACGAGCGCCGACGCGTTCTGCGGGCGCAGCGGATTCACCGTGGTGCGCTGGCGCCGGAAGGCGACCAGGCCCGCGAGGTCGACGCCCACGCCCGCCGCGAGCAGCAGCAGCGTGAGGGCCTGCGCCAGCCCGGGCGCGGGCGGCAGGGCCGGCGGCAGCGGCGCCAGCAGCCACATGGCCAGCGCGGCGACGAGGCCGACGACAGGGGGCGGGACGCGGTGCTCCAGCTTGGGCATCGCGCGGATGCTAGCACCCGCGTCGCCCAGGCTCGCGGCCGCGTCCCCGGGGCGATCGGATCTTGCCGCGCGCGGGGCGTTGCAGGCACCGCGCGGACGCTTGCGGGCCGTCACGATCGGCGCGGGCGAGCGGGCCGCTTGACCGCCGTCAAGCCGCGGCGGCGGTGCCGGGCCGAGCATGCCCGCATGTCAGACGCCGTGGCCGAACTCCAGGCCTTCTACCCCGCCCTGCACGCGCTCGGGCCGGAGCTCGCCGCGCTGGCGCCGCAGGCGCTCACCGTGCCGGCGGGCACCGTCCTCTTCCACGAGAACGATCCCTGCCGGGGCTTTCCGCTGCTGCTGGAAGGCGAGGTGCGCGTGAGCCGCAGCTCCAGCGACGGCCGCTCGCTCGAGCTGTACCGCATCGTGCCCGGCGAGGTGTGCCTCGCCTCCAGCGCCTGCCTGTTCCGCAGCCAGCCCCTGGCCGCGCAGGCACTCACCACGCGCCCCACGCGGCTGCTGCTGGTGCCGCCGCCCACGTTCAAGGGCTGGCTGGCGCAGGCCGCCTTCCGCGACTTCGTGCTGGGACTGTTCGCCGAGCGCATGGCGGACCTGACGGCGCTGGTCGACGAAGTGGCTTTCCGCAAGCTCGATCGGCGCCTGGCCGCGGCCCTGCTCGGGCACGGGCCCGAGCTCGCCATCACGCACCAGGAGCTGGCCGACGTGCTGGGCACCGTGCGCGAGATGGTCACGCGGCTGCTGCACCGCTTCGAGCGCGAAGGCTGGATCGAGCTCGCGCGCGAACGCATCCGCATCCGCGACGGCGCGGCGCTGCGGCGGCTGGCGGAGGCTGGGTAACCAAAGTCACAGACGCGCCCGGGCGGCCCTGGTGCAATGCCGGCACCCCTCACCCAAGGAGAAACCCATGAAAGCGAATGTCGGCAGCACCGAACGCGTGATCCGCATCATCCTCGGCCTGGTCCTCATCGGCCTGGCCGCCACCGGCAGCGTCGGCCTGTGGGGCTGGCTGGGAGTCATCCCGCTGGCCACCGGGCTGGTCGGCTGGTGCCCGCCGTACGCGATGTTCGGCATCAGCACCTGCAAGATGCGCACCCCCTCGCGCTGACGGCCGGCGCCAGGCTCCGGGTGCTGCATCCGGGCACGCGCGTGCAAGGCGCGCGTGCGCAATCCCTCACACCTCCTCCCCGAACAGCAACTCGACCAAAGCGCGCAGCGCACGGCGCATGCGCGCTTTGCTGTCGCGGCATAGGACTCTTCCTATCCCGCCTCGGAGCGCGCCGCCCGTGCGAATCGGAAGCCGCCGAGGCTTCCATTCAGTGTCGGCTGATCGCGGGAAATCGGACCATCGCCGATAGTGAATCCATGCCGAGAGGCGATGCCACCGATGCGAGGAGAACCGAAATGATGGATTCCGCCACCAGCCACTTCCAGCTCTGCTTCCGCTCCCTGTTCGACAGTGGCCGCGGCTTCGCATTCCCCTGCGACCCGAAGGGCCAGGTCGACCTCGACAACATGAGCGAGCGCGCTCGCAACAACTATTTCTACGCCCGCGCCATGATCGGCCGCGAGCTCACCTACCCGGCCGTCGAAGTGCTGCACTGAGCAGCCGGACGGAGGGCCGACGGCCCTCCGCGCGGGGCTCACACCATCAGCTCGATGAGGAACGGCCCCGCTTGCCGGAAGCTGCGCACCAGCAGCTCGGCACATTCCTCCATCGTGCTGGCCCGGGCGCCTTCCACGCCCATCCCGGCGGCCAGCTGAACCCACCCCAGATCCGGATCCCCCAGGTCCAGCATCCGCAGAGCCGTCGGGCCCGGGGCCGCGCCGACCGCGCGGTACTCGCCTTGCAGGATCGCGTACTTGCGGTTGTTCAGCAGCACGGTGGTGCAAGGCAGCTTCTCGCGCGCCTGCGTCCACAGCGCCTGCAGCGAATACATGGCCGAGCCGTCGGCCTGCAGGCTGATCACGCGGCGCTGGCCGCCGGCCGCAATGGCTGCGCCGGTGGCCACCGGCAGCCCGTCGCCGATCGCGCCGCCGACCAGGTGCAGCCAGTCGTGCGCCGGCGCCGCATGCGAATGCTTGTAGAAGCCGCGGCCGAAGGAGATGCTTTCGTCGGAGACGATGCTGTGCTCGGGCATGAGCGCGGCCAGGGTCTGCGCCAGCTTGTCGGGGGTGGGGGCACCGCTGGCGGGCTGCGGTCGGGGGCCCGGATCCGGCAGCGGCATGTCTTTCGCGCCCAGCGCCTCGGCCAGCGCGCGCAAGGCAGCGCTTGCGTCCTGCTCCGGTCGCGTCAGCACGTGCAGCTGGGCCTGCGCAGGGGCCTGGGTCGAGGGCTTGCCCGGATAGGCGAAGAAGGCCACCGGCGGCTTCGCCCCGACCAGCAGGATGTGCTCGAAGCGGGCCAGCGCTTCCATCGCCAGGTCGGTGTTGTAGGGCGTGCGCTCCAGCTGCAGGCGGCCCCGGCCGCGCTCCATGTGCGCGTTCATGTAGTCGGCCATCAGCCGCGCGCCGCTGGCCTGCGCGATGCGCCAGGCCAGGGCCTGCGCTTCGCCGCGCACGCCGCCGGCGGCCAGCAGGATCAGCGTCGGGCGGCCGCTGCGCAGCACGCGGGCCGCGTTGTCGATCGCGAAGCCGTCGCAAGGCGGCGCGGCCGGCACCGGCAGCGGCTCGGCGACGACGCCGCCTTCGTCCCACGAAGCGTCGGAAGGCAGGATCAGCGTCGCCACCTGGCCCGGCGCGGTGCGCGCGGCCTGCACGGCCGCCGCCGCGTCGCACCCGACTTCCGCTGCGTTCGTGCTGGTGCGCACCCAGGCCGACACGGTGCGCGCCAGCCCTTCGGTGTCGGCGGTGAGCGGCGGATCGTGCGGGCGGTGCCAGGTGGCCTGGTCGCCGACGATGTTGACGATGCCGCTTTGCGCACGGCGCGCGTTGTGCAGGTTGGCCAGGCCGTTGGCCAGGCCGGGGCCGCAGTGCAGCAGCGTGCAGGCGGGCTGGCCGGCGATGCGCCAGTAGCCGTCGGCCATGCCGGTGACCACGTTCTCCTGCAGGCCCAGCACGCAGCGCAGGCCCGCGCTCTGGTCGAGCGCGGCCACGAAATGCATCTCGCTGGTGCCGGGGTTGGCGAAGCAGGTGTCGACGCCGGACGCCAGCAGCGTGGCGACGAGGCTCTGGGCTCCGTTCATCAAGGGGGTCCTCCTGGGGGCCCCATCTTAGAGGGGCGCGCCGAGGGCCCCGTCAGTCCACCTTGGCGCCGGAGAAGTGGACGATCTTGGCCCATTTCTCCGTTTCCATCTTGTGGATGGCCCAGAACTGCTCCGGCGTGCCGGCGATCGGCATGCCGCCCAGGTCGGCCAGCTTGGCCTTCATGCCGGGATCGGCGAGGGCCGCGTTCACCTCGCGGTTGATGCGCTGCACGGCGGCGGCCGGGCTGCCCTTGGGCATCGCGATGCCGAACCAGGCGCTGGCCTCGTAGCCCGGCACCGCATCGGCCACCGCGGGGACGTCCAGCGCCGGCGAGCGCTGCGCGCTGGTGACGGCCAGCGCGCGCACCGAGCCGCCGCGGATGTGGCCGATGATGGACGGCATGTTGTCGAACAGCACGTCCACCTGGCCGCTGATCAGGTCGGTGATCGCCGGCCCCGCGCCCTTGTAGGGCACGTGCTTCATGTCGATGCCGGTCATGAACTTGAACATCTCGCCCGAGAGGTGCACCGACGTGCCGGAGCCCGAGGAGGCCATGTTGACCTTGCCCGGGTTCTTCTTCGCGTACTCGATGAACTCCGCCACGGTCTTGGCGGGAAAGTTCTTGGTCACCGTCATCACGTTGGGCACGCGCACGATGCCGGCCACCGGCGCCATGTCCTCCAGGAAGTTGAAGGGCAGCCTGGGATACAGGGTGGCGTTGATCGCGTTGGCCGGGTTGACCAGGAAGATCGTGTAGCCGTCCGGCGCGGAGCGCACGGCCATCTCGGTGCCGATGTTGTTGCCGCCGCCGGCCTTGTTCTCCACCACCACCTGCTGGCCCAGGCGCTGCGTCAGCCAGTTGCTCATGAGCCGCGCCAGCAGGTCGGTGGTGCCGCCGGGCGGATAGGGCACGATGAACTTGATGGGCTTGGTGGGATAGTCGGACTGGGCCGCGGCCGGCAGCGCAAAGACGCTGCCCACCAGCACCAGGCCCGTGAGAATCCTCGAGATCAGACGCATCGCCGCTCCAGTGAAAGGGAGGCGGCAGGCTACAGTCGGGCGCAAGCCGGCGTCAATCGGGACTCACGGCAGGGCTGGAACGAACAAGAGGGTTCTTTCGCCGAATTTCGGGGAGGCGCGGACAGGGACCCGCCCTGGTCCTGCGTCGTGCGCATGAGAGGCGGCTGGCCCTGCGTAGTGCGCGCATGAGAGAGGGCCTGCACGCAGGTTCCGGAAGGCGGCGAAACAGGAACAAAAAAGGGGGACGCTTGCGCATCCCCCAGCCCACGTTCTTCCTTGGAGAAGGAAGGTTCACACGTTCATTTGCCCACCGCCACGGCCTGGGCGAAGATGATCTTCTCGAAGGTGCGGCCGAGCGAGCGGGCGGTGAAGTTGCTCATCTGCGTGCCGCCTTGCCACTGCACCTTGTCGCCGGCCTTCATGGGCGTTTCCATCGCGGCCACCCACACGGTCTTGCCGCTGCCCTGGTCCACTTCGATATAGCTGTAGCCGCCCGAATTGGTCACGGTCTTCACCGTGCCGCGGGCCGAGGGATCGGCCGCCGCCGCCGGCGCGGCACCTGCCGCGGCCGCGGCCATCTGGTCCGCGCTGACGGCCGGCATGCCGTTCGGATAGGTGCCGTGCGGCGCCACCGCCACCGCCGCCTGGCCCGCGGGGGCCCAGCGGTCGACGAACAGGATCTCGGCGAAGGTGCGGCCGAGCGACTTGGACTGGAAGTCGCGCATCACGCCGTAGTTGCCCCATTCCACTTCGGTGCCCGGCTTCACGGCGATGTGCGAGCCGGCGATCCAGACCTTCTTGCCCGAAGCCATCTGCACTTCGGCGTAGGTGTAGCCGCCGCCTTCGGCGGTCTGCAGCACCTTGCCGCGGTTGTGCGAGGCGCCGGGCGCGGCGGCGGGACTGCCGCCCAGGATGTCGACCGCCTGGCCCTTGGCCTGCGGTGCGGCGGCGGGGGCCTGCTGCGCGACTGGTGCCGGAGCGAGGGCCGCGGCCGCCAGGGTCGCAGTGGCCGGTGCCGTGGTCGCCGGCGCCGCGGCGGCAGGCGCTTCGGCCGACGCAGCGGCTGCGGCCTGCGGGGCCGGCGTTGCCGCGGGCGCGGCCGTCACGCTGCCGGCGGCGGCGAGCGCCGGCGCGGCGGGGGCGGATGCTTCTTGCTGCGAGCAGCCACCCAGCAGGGCCAGGACGGCGGCGACGGTCACGAGCGGACGAAACACGGAATCTCCTTGACGGGCAGGTTCTGGCCTGCAATGGAGGCAATTCTTGGGTCCGGCCGGCCGGCGGGACTTGATCTTCCTCAGTTGCGCGCGCCTTCGGCCAGCCCGCGCGTCAGGGTTGCGCCGGGCAGCCGCGCGCGCACTCTGGGGCCAGAATGCCCCCGCAACAGGGCCCCGCGGGGCCCGCAAAGGACGCAGCAATGACGTGGTCCATCCTGGCGCGCGACGAGGCGGGGCGCTTCGGCGCCGCCATCGCCAGCCGGTTCCTCGCGGTGGGCGCGCTGACGGTGCACGCCCGCCGCGGCGTGGGCATCCTGTCGACGCAGGCGCTCATGAATCCGCTGTACGGCCCGCAGGGCCTGGACCTGCTGGCCGCCGGCCGCACGCCCGAGCAGGCGATCGCCATGCTGACCGGCGCCGACGCCGGCTGCGACCAGCGCCAGCTCCACATCCTGCCGGCGCAGGGCCGCGCCGCCGCCTGGACGGGCGGCGCCTGCATCGCCTGGTGCGGCCACCGCATCGAGCCCGACTTCAGCGTGGCCGGCAACATGCTCGCCGGCCCGCGGGTGCTGGAGGCCACGGCCGAGGCCTTTGTCGCGGCCCGCGGCCGTCCCTTCGGCGAGCGGCTGCTGGCCGCCCTCGCCGCCGGCGAGGCCGCCGGCGGCGACATGCGCGGCAAGCAGGCCGCGGCACTGCGCATCCAGGGCGAGGAGGACTATGCGCAGCTCGACCTCCGGGTCGACGATCACGCGGAGCCGGTGCAGGAACTGCAGCGCCTCTATCGCAAGAGCCTGGAACGGGCCCAGCCCTTCCTCGCCTGCCTGGCCGGCCGGCGCGACCCGGTGGGCATCATCGACCGCGCCGAGATCGAGGCGCGCATCGAGCGCTTCCAGCGCGAACGCGAGCGCGGAGGCGCGGCCTGATGCCGGTGCTGGAAGTCCGCGCGCTGCGCACCGAGTTCAGCACCGACGAGGGCAGCTTCCCGGCGGTGGACGGCGTGAGCTTCTCGGTCGACGCCGGCCGCACGCTCGCCATCGTCGGCGAATCGGGCTGCGGCAAGAGCGTGACGGCGCTCTCCGTGATGGGGCTGGTGCCCGATCCGCCCGGGCGCATCGCGGGCGGCTCGATCCGCTTCGAGGGCCGCGAGCTGGTCGGCGCGCCCAAGCGCGAGCTGCTGGACCTGCGCGGCAACGGCCTGGCCATGATCTTCCAGGAGCCGATGACCTCGCTGAACCCCGCGTTCACGATCGGCGACCAGATCGTCGAGGCGCTGCTGCGCCACCGCCCGATGGCGCGCGCGGCGGCCGAGGCCCGCACGATCGAGGTGCTGCGCCAGGTGCGCATCCCGGCGCCGGAGCAGCGCTTCCACGAGTATCCGCACAAGCTCTCGGGCGGCATGCGCCAGCGCGCCATGATCGCGATGGCGCTGGCCTGCGAGCCGCGCCTGCTGATCGCCGACGAGCCGACCACGGCGCTGGACGTCACCATCCAGGCCCAGATCCTGCAGCTCATGGCGACGCTGCAGCAGGAAACGGGCATGGCGCTGGTGCTGATCACGCACGACCTGGGCGTGGTGGCGGAAGTGGCCGACGAGGTGGCGGTGATGTATTCCGGCCGCATCGTGGAGCACGCGCCGGTGCAGGCCATCTTCGCGCAACCGCAGCATCCCTACACGGTGGGCCTGCTCGGCTCGATCCCGCGGCTGGACCTCGAGCGCGAACGGCTCGCCTCGATCGAAGGCCAGGTGCCCAGTCCCCTGCGGCGCCCGCGCGGCTGCCATTTCGCCGCCCGCTGCCCGTTCGCCGTCGCGCGCTGCCATGTCGAGGCGCCGCCGCTGGCGGAGGTGGGGCCGCAGCACGCATCGGCCTGCTGGCGCGCGCCGCTCGATCCGGACGTGCTGGCGCCCGAGGCGGCGGAAACGGCGGCGCTGTCATGAGCGACGCCGTGCCGCCGGTCCATGCCATGAGCGATGCCACGCCGCCGGTCCGCGCCATGAGCGACGCCACCCCGCTGGTGCGCGCCGAGGGCCTGGTCAAGCACTTCCCGGTGCGGCGCGGCCTGTTCGGGCGCGTCAGCGGCCTGGTGCGGGCCGTCGACGGCGTGGACCTGCAGCTCGCCGCCGGCGAGACGCTGGGCGTGGTGGGCGAATCCGGCTGCGGCAAGTCCACGCTCGGGCGCCTGATGCTGCGGCTGATCGAGCCCACCGCGGGCCGCGTGGTCTTCGACGGCCAGGACATGGGCCGGCTGTCCACCACGCAGCTGCGGGCGCAGCGGCGGGCCATGCAGATCATCTTCCAGGACCCGTATTCCTCGCTCAACCCGCGCATGACCGTGGGCCAGACCCTGGCCGAGCCGCTGCGCCTGCACGGCCTGCACGCCGGCCGCGAGACCGAGCGCGTCGCGCAGCTGCTGCGCACCGTGGGCCTCGCGAGCGAGCATGCGCAGCGCTATCCGCACGAGTTCTCGGGCGGGCAGCGGCAGCGCATCGGCATCGCCCGCGCGCTGGCGGTGGAGCCGAAGCTGATCGTCTGCGACGAGGCGGTGTCGGCGCTCGACGTGTCGGTGCAGGCCCAGGTGGTCAACCTGCTGCAGGACCTGCAGCGCCGCTTCGGCCTGGCCTACGTCTTCATCGCGCACGACCTCGCGGTGGTGAAGCACATCGCGACGCGGATCGCCGTGATGTACCTCGGGCGCGTGGTCGAGACGGCCGACAAGAACGCCTTGTTCGCGGCGCCGCGCCATCCCTATACGCAGGCCCTGCTGTCCGCCATCCCGCGGCCGGAGCCGCAGGCGCGGCACGAGCGCAGCGTGATCGGCGGCGACGTGCCGAGCCCGCTGCATCCGCCCGCCGGCTGCCACTTCCACACCCGCTGCCCGCATGCGCAGCCGCTGTGCTCGCAGCAGGTGCCGGCGCTCGAGGCCACGCCCGACGGCCACGCCGCGGCCTGCCACTTCTGGCGCGAGCTGCAGGGGCGCGCGAGCCCCGCGCAGCCGATCGCGATTGCTCCCGCGCGCCGCCGGCTCGACCGCCTGCAGGCCGCCTTCGTCACCCCGGCGCCCGCGGCGCCGGCCCCTTGAATCCAACCTTCAGGAGAGCCCGCCATGCCTTGCCTTCCAAGATCCCTGTTGCGGCCCCTGGCCATCCTCGTGCTGGGCGCCGCCGCCTTCGCCGCCCAGGCGCAGAGCACGCTGCGCATCGGCCTGGCCGAGGACCCCGATGCGCTCGATCCCTCGCTCGCGCGCACCTTCGTCGGCCGGGTGGTGTTCGCGGCGCTGTGCGACAAGCTGTTCGACATCGACGAGAAGCTGAACGTGGTGCCGCAGCTGGCCACCGGCTACGAATGGTCCGGCGACGGCAAGGCGCTCACGCTCAAGCTGCGCCAGGGCGTCACCTTCCACGACGGCGAGAAGTTCGACGCCGCCGCGGTGAAGTTCAACATCGAGCGGCACAAGACCATTCCGGGCAGCAACCGCCGCGGCGAACTGGCGCCCGTCTCCAGCGTCAACGTGGTCGATCCGGGCACCGTGCGGCTGAACCTGTCGGCGCCCTTCGCGCCCCTGCTGGCCGCGCTGACCGACCGCGCCGGCATGATGGTCTCGCCCAAGGCGGCGCAGGCGGCCGGCGACAAGTTCGCCGCCCACCCGGTCTGCTCGGGCCCCTACAAGTTCGTCGAGCGGGTGCCGCAGGACCGGATGGTGCTGGAGCGCTATGCCAACTACTGGAACAAGGCGGCCGTCCACATCGACCGCATCACCTACGTGCCGATCCCGGACGCCACCGTGCGGCTGGCCAACCTGCGCTCGGGCCAGCTCGATTTCATCGAGCGGGTGGCGCCCAGCGACATGGAGAAGATCGTCAAGGAGAAGAAGTTCAAGACGGCCAGCATCACCGAGATCGGCTACCAGGGCATCACGATCAACGTGGGCAAGAGCGACAAGGCGAAGAACAACCCGCTCGGGCGCGACCGCCGCGTACGCGAGGCCTTCGAGCTGGCGCTGGACCGGCAGGGCCTGGTGCAGGTGGTGATGGACAACGAGGCCATCGTCGGCAACCAGTGGGTGCCGCCCAGCAACACCTTCTACGCGAAGAACATGCCGGTCCCCAAGCGCGACGTGAACCGCGCCAAGGCGCTGCTGAAGGAGGCGGGCGTTCCCAATCCCAGCTTCACGCTGCTCACGCCCACCACCTCCGACGCCCAGCGCATCGCGCTGGTGGTGCAGGCGATGACGCGCGAGGCCGGCTTCGACGTGAAGATCCAGGCGGCGGAATTCGCCACCTCGCTGAACATGGCCGACAAGGGCGACTTCGAGGCCTACGTGCTGGCCTGGAGCGGCCGGCCCGACCCGGACGGCAACCTGTACAGCTTCGACGCCTGCAACCAGCCGCTCAACTACGCCGGCTACTGCGACGCCGAGACCGACAAGCTGATCAAGGCCTCGCGCGAGGTGCGCGACGTGAACGAGCGCAAGAAGCTGTTCGAGCAGATCGCCGCGCGCGTGCTGAAGGAGCGGCCGATCGTGTACGTGTACCACCGCAAGTGGCTGTGGGCCTACAACCCCAAGCTCACCGGCGTGCGCAATATCCCGGATGGTTTGCTGCGCGTGCAGGGGCTGAAGATGGGGAACGGGGCTTGAACCAGCGCCCGGGCGCCCCCAGCCCGACCCTCCCCCGGAAGGGGAGGGAGTAAGGCCATGTTCGACTACCTCGTCAAGCGCATCGCCCAGCTCCTGCCGACGCTGGTGCTGGTGTCGATGCTGATCTTCGGCCTGCAGCAGCTGCTGCCCGGCGACCCGGCGAAGATCCTCGCGGGCGAGGAGCAGGACCCCGCCGTGGTGGAGTACCTGCGCAAGAAGATGCACCTCGACGAGCCGCTGCCGGTGCGCTACGCCTACTGGGTGGGCGGCGTGCTGCGCGGCGACCTCGGGGAGTCGATCCGCAACCAGCAGCCGGTGCTGGACCTGGTGGTGCAGAAGCTGCCGGTCACGCTGCAGCTCGCGGCCATGGCGATGGCGATCGCGCTGGTGATCGGCATCCCGGCCGGCATCGTCTCGGCGGTGGCACGGGGCTCGATCTGGGACTGGACGGCGAATCTCTTCGCGCTGTGGGGCATCTCCACGCCCAACTTCTGGCTCGGCATCCTGCTGATCCTGCTGTTCGCGGTGAACCTCGGCTGGCTGCCGGCCTCCGGCTACGTGAGCCCGTTCGAGGACCTGTGGGGCAACCTGCAGGCAATGCTGATGCCGGCCTTCGTTCTCGGCAACGCGATCGCCGCGGTGCTGATGCGGCACACCCGCAGCGCGATGCTGCAGGTGCTCTCGGCCGACTACGTGCGCACGGCGCGCGCCAAGGGCCTCGACGAGAAGACGGTGGTGCTCAAGCACGCGCTGCGCAATGCCCTCACGCCGGTAATCACGCTCGGCGCGCTGGAGCTCGGCACGCTGCTGTCCGGCGCCGTGCTCACCGAGCAGGTGTTCACCATCCCCGGCTTCGGCAAGCTGATCGTCGACGCCGTGTTCAACCGCGACTACGCCGTGGTGCAGGGCGTGGTGATGGTCACCGCCACCGCCTACATGGTGCTGAACCTGCTGGCGGACCTGGCCTATTTCGCGGTCAATCCGCGGCTGCGGCACTGACACGCGGGACCCGCATGGCCGCCGTCCTGCCCATCCCCGCCGCCGAGGCCGTCGCCGCGCCGGCCGGCCCCTGGCGCCGCGCCTTGCGCCGGCTGGTGCGCCGCCGCGCGGCCCTGCTGGGGCTGGCGGTGGTGCTCGGCTTCATCGTGCTGGCGGTGTTCGCGCCCTGGGTCTCGCCGCAGGACCCGATCGCCACCAGCTGGAGCGCGATCCGCAAGGCGCCTTCGGCCGAGCACTGGTTCGGCACCGACGAGATCGGCCGCGACGTGCTCTCGCGCGTGATCTGGGGCACGCGCGCCTCGCTGCTGGCCGGCGTGGTGTCGGTGTCGATCTCGCTGCTGATCGGGGTGCCGATCGGCATGGCCGCCGGCTTCCTCGGCGGCTGGGTCGACGGCGTGATCTCGCGCATCACCGATGCCTTCCTCGCCTGCCCGTTCCTGATCCTCGCCATCGCGCTGGCGGCCTTCCTGGGACCCAGCCTCACCAACGCGATGGTGGCGATCGGCATCTCGGCGGCGCCGATCTTCGTGCGCCTCACGCGCGGGCAGGTGCTGAGCATGAAGGTGGAGGACTATGTCGAGGCCGCGCGCGCGGTGGGCAACCCGCCCTGGCGCATCGCGCTGCGCCACATCCTGCCGAACATCACGGCGCCGCTGATGGTGCAGGCGACGCTGGCGATCGCCGCGGCGGTGATCGCGGAGGCGAGCCTGTCCTTCCTCGGGCTGGGCCAGCAGCCGCCCGCGCCCAGCTGGGGCAGCATGCTGAACACCGCCAAGAATTTCATGGACAACGCGCCGTGGATGGCGATCTGGCCGGGGGTGTCGATCTTCCTGCTGGTGCTGTCGTTCAATCTGCTGGGAGACGGCTTGCGCGACGCGCTCGACCCGCGGCAGCGCTGAAGCCGGGCGGTCGCGCCCGAACGACAGGAGGTGCGCCGACCCCGGTTGGGCTTGACTTCCCTCAGTCGGCCACCCGCATGTGGCCCTTAGACTGCCTGCATCCCGAAGAAGAGAACAACAGTGTTGTCGCCCCGCTCCCGCATCCTGCATCCCGGCCTGCGCCAGAAGATCATGTCCGCCGAAGAGGCGGCCGCCCTCATCCAGCACGGCGACCACGTCGGCATGAGCGGCTTCACCAGCTCCGGCTATCCCAAGGCGGTGCCGCCCGCCCTGGCCCGGCGCATCGAATCGTCCAACGCCCGCGGCGACACCTTCCGCATCGGCGTGTGGACCGGCGCCTCCACCGCGCCCGAACTCGATGGCGC